>Ga0268262_10006236_pt1 | contig 11507 bp, 13 predicted proteins | sample TergutNc150P3_FD_190354 | JGI IMG/M metagenome (GOLD analysis project Ga0268262, IMG submission 190354) | Nasutitermes corniger P3 segment gut microbial community from laboratory colony in Florida, USA - Nc150 P3 (SPAdes) (version 2) | ecosystem: Host-associated > Arthropoda: Insects >... | reverse complement strand
ATAAGCCTCATTTTAAGCGTGATTTTTTCTGTAATTCAGACGGTTTTAAAGTATTTTGACAATGATTTTGCTTCTTTCCTTATAATCATAATCGCTATTTTTCAAATGTTTGTATCTCTTGGTATTCAGGCGAGTATGTATAAACAACTTGCCGGAAAAACTTAATAGGATTGTTGATTTTTTCTCTTTTATCACCTACTCTCTAGTATGGCTTTCGCCTTTTTCAACACGCTTGGCCGTGAAAAACAGCCCTTTAAGCCTCTGCAAGAGGGAAAAGTAGGCTTTTACGGATGCGGACCGACAGTTTATAATTACGCTCATATCGGCAATTTACGCGCCTATGTACATCATGACATCTTAGTCCGGTCTTTGCGCCGCGCTGGTTTTGACGTAAACCATGTAATGAATATTACCGATGTCGGTCATCTTTCCGATGACGCGGACGACGGCGAAGATAAAATGGTAAAAAGCGCGGAAGAACGCGGCAAAAGCGTTCTTGAAATAGCGGATTTTTACACAAAGGCCTTTTTTAACGATACCGAAAGAATGAATATTACGCGCCCTTCGGTTGTCTGCAAGGCAACAGAGCATATAGGCGAAATGATCGCGCTGATTCAACGGATAGAAAAAAACGGCTTTACTTATTTTGCGGGCGGCAATCTTTATTTTGATATTTCAAAATTTCCTTCTTACGGAGAACTTGCGCTGCTGCGGCTGGACGACTTAAAAGCCGGAGCGCGGATAGAACAGGACGAAAACAAACGAAACGCGGGCGATTTTGTGCTTTGGTTTACAAAGAGCAAGTTTGAAAATCAGGCTCTTGTGTGGGACAGCCCTTGGGGGCGCGGATATCCGGGCTGGCACATTGAATGTTCCGCAATGAGCATGAAGTATTTGGGCGAAAATTTTGATATTCACGCGGGAGGAATCGATCACATACCGATTCACCACACAAACGAAATCGCGCAAAGCGAGGCCGCCACAGGGAAAAAACCTTGGGTAAAATACTGGCTGCACAATGAATTTCTTGTTCTTAACAAGGGAAAAATGTCCAAATCGGCTGGCGGTTTTCTCACTTTGCAAACATTGGTAGACGACGGCTATGACCCGCTTGATTACCGCTATTTTCTGATTGGAGGGCACTATCGCAGCCAACTTCAGTTTTCTATGGAAAGTCTGGAAGGCGCGAAAAACGCGCGAAAATCGCTTGTAGACAAGGTTCGAGCTTTGGCGGCAAAATGCGACGTAAATGCCGCCGCAGATACGGAAAAAACAGCGCACTATATAGAAGATTTTAACAAAGCCATTGAAGACGATTTAAATACCCCCCGCGCCTTGGCGGAATTGTGGGGTTTATTGAAGGAAGGGGCAGCTGAACCTGAAACACTTGCGGCAATTTTTGATATGGACAGGGTTTTAGGACTTGGACTTGAAAACGCCTGCAAAAACGAAACTCAAACCGGCGATGAAGACTCTATGACGCACGAAATAGAAGAATTAATCGCAAAAAGAGCGGAGGCAAAAAAAGCTAAAAACTTTGCCGACGCGGACAGTATAAGACAAAATTTAAAAGAACGCGGTATAATACTGGAAGACGGACCTGCCGGAACCACATGGCGAAAAAGCGTATTGTAACAAAAGAGGGGAAAATTTGTTATTAAAAGTAGGGGAAAAATTGGAAGATGACACGCAAACCGCCGGCAATGGAAAAACAGCCGGAGAGGAGTGGGATTCACAGGTTGGATATAGCCAACATGAGTTCAAGTGTCTTTACGATTCAATTTTTCCTGTTTTGTTCAGGGTGGCTTACAGAATTTCCAACAGCAAAGAGGCGGCGGAGGACCTGTGCCAGGATTGTTTTTTTCGTTTATACGAAAAAAACATTGTTTTTCCAAACCCGGAGGAGGCTAAGTACTGGCTTATCCGCGTTGTAAAAAACGCCTCATTAAACTATGCAAAACGGAAAGAACGGGAACGAAAGGCGTACCAAAGGGCATTTAGGGAAGAAGTTAAACGGGAGGAATCCGGTGAAAGCGCACTTGTAAGAAAGGAAACAAGCCATGAGGTTGAAGCGGCTCTTGAAAAACTACCGGAGAATTTGCGTATAGTGTTAATTTTAAAAGAATATGCTGAAATGAATTATAAAGAAATCGGCAGGGTACTTGGCATTAGCGAAGGAAACGTTAAGGTCAGGGTATTCAGAGCCAGGGAAAGGCTTGCCGCGCTATTAAACGGACTCGCGTCAGGCGGACGCGCGTCAGGCGGACTTTCGTCCGAAGGTGGTACTTATGTGTCCTGATCCGCAGTTACTTTCAATCTACATGGATGGAGAACTTCCATCTCCATGGAAAGAAAAAATGGAAGCGCATTTAGCGGAATGTCCCGCGTGTACGGAAAAATATAAACATTTCCGTCATCTTCATGAAATGTTTAAGAAAAACACAAATCCAAGCCGTACTTATATAGAAAACGGCGGGACGCTTCAGCCTTCCGCAGCGGAACAGCCCCTGCCGGAACAGGAATTTATCGAATCCGCAAAAGAAAATGTCTGGCGGAAAAGGCGGGACGCTTCAGCCTTCCGCAACGGAACAGCCCCTGCCGGAACAGGAATTTATCGAATCCGCAAAAGAAAATGTCTGGCGGAAAATGGAATCCAGACAGCGTTACAGCCGCCGCAGCGTTTGGAGATACAGAATTTCCGTTCCGATGCCCGCCGTTGCGGCCGCGGCGGCAATTGTCCTTGTAATCCTTACCGTACTGTTTATACGCGGCGGAAACTTACAGCCGCAAGACTCCGCCGTAAGATCAAATTTTATCCTTGCGTCTGAAGAAGAAGAAATGCCGAGTGTAATACCCGCCGCGCAGGACATGAACGGCCTGCTTCAACTTCTAGGCTCTGACGGAACCGATGTTTTGATACTAAGACTGCCCGAAAGCAGAAATTTCTCAAGATCAGGCGAACCCGCAATAATAAGAGCCGCCGATTATTCCAGGGGGTCACCCGTAAAATGATCCGCTCTTTCTGCTTGTTCGGCGCATTTTTTATTATTTCCACAAATCTTAATATTTACGCGCAGGATTCCAACGGCGGTTTAGGTGAAATGGTAAGAAGCCGCACGGTTGTCATGGACATTGACGCGCGGGTGTTAGGAGAAGAAAAAGCAATAGTCTGGAACGAGACACACCGTAAAACGGCAATTCCCGGCAGCCCTGTTGGGATAAAACTTGTAGGTTCAAATGTCGTGGTAGAGGTGCAATTTACGCCTTTTATCCGCCGACAGGGTGGAAGCGTCCTTGTCGCCCAGGGACAGATTTGGTATAACGAACCAGGTAAGGGCATCAGTTATTACACATCAATTCAAACCATTCCGCTTGAATTTGGCGAGCAAATTTATTTTTTCCCGCTTGGCAAATCCAATCAATTTAATTCGTCAATAGAGATAGTTATTACAGTGAACCGGAATACCGCAGTAAACAGCGCGGAGGAAAAACCTTCGAAGACAGAACATGACTAAAAAAATTTTTACCGCACTTGCTTTATCCGTTTTGTTTTTTTCATGTAATTCAAAAGTCCCCGTTATTTCATCAATCGAGCCAAAAATAGGAAATATGAGCGATATTATCACGTTAAGAGGGCGCAATTTTGGCGCGGCGCGGGACGGAGCCTATGTAAGTATCGCGGGCAACACACCGACTAACTCATCGTATTATACATGGCAGGACGATCTTATCCTTTTTAAGATACCGGAATCCGGCGAATCGGGGCTTGTTTACGTGCATGTGAAAGGGAAAAAAAGCAACGGCGTCCTTTTTTCCAATTCAGCCGCCGTACCAAGGCAGATTGAGGGTGAAGATTTCGGCATGGAACCAAAAATCGCCGTTGTAAGCCCGCAGACAGGCGCGCCGGGAACGTTAGTAACAATTACAGGCAACAACTTCGGCGCGTCAAGGGAAAACGCCGGCGTTTTTTTTTCATGGGATTATGAATCGCTTTCTGTTAATCCTTACGTTGTAACAGAACCGGAATTTATCGAAGTATCCGAAACAGAACTTGGTTATGAAGCATGGAACGCGCACGAAATCCGGCTTCGTCTTCCTGACGGAGCTGTCAGCGGCGGTCTTAAAATAAAAACACCTAACGGTGAATCGCGGTCTATTTTTTTTGATGTTACGGGCAAACCGGGTTATAAAAATTTTAAGGACAAACGAAGATACACCATAAGTTATTCCGTTGATGTAAAAGTTAACGAGGCCACAAGGCCAAATACCCTGTACCTGTGGATTCCTCTGCCTGTAACATCCGCTTCACAGCGAAATGTAAAACTTGTTTCCCGCAGTACAACTCCCTTTGTAGAAAACCACAAAGGGGTTAGTCTTTTTAAATTGGACAATCTTGCGATGGGTTCAAATCATACGATCAATCTTTCTTTTAATATTGAAGTATACGCGGTAGAAACAGGGATAAGGCCGACATCAATAAAGCAGGGAAAAAATCCGCTTAATAACGCGTACACTCAAAGTACAAATTTAATCCCCGCCGACAATCCGCAGATTAAAACAACTGTTACGGGCATTATCGGCAGGGAACAGAATCCCTATGTTAAAGCAAAGCTGTTGTATGACTGGATCATTAAAAATGTAGAAATTGTTGAAACTCCTTTTGTTAACTCGGGCGCTGTTCAGGCATTGGGGCAAAAAAAAGCAGACCCATACGGCGCCGCCCTGCTTTATACCGCAATGGCACGCGCCGCAAAAGTGCCCTGTATCCCTGCCGCCGGCGTAATTATAAACCGCAGCAGTCAGACGATGCGTCATTATTGGGCGGAAATCTGGATAGACGATTTTGGCTGGCTGCCGGTTGATTCCGTATTGGGCAAGGGAGCGGTTCCTGATTCTTACATTAATAAAGAAGAAACCGATCTTGTCAATTATTATTTTGGCAATACCGACAGCCAGCGTATTGTTTTTTCCAGAGGCGAATTGCACCTTTCGCAGATGGAAAGCCGGGGGCGGCTTGTATCGCACATTCAGTCTTATTCATTGCAGGACATTTGGGAAGAAGCTGACGGCGGGCTGGAGTCGTATTCCAGCCTTTGGGGTGATATAATAATACGCGGCACATATGTCCAGTGAGGTATTAATATGGTAACGGTAATTTCATTAGGCGGCTCAATTGTCGCGCCGGACGGGGTTGATGTTCAATTCCTGAAAGATTTTGTTTTACTTATCCGCTCATTTTTGGAAGCTGATTCCAACAGGCGCTTTATTTTTGTTGTCGGCGGCGGCGGTCCCGCGCGGCGCTGGATAAACGCCTACCGTGAAATAAACGCGCAAAGCAAAGACGAAGAAGCCGACTGGATCGGAATAATGGCGACGCGGCTTAACGCGCAGCTTGTAAAGGCGGCAATGGGGGAATTGTGCGTTCAGGACGTTGTTACAAATCCAGGCCATGTTGATCCTTTAACAGGGCGCGTGCTTGTCGCCGCCGGTTGGAAGCCAGGCTTTTCAACAGACTACGACGCCGTCCTGCTTGCCGAGCGTTTTCAGGCTGACGCCGTTATTAACCTTTCCAACATTGAAAAAGTGTACACCGCCGATCCAAAGACAAACCCTAACGCCCGCCCCATCGACAAAATATCGTGGGCGGAATTCCGCGCTATGGTAGGCGACGACTGGGTTCCCGGCAAAAATGTTCCGTTTGATCCTGTGGCAAGCCGCCATTCGGAAAAAATCGGCTTAAAAGTGATCTGCGCTTCCGGTAAAAATCTTGAAAACCTGAAAAATATTCTTTCCGGGAATGAGTTTACCGGGACTGTTATTTACTAGTATTAGCCTCTATTGTGCCGCCGCCGACTACCGTGTTCCCGTCGTAAAATACCGCCGCCTGTCCGGGCGTAATTGCCCGTTGTGGTTCTTCAAATTCAACGCGGATGGTGTCGGGGCCGGTCTGCTCTACTCTTGCGCGCTGTTCTTTTTGCAGATAACGGATTCTTACGGCAAGGTTCTGCGGCTGAAAAAGATTTTCACAGGCGATAAGGTTTATTTGCCGTACGGTAAAACTTGACGAATACAGGGACGAATCATCGCCTAACACCAGCGTATTTGCGGCGGTGTTTTTTGCCGCGACATAAACAGGATAATTGCGGGCTACTCCAGTGCCGCGCCGTTGCCCCAATGTGTAGCGAATAAGTCCGTGATGGCGGCCCAGTATATTTCCTTCTGTGTCGGTTATGTCTCCCTCAGGATAGGTCTTTCCGGTATAGTTTTCGATAAAGCCGGCATAATCCCCGTTATCGACAAAGCAGATATCCTGGCTTTCTTCTTTATCCGCGTTGGAAAGACCTTTTGACGCGGCAATCTCACGCGCCCTCTCCTTTGTTAAATCTCCAAGCGGAAAAAGCGTATGCGAGAGCGTCTTTTGGCTCATCATGTATAGCACATAACTTTGATCCTTGCGGGTGTCTACACCTTTCTTTAATAACCAGCGATCTCCTGATTTTTCTATTCTGGCATAATGGCCTGTAACAAGTTTTTGCGCTTCCAGTTCCAGCGCGCGGCGAAGTAAAAGAGAGAATTTCAGATAACGGTTGCACTCAATGCAGGGGTTGGGAGTTTCTCCGTTTTCATAACTTTCGATAAAAGGCTCTATAACGCGGCGGGTAAAGTCTTCCGTATAATTTAGCACATAGTGCGGAATTTTCAGTTTCCACGCGGCCTCGCGGGCATCGTTTATATCCTCAAGCGAACAGCACTTGCTTCCGCCGTTTGCAATCAATTTCATGGTAGCGCCGATACACTCGAAGCCGGCTTCCTGCATAAGGATCACCGCCGCGGAGCTGTCCACTCCGCCCGACATGGCAATCAAAGCCCGCTTGTTAACGATGTTACCCATAGGAACAACTTATCATATTTGTTAAAAGTATCATACAACAGGGGTTGACACTTTTTCCTTTTTCAGTTAATATTTACATAACATATATTTATATATCATATATGACATATCTAACCGGGGTGGTTGGCTGTTTTTAAACGGATAAAATCCGAAAACACAATGCCTGAGATTAAACCCGTTGAACCTGATCCGGATAATGCCGGCGTAGGGAACAAGTAAAAACAAAGGTTTAAAAACCATGTTTGCAGCCATGTTATAAACCTTTGTTCCAAAGTTCATGGGGAAAAATAAAAATCCGGTTTGTATGAAAAACTTTAGGAGTGTACTATGAAGAAAAAAAACAGAACCGGAAGAATTATTCGCGCCGCCTTGCTTGGCGCAATCTTTACAGCCTTTCTGCTGACAGGGCTTGCAGGCTGTAAAAAAGAAAAAAGCGCCGACCTTGTAATCTGGACTTACGATTCTTTCATCTCGGAGTGGGGGCCCGGCCCGGAAGTTTCAAAAATTTTTGAGGATAAAAACGGGATAAAAATAACATGGGTTAGCCACGGCGACGCGGGAGAAATTGTTTCAAGGCTGATACAGGAGGGAGCCGGTTCTAACGCGGACATAATTTTGGGTTTTGATCAAAATCTTGCCCCGCGCGTATTTAATTCGGGGCTTCTTGAGGCGTACCGTCCCAAAGGAGCCGATAAAATTTTTAAGGAGCTTGTTTTAAACTCGGACTTTCACATAACTCCGTTCGATTACAGTTACTTTGCCATTATTTACGATTCGCAGGCGATTAACCCTCCCCCGCAGTCTCTTGAGGACTTAACATCCGCCCAATTCAAGCAGAAGCTAATCTTAATTGATCCGCGCACATCATCGCCGGGTCTTGGCTTTTTCGCGTGGGTAAAGGAAATTTACGGCGCAAACTGGCAGGATTACTGGCGGCGGCTAAAACCATCGATATTAACCGTTGCCGGCGGCTGGAGTTCCGCATACGGACTTTTTACCAGAGGGGAAGCGCCGCTGGTTCTTTCGTATACCACAAGCCCCGGATACCATCTTGAGTACGAGGGAACAGAGCGTTACAAAGCCGCGATTTTTACAGACGGCCACGCAATGCAAATAGAAGCCGCCGGTCTTTTGAAGACGGCGAAAAACAAAGACAACGCAAAAGCCTTTCTCGATTTTATGATAAGCCCGGATTTTCAAAATATCATCCCTTTAACAAACTGGATGTACACGGTTATTGATATTCCGCTGCCTGATTCTTTCAGGATCAATCCGAAAAGCGATAAGCCTCTTCTGCCAAGTCCTGTTTCCGAGTCCGATCTTAACGAATGGGCGGCGCTGATGATTAACAGCCCGCAAGAAAAAAATTGACAAAGAAAACTGTCGCTTACATACTGGCTCTGCCGCCGGTACTAGCGGCGGCTTTTTCTTTTATCCTTCCGTACGCCGCGAGTTTTGGACCCGCCATCCGCGATTTTACATCCGTTTTAAAAACATTTTTGGAAAACACTACCCTGCTCAACGTAACCATATTTACTTTTAAGCAGGCTTTTTTCAGCGTGCTTGTTTCGCTTGTCTTTGGCCTTCCCGGCGCGTGGTTCATTGGGAACAGCCGTTCCCGTTTTACGCAGTTTCTAAGAACATTGACCGCGATCCCTTTTGCAATGCCGTCAATTTTGGTGGTGTTGGGCTTCGTGCTTTTTTTCGGGAACTCAGGCTGGGTAAACCGTTTCTATTCGATTTTGCCTTTTTCCGGCATAGAACCGTTGAGGATACTCTACAAGCCGCAGGCCGTTATTCTTGCTCACGGTTTTTTTAATTTTCCGCTTGTGATACGCCTTGCCGGAGACGGAATCACAAGAGCGCGGCGCGCCTACGCTCCTGCGGCGGCAAGTCTTGGAGCCTCTCCTTTAAAAACAATTTTTACCGTGATCCTGCCGCTTACAATTCCCTCTATCCTTGCCGCAAGTTTTTTGATTTTCATGTACTGCTTTACAAGTTTTGCGGTTGTGCTGGTGCTGGGGGGCGGTCCTAATACAACTACCCTTGCGGTAGAAATATACCGTCACGCGCGGATTTTTTTGAATTACGGTAACGCCGGATTTCTTGCGTTAATCGAAACTTTAATCGCCGTCTGCGTTTTTCTGACTTATGTTTTTACCGGGAAAAAATCAATGCAGGTAAAAACAAATATTCTGGAGTACGCCGAAACAGGAAAAAAATCCCCCGCTTCGCGGATTATTATGATTACGTATTTTTGCGTAATCGCTTTTTTTGTTCTTGGTCCGCTTCTTTCCATTCCGCTGGAATCTTTTTTGTACAGGCCTTCCCGCGCGACCGCGCAGGTCTTGAATGTAAGATGGTGGAGCAATCTTGGCGATACCTGCCTTCCGGCGCTTGGGCGCTCGCTAACGCTGGCTTTTTTTTCCGCGACAACTGCCTGCGTACTCGCGTTTCTTGCGGCAGGGGCGGTAAAACTTCTTGAAACAAACAATAAAGATAATTCCCTTCCGGCAAACCTTATCCGCTTGCGGCAGGGGCGGTAAAACTTCTTGAAACAAACAATAAAGAGACTTCCCTGCCGGCAAACCTTATCCGGTTTTTTGCCGTCTCTCCCGTAATATCGTCGGGCATTGTTTTGGGATTGGGCTGGATCATTCTTTATGGAAGAAATTTCTCCCGCTCGCCGGCGGCTCTTGTGATACTTCACGGGGTCAGCGCAATGCCGTTTGCTTTTAATTTTATTTCAGAAGGGTTCCGCTCGCTTCCAGCCAACACACTGAACGCGGCGGCTGTCTTTGGCGCTGACCCTCTGCGCGCTCTCTTAACTACCGCCCTGCCACTTTCGTTTAAGCGCGTGCGCTCGGCGTGGGGCTTTGCCGCGGCGCTCAGTCTTGGGGAACTTAACGCGGTGATGATGCTTGGCATGGAAGGATGGGAAACTTTGCCGCTGTACATTTACCGCGCCGCGTCTGCTTACCGTTACGGAACAGCATGCGCCGCCGGAACCATTTTGATACTTTGCTGCGCCGCCTGCTTTCTGCTTTCAGAAACAGGAAGGAAAAAATATGCTTGAAGTTAAAGCGTTAAAAAAATCTTACGGGGACTTTTCTGTATCGCTGGATTTATCCGTCGGCGCGGGGGAAACGCTTGCGCTGGCGGGACCTTCTGGCTGCGGCAAGACTACGGCGCTTAACCTTATCGCGGGTCTTATTGAACCGGAATCGGGGAACGTGATCATTGACGGCGAGGACATTACGCGCCTGCCCGCGTGGAAGCGCAATATTTCCGTAGTTTTTCAGGACTTGGCGCTGTTCCCTCATCTTGATGTCGGCGGAAATATCGCCTACGGGCTTTTTATACGGGGAGTTCCGAAAAAAGAACGCCGCCTCATTGTTGAGCAAACTCTGGAAATTGTCCGCCTTCAGGGGTATGCTACGCGGCGCATTGACACACTTTCCGGCGGAGAGCGCCAGCGGGTCGCAATTGCGCGCGCTCTTGCGTCCAGTCCGCGCGCGCTTTTACTGGACGAACCTTTTTCAAGTTTGGACGTGCCTTTGCGAAAAGACCTTCGCCGTGATTTTCTCCAGATTCGCTCCCATTCAAAAGCGCCCTGCATTTTTATCACCCATGACAGAGAAGAAGCCCTTATGTTAGGCGACAAGGTAGCGCTTATGTCGGAAGGACGCATAGTAGAAACCGCTGTGGGAAAAGATATACTGACAGCGCCAAAGACGGAATTTGCCAGGCAATTTTTTGCGGGGTGATTGGAGTATCGTACCTTACAGCAATTTCTGAATTTTCTCCGAAGAAAGCCCTGTAATTTCCTGTACAAATTCAACCGATGAACCATTTTCAAGCAGATTTTTCGCGATTACTAACTTCTCTTGTTCGATACCTTCCTCACGTCCTTCTTCGCGTCCTTCCTCACGGGCTTCTCTTCGGTTGACGGCGATGTCCATGTCACGGTCGTATTCGCCAAATATCATGTTTCTTACCTCCGAACTGTTTTCTTCCAGAAATTTCTTCAGTATGTTGTTCTTTATACAGTATTCTACTGCATGTTTTACCGATTCCTCAAGTGTGTTTTTCTTTTTTTGGTGTTCACGAATTGTGTCTACAAAAATACTGTAGCTATCAAGCGTTTTGCATTTTTTCAGTATATCGGGATTGTGCCCGTGATTTATATTGTACACGGGAATATCCGGCGGGATGGCGATGCCTTCTATTGCCGAATAGAGTTCCCTCAATATATCAGGGTTACTAAAGAGGAAAGAGAACACGCTGTCTTTGTGGTTTCTGTTTATGTTTGGGGAATTCCCGCGAGAGTTTACATTTTTCATACGCACCTCAAATAAAGAAGTTGATAACCCTCAAAAGAAAGCTACACATATATATGGCGCGTCCGTGTATTTTGCTTTACTTTTGCGGGAAGTTTTTTATAAATTATTCTTAAATTTAGTAATCAGGTGATTGGGGCATAGGGGAAGAAATCCCAGCTTACTCCCAGCGCCTTGGTTCTTAGGCGCTGAGAGGACGGCTGGGAAGGAGAAGAACTAGTTAGAAAGCAGTGCCAATATTATAGGTTCTAAACCCTTTGTTGCTCCAGATACTC
>Ga0268262_10006235_pt1 | contig 11508 bp, 9 predicted proteins | sample TergutNc150P3_FD_190354 | JGI IMG/M metagenome (GOLD analysis project Ga0268262, IMG submission 190354) | Nasutitermes corniger P3 segment gut microbial community from laboratory colony in Florida, USA - Nc150 P3 (SPAdes) (version 2) | ecosystem: Host-associated > Arthropoda: Insects > Digestive... | reverse complement strand
GAGAGGCGGCGCGTGGTTGACTAGCCGTGGCCGGAAGTTTGAATGACAAAAGTTGAAAAAACCCGGCCTAAAACCGTTGCCAAGCCCTCGGCGGCCTATGTAAAGAAGGTTCTGGCCTTCTTTGACGCCTATTATCCCGAGGCCGGCTGCGCCCTCAAATTTAAAAATCCCTTCCAACTCCTGGCGGCCACCGTGCTTTCGGCCCAGTGCACCGATGCCCGGGTCAACCTGGCCACCCCGGCCCTTTTCGCCCGCTTCCCCGGGCCCACGGCCTTGGCCCAAGCCGATTTGGCCGCGGTGGAAGAGTTGGTGCGGCCCTGCGGCTTCTACCGCCACAAGGCCCGCCACTTGGTTGAACTTAGCCTCTGCCTGTGCCGGGACCACGGGGGCCAGGTGCCCCGGACCCTGGAAGAACTGGTGGCCCTGCCAGGCGTGGGCCGCAAAACGGCCAACGTGGTCTTGGGCAACGCCTTCGGCGTGCCCGGCCTGACCGTGGATACCCACCTGGCCCGCTTGAGCCGTCGCCTGGGGCTAAGTTCCGGCCGGAACCCGGAGGAAATTGAAGCCGACCTGGCCAAAATCATACCCCCGGCCCGCTGGACGCTTTTTTCCCACCAGGTCATAGCCCACGGCCGGGCCGTCTGCCAGGCCCGCCGGCCCGGCTGCCAGACCTGCGCCTTCACCGCCTGCCCCCGTTTGGTCTGAGCGTGTTTATGGATATTGAAAAAGAAATTTTAAGTGACCTGGAAAAAACAGGGCTGAAGCCTATTATTTGGAAGTCTTTAGATGACACCTTCACTCTTTTGTTCAATGTGGAAGATTCGTTCAAGTTGTTTGATTATTGCGACGAGCATGGCCTGAATGTCTTGGGGATGGATGGATTCAGGATTTTACCGGACGGGTTCCAGCCGGATTTAAGTTTCATATATGCCGGATACACAACCGAACAGAATAGGGAATTCATGCTGATGGATATGAAGGAACGCCCTTTGGAGATGAAGGATATATATTTAGAATTTGTCTTGGAAAGAAAATGATTTTTTTCTCAAGACCTCGTCCCTCGGTGGGTCTGGACATAGGCTTTCAGAACCGCGTTCATCCGGCTTTGGTAGCCGGCCCCGGAGGCCCTGAACCAATCCAGAACTTCGGCATCCAGGCGAAGAGTTATCTGACGTTTATTCTCTTTGAGCAGCGCGGATAAGGGCAGGCTTCGGGCCGATTCAAAAAATGGATCGTCCAAAGGCAGGGCCTCAGGGTCTCCCTTGGCCGCCTCAATTATGTCTTTTTCAGACATACTTTTCAAGCGTGGCCAATCCGTCTTGGAAGTGGCGGTTTTTTTTTCGTCCAAGGTCAGACGGGTCGCTTTTTCAGCGGAGCCGCTCTTCATAGTATTTCCTTTCCCTCAAGTTGCCCCGGCGCACGGATATTAAGCGGATGTCGTCTTCTCGTATGGTGAAGGCGACCACAAATAATACCCCTTTCATCTCCCCCATAGCCAAGTAACGCGGTTCTCCATAATCTCGGCGCTTGTCTTCCAAAACTATTTGCTCCTCGGACAATAACAAGGCGGCCTCCAAAAAGTCAACTCCATGTTTTATTAGATTCAACCGACGCTTATTTTCGTCCCATTCAAAGTTCATGCCTATTCTATAACTTCATTTTGTAGTTATGTCAAGTCTCGAAATCTCATTTTGTAAAGTTGCCTTAACTAAGGGAACAAAAAGCTCATCAATCACTTTCGGGCCAGGAAAAATTATCGATTAGCCGGGCCCGGCCGACAAAGGCGGCCAGGGCGGCCAGGATGGGCCGGTCTATGGCCGCCACTGGCTCCATGGTCGCCGCGTCGACTATTTCCAGGTAGTCCAGCCGCACCAGGGGTACCTCATTTATAACGGCCTTCATCTCGGCCTTGACCGCCTCGGCTGAAATTTCACCGGCGGCCAGGAGCGAACGGCCGGCGGCCAGGCCCCGGGAAAGGACCAGGGCGGCCCGGCGTTCTTCCGCGCTCAGGTAAATGTTGCGGGAACTCAAGGCCAGGCCGTCCGGCTCCCGCACCAGGGGGCAGCCGACCACCTCCACCGGCAAATCCAAATCCCGCGCCAGGCGCTTGATTACGGCCAGTTGCTGGGCGTCCTTGCGGCCGAAATAGGCCCGGTCCGGATGGATTATGTTGAAGAGCTTGGTCACCACGGTCAAGACGCCTTGGAAATGGCCGGGCCGGCTGGCCCCGCAGAGGGTCTCGGTGAGCCCGGTCATGGTCACCCTGGTGCGGGCCTCCGGGGGATACATCTCCGATGTCTCGGGGAAAAAGACCGCCTCGGCCCCGGCCGCTCGGCAGGTTTCCAGGTCCCGCTCCAGGTCCCGAGGATAGGCGGCCAAATCCTCCCCCGGGCCGAACTGGATGGGGTTGACGAAAATGCTCACCATCACCCGGTCGTTCTCGGCCCGGGCCCGGTCGATGAGGCTCTTATGCCCGGCGTGGAGAAAGCCCATGGTGGGCACCAGGCCCAAGGTTTTTCCATTTTTTTTCCAGCCGGCCGCTATCGTCCGCATTTCCGGGATGGTTTTAATTAGTTGGGTCATGGTTAATCCTCATTAAAAAAGTTCCGCGCCTGACCAGAAAAGAATATCATTAATCTGGGCCGTCACAAGGCATTTTACGAAATAAACTAAAATTTAAACAGAATAAAAACTGTTTGGCCAATATGCTAAAAATTTAAATCTGCGTCCCGCTCTTAATTCTTTAACCTCCGGCGTAGGTTTACAACCTTTCGCCTGAGCATAAGACTGGGGCGCCGCCCCAGACCCCGCTGGGGGAGGGCTCTCGCGAGCCCTGCCCCAGACCCCACCCGCGCCAAGGGGCTGGCCGCCCCTTGGAACCCCGCTTTGTTCCAGTAACGCCGCCGACAACTCGCCTCTCGGCTCAAACAGTCGGCGGCGGTTCGGGCCGCATTCCGGCTACTCACGGCGGCCCCGGCCTTGCCGTCTTATCCGACGGGCAGATTTCATCTCTCAGCCCTGGCCTAATGGATGTTCAAGGGCTGGACCAGGGTTTGCCCTCCCGGTTCAGCCACCGACGCCCCCGCATCGCCGAGTGTTTGAGCCGATAGGCGAGTTATCGGCGATGCTGAAACAACCAGGGGGGGGCCAGGGGGCACAGCCCCCGGCGCGGGTGGGGTCTGGGGCAGGGCTCGCGAGAGCCCTCCCCCAGCGGGGTGCGGGGCAGCGCCCCGCCGTCTTTTATTTGTTTGAGGCTCTACAAAGGCGTGCTGACCGGTTCCCGCAAAATTCTAAACCTGGCTTCCTTGGCGGCCTCGGCCAGCCCGGGGTGGGCGGTGAGACCGGCCAACTGGCGCAGATGGTCGGCGGTGCGGAGGGCCAGCATGGCCATATCCCCCGGCCCCAGGCCCAGAAGGGCCACGGCGGCCTCGAACTCGCCCCCGGCGGCCCAGGTAAACACGGCCCAGGCCGGCCGGAGATTGAAGGTGGGGACGGCAAAGCCCGCCCGCTCCAGGCGGTCCATGAGGGGCCCCACAGCCAAGAGGAGGGCGGTCAGGGCCTCGGTAAGGCGGCGAGGCGGCTTGGCCCTGGGGAGGGGCTGGTTGGATTCCTTGTCGCCCACCAAGGCGGCCACGGCCGCGGCCAAGAGGGGGGGAGGCTTGGGCCAGGCCCCGGCCTTAACCCCGGCATAAAAAACCAGGGGATGATCAAGGCGCAGTTCCGCGGCCCACTGGCCGTCCAAAGTCAGGCGGTGGCCGGAAGTCACCAGGTCTTCGCCCCCCAGAAAAGCCAGGTGGGCCTGGAAGGATTTATACAGGTCCCGGCTGGCTTTATTTGGGTGGTCGGAGGCGATAAAATGTTGGCCGCCCTCCCAGGGGCCGCCGGTGGCCCCATCCTGCCAGGCGGCCAGGGAGGCGGCCAAGAGTTTTTTGATCTCAGGGAGCCGGTAGGCGGCCAGAAGGTTCAGGGCCATGGAAAAATTGACGGCCAGGGCGCTCCGCACCGGGTCGGGCGGAGCGTTCATGAGGCCGGCCAAGAGACCAAGGTTGAGGTGAGGGCCGGGCACGGCCAGAATGAAGCCGATATGATCCCGGCCCCGGCGGCCGGCCCGCCCGGTCATCTGGGTGAATTCCGTGGCGGAAAAATCGCTGAAGCCCTGGCCGTCGAACCGGTCGCTCTGGCGTATGACCACGGTGCGGGCCGGGAAGTTGACCCCGGCCGAGACAGTGCTGGTGGCGAATATGGCGTCCAGGCAGCCCCGGCTCATCAATTCCTCAACCAGCATTTTGTAGTGGGGCAGGTGGCCGGCATGGTGGGCGGCCACCGCGCCCTGGCGCAGGGCCCCCAAATGAGGGTGGCCGGCCAGGAAGGGGTATTTTTCCAAATAGTCGTCCACCAGAAGGTTCCTGGCCAGAAGGCGGGCCGGAGTCTCCCGAGGCTGGGGGCCGCCCCGGCCGGCGGCCGCGTCACAATCCAGCCTGGACTTCAGGAAAAAGATGGCCGGCAAAAGGTCGGCCTCCCGCAGGGCCCGCATAACGGCGGCGTTGGGCAAGGGCGGTATGAAGGGCGGCGGGCGATGGGGAGAAACCCGGCGGCCCGCTTCGGCCAAGGTGGTAATCCCGCCCGAGGGCCACAGGGTCAGCCCGGCCAGGGGGACGGGGCGTTCCCCGCCCTTCACCACCCTAACCGGGCGGCCACGGTTCCAGGCCAGCCAGTCGGCCAGTTCCTCGGCGTTGGCCACGGTGGCCGAAAGAAGCAGAAGGCGCACCCGGGCCGGCAGGTAAATAAGCACTTCCTCCCAGACCACCCCCCGCTCCCGGTCGCCCAGGTAGTGGGCCTCGTCCAAGACCACCAAGTCAACTGGCAGGTCCAGGGCGCTATTCATGGCGTCATAGAGTTGGTTGCGAAGTATCTCGGTGGTGCCGATGATGAGGTCGGCCTCGGGATTGACCTTGTGATCGCCGGTCAAAAGGCCGACCCGGGGCCCGCCGAAGACGCGGCCGAATTCCAGGAATTTGGCGTTGGAGAGGGCTTTCAAGGGCGAGGCGTACCAGGCCCGGCCTCCGTCGGCCAGTTTTTGGGCGATGGCCTGTTCGGCGATCCAGGTTTTGCCGCTGCCGGTGGGAGCGGAGACGATGACGTCTTCCGTGGCCGCCAGGCCGACCGCCGCGGTTTGAAATTCATCCGGGGTGAAGGGGCCGGTCTCGGGGATGCCTATGCGGCGCAGATATCGGCCGGCCTGGGGGGATATTTTCAGGGGGGCCGATGGTTTCGGGCTCCCGGCCGGCGATGTTTTGGGCCGGTGGCCAGGACACGGCCGACCCAGGCCCGGGCAGCCGGAGCGCGGCTCCCGGTGATGGGAGGAACGGCTTTTTTTCACTTCTTGGCGGCTTTGTGGCCCTTGGCGGCAGCGCCTTTCTTGGCGGGCTTGGCTTTGGCTCTGGATTTTGGCGGGGCTGGCCTCACTATCTTGTCATTCGGCCCGAGTTCGGCCAAGGCCAGCTTGACCGCCGTGCTGGTGGCGGCCATTTTCTGGTCATCCGAAAGTGGCGCGGCCTCGGGGTCGTCGAAGAAACGGCGCCCGCTCAGGAAATAGGGGGCGTATTGGGGGCCGAAGGCGTCGGTTTCCGTGACCACGCCGGCCTTGGGCGAGGCGTGGAGGAAGTTGCCCTGCCCGGAATATATGCCCACATGCCAGCCATTGACCTGGTCGGTGGGGTTCCGGTAGATCAGCACATCGCCGGGTCGCAGATCGGCCCTGGCCACCTCGGTCCCGGCCGAGGCCAAGGCCGCCGGGGTTTTGGGCAGATTAAGGCCTTCGCGGGCGAAAACCCAGCAGGTATAGCCCGGGGCGTCAAAGCCGGCCACGGGGCTGAAACCGCCAAGCTTGTAGTGACGGCCGGTCTGCGCGTAAGCCGAAGTCAAAAGATTTTGGGTGCGGCCGGCCATGCGGGCGGCCTTAAGGTAGCCGGGCCGGCCGCCGGACGGAGGCAGTTCGCCGGCGCTGGGGGCCGAAGCTTCGAGAGCGGCCGGCTTGAACGGCGGGCCGGCAAACGGTTGGGCGGCCGAGGAGTCGGGGTCATCTTCCCGTAACGGGGTTAAGCCGTGGGCCAGGAGCAGACGCTCGCCGGCCAAGGCTGTCGCCAAGGGGACGGGGAAGGGTTCGGCCAGGAGGCGATCCCGGTCGATCAGGGCGCCGTTGAAATTGACGGCCTGGGAGGGGATGGCGGGGTTGTGGCCAAACGCGGCGGGCCCTGGCGCGGCCGACTCAGGCCGGAATTGGGAGGCCGCCGCCTCGGGTGAGGAGATGCCTGCTTCGGCCGGGCCAGGGATGGGCGACGGCAAGGCCGGCCGGGCTTCGGAAGTCTCCGGGACTTCGGCCGGGACCTGGGCCATTGGAAGGGGGTTGACCGGCGCCAGCGGCCGCAAGGATTCGCGGGGCTGGTAGGGCGCGCAGGCGGCCATGGTCAAGGCGAGGGTCAGAGCCCCGACAAAACGGGCGCACGGCCGACTGAGGGGCCAAAGACCATTCGCCTTAATACTTGCGCCAGCCATCAAGACATTCACCCAAACCATTCTGTCAATTGTGTCCACCAAAGGTTCACACCCGGCAGATATATGAAAACATACCAGCCATCAAGGCGGATGTCAAATATCAAAACACGTAATCATTTTTAAACATCATTAAAACACATAAAGCCGGCCCGGTCAAGCCCTTGGCCGGACAGGGCCGGGCTTGCAAAAATTTAACAAAAATGTGACTGTGTTTTTACAGGGGCATCATACTATGCCCTTGAGATTAAAGCGGAGAAATAATGACCGACGCCTCAAAAAAAGCCGGCCAGACCGAGGAAGCCGCCGAGAACCTGGATTTGGAGGCGGCCGGTTCGGGCGATTTGCTGTTCAACCGGGAACTGAACTGGCTGGAGTTCAACCGCAAAGTCCTGGCCGAGGCCGCCGATAAAGCCAACCCGCTTTTGGAGCGCCTGAAATTTCTTGCCATTTTCTTCAACAATCTCGACGAGTTCTTCATGGTGCGGGTGGCCGGCCTAACCCGCCAGCACCAGCTGGGCACGGGCCATATTTCCCAGGACGGCTTAAGCGCCGCCGAGCAGCTCACCAAAATACGCCGCCGAATCCATGAGATGCTCAAGGAGGCCGCCGACCTCTGGCGCAAAAAAATAAAGACCGAACTCTTCGCCGAAGGGCTCAAGATCATCACCTACCAGAATTTAAGCGGCAAGGAAAAGAAGGAACTAACTGATTTTTTTCAAAAATCAGTCTATCCCATCCTGACGCCCCAAGCCCTGGACAAAGGCCGGCCCTTTCCCCAGGTTTCCGGCGGCAGCCTGAACATCCTCATAGAGTTGGAAGACGACCATGGCAAGACCTATCTGGCCCGCTTGAAGCTGCCCGACAACCTACCCCGCTTCATCTGCCTGCCGGTGGAGCACGGCGACCTCTCCCGCCAGACCTTGAGGCCGAAATTTTCCTCGGCCGGGGTGAAAATCCTGCCCCTGGAGATTCTCATTTGCCGCCATTTGCCGGATCTGTTTCCGGGCTACACGGTTAAATCCCACATCTTGTTCATCATAACCAGGAACACGGACCTGGAAATAGAGGAGGACGAGGCCGACGACCTCCTGCACGCCGTGCGCGAATACGTCAATCACCGCCGCTTCGGCGAGGTGATTCGCCTGGAGACCTCGGCCGAGGCTTCCAAGCACCTGATTGGGACCTTGAGGAAGCTCTTTGAAATAAAACACTACCAGCATTACGTCTCCAAGATGCTCCTGGGGGCTTCCGGCTTGATGAGCATAGCCAACCTGGACATTCCCAAGCTCCGGTTCCGGCCCTTCACCCCCCACCGGCCCAAGGCGCTGAAAAAGGGAAAAAGCTTCTTCAATATTCTGAAGAAGGGCGACGTCTTGCTATATCACCCCTACGACAGCTTCAGCCCGGTCCTGGAATTCATAGCCGAAGCCGCGGCCGACCCCGGGGTCAAGGCCCTCAAGCAGACCTTGTACCGCACCGGCGACGATTCAACCCTCGTCAACAGCCTGATAGAAGCCCGCCGGGCCGACAAGCAGGTCACGGCGGTGGTGGAACTGAAAGCCCGTTTCGATGAAATGCGCAACATCACCTGGGCCGAGGCCCTGGAAGAAGCCGGCATCAACGTGGTTTACGGCCTGGTGGGCATGAAGATCCACGCCAAGCTCTGCCTGGTGATCCGCCAGGAGGACGATGGCCTCAAGACCTACGTGCATCTGGGCACCGGCAATTACAACCCGGCCACCGCCCATGTCTATACCGACCTGGGCCTTTTGACCGCCAACCCGGCCCTGGGCCGGGACGTGGTCAAGCTCTTCAACGTCATGACCGGCCTTTCCCGCTTTGACGAATACGAACACCTCCTGGTCAGCCCAAGCGGGATAAGGCGGGGTATGCTCCAGCGCATCGACCGGGAGATTGAAGCCCACGCCGCCCAGGGCGGCGGCCTGATCGCCTGGAAACTCAACCAGTTGTCCGACCCGGAAATCATAAAAAGACTTTACCTGGCTTCCCGGGCCGGGGTGACGGTGCGGCTCCAGGTCCGCGGGATCTGCTGCTTAAAGCCCGGCCTCCACGGCCTCTCCCGGCACATAACGGTCACTTCCCTGGTGGGCCGCTTCCTGGAACATTCCCGGATATATTACTTCCAGAACGGCGGCCAGGACGAAATCTTCATCGGCAGCGCCGACATGATGCCGCGCAACCTGGACAAACGCATAGAAACCCTGGCCCCGGTGCTGGACCAGGGCTTGAAGAACATCCTGCTCAATGACATTCTCCTGACCCACCTGGACGACAACCGGAAGACCTACCGCCTGACGCCCGAGGGCGGCTATGAGAAGACCCAGGCCGGCGGAGGACTGGCCGTCAATTCCCAAGAGCTGATGCTGGAACGGGCCGCCGACTGGAACGGGGCCGGAGAGGAGACGGGCTCATGAGCCGGGCCGCCTTGATCGACCTGGGCACCAATTCGGTGCGCCTGGTCGTCGCGGAAGTGGATGACGACGGTTCTTCCAGCGTCATCCTTCATGAAAAAAAGCCGGTGAGCCTGGGGGAAAGCTCCTTCACCTCCCGCCTGCTGACGGAAACGGCCATGAACCGGACCATAGACGCCTTGGGGGACATGGTCAAGTCGGCCCGGTCTCAAGGGGCGGACGAGATTAGGGCCGTGACCACTTCGGCCGTCCGCGACGCGGAAAACCGCTCGGCTTTCCTGGAACTGGCCGAACAGAGGATCGGCCTGAAAATCAAGGTCATCTCCGGTCTGGAGGAAGCCCGCCTGATTTACACCGGGGTGGCCAACAACGTAAACCTGAGGGACGCCCCCGGCCTCCTGATCGACATAGGCGGCGGCAGCGTGGAACTCATAATCGGCGACCGGCACGGTCCCTATGAAATGGATTCCCTGCCCCTTGGCGCCGCCCGCGTGGCCGAGCGTTTCAACCTCACGGCCAACGAGGGCCGGGTGAGCCGGGAAACTTATCACGAAATGTTCGATTTCGCGGTCAGGCATTCGCATCATTTCGCCGCGAAAGCCCTGGGCTACGATTTGGCCTTCTGCTACGGCAGTTCCGGGACCATTGAGAACCTGGCCCGGATAAACGCCCGCCGGCACGGGCACGCGGCCGGCGCCCGCGGCTATCCGCCCCTGCCGGCCACGACCCTGTCCGAGCTGGCCGCCTGGCTGGGCCCCCTCTCCGCCGCGGAACGGAAAAACATTGACGGCCTGGAGGCCCGCAAGGCCGAGATCATCCTGGCCGGCGGGGCCGTCTTGGAAGCGATCTTGAAAACCATGAACCTGGCCTCTGTGACGGCCGTCGATTTCGGCTTGAAGCACGGCCTTTTGGTCGATCTCATCGCCGACCGGACCGGGCGCGGGCCCGGCCACGGGGCTTCCGGCCTCAGGGAGAAAAGCGTCCGCCGGCTGGGCCGCCGCTGCCGCTATGATGAAAGGCACGCCGAGACCGTGGCGGACCTGGCCCTGGCCATTTGCGACGCCTTCGCCCAAAACGGCCTCCTGGAAATTTCGCCCCGGGAGAGGGAACTCGTGCGCCTGGCCGCCCTCATGCACGACATCGGCCAGTTCCTGGCCTACCAGAGCCACCATGTCCACAGCCACTACCTGGTCAAGAACTCCGACCTTTTGGGTTTTGACGAGGACGAGGTGGATTTCATGGCCTATCTGGCCTTGAGCCACCGCAAGCGGAAAAAGCGCGTCTGGCCCTATAACCTGTATGAAGAAGCCCCACCGCCGGAATTCCCGCGCTGGCGTAAGATGGGCTTCATCCTGCGCCTTTCGGAACTCCTGGATTCCCGGCGGCAGGACGCCTTGAAGGCTCTTGAGTTCCAGTTCGAGCCCTCCCGGGCGGTTTTTCTCTTCCGGCCCGTCCCGGGCCGCAGTTTCGATTATGAAATGGAAGCGCTCCAAAAGAACGCCAAGAGTTTTCAAAATCTTTTCGGTCTCGGCCTGGCCGCCGCCCCGAAATTTTAGATTTTTGAGCAGCCTGATGAACGCCAAGTGTTTTCAAAACCTTTTCGGCCTCGGCCTGGACGCCGCCCCGAAAATTTAAAATTTTGAGCAGACTGGTGAACGCCACGAGCATAAAAAACTTTTCGGCCTAGGCTTGGCCGCCGGCCCCAAAACGCGAAAAACCTGATGAACCGCCTCTTCAAAACCTTAACCTTTATCGCCTCGACAAGCCTCATCCTGATCATCTCCGGCATGGCCGCGACCCTGTGGTCGGAATCACTACCGGCTTTCCGGCATTTCGGGTTCCTCCGGTTCATCGGCACGGCCGACTGGAACTACGCCCGCGAGGTCTATGGTGCTCTCCGGCCCCTGGCCGGGACCATAATCAGCACCCTGATAGCCCTCGCCGCCGCCGTCCCCGTCTCCCTGGGCACGGCCATTTTCCTCACCGAGCTTTGCCCTTACAAACTGCGGGCCGGCATCGGCGTGGCCATTGAATTACTGGCCGCCATTCCCAGCATCATTTACGGTATGTGGGGCCTCTTCGTCTTCGCCCCCTTCCTGGAAACCTGGTTTCAACCCCTGGTCGGGGCCAGCCTGGGCCGCCTGCCCCTTTTGGGCTTATTTTTCCAGACCAGGTACGCCGGCGGCACCAACCTGTTTTCCGCGGCCCTGGTGCTGGCGGTCATGATCATGCCTTTCATCACCAGCATAACCCGCGACGCCTTCCTGCAGGTGCCGGCCATTCTCAAGGAATCCTCCTACGGCCTGGGGTCGACCAAGTGGGAGACCGTCCGGGAGGTCATCCTGCCCTACTGCAAGACGACCATAGCCGGGGGGGTGATCATCGCCATGGGCCGGGCCCTGGGCGAAACCATGGCCGTGGCCTATGTGGTCGGCAACCGCCACGGGGCCCTGGATTCCATCTTCTCCCCCTACAACACCATAACCTCGGTCATGGCCAACGAATTCAACGAAGCCGCCGG
>Ga0268262_10006234_pt1 | contig 11508 bp, 10 predicted proteins | sample TergutNc150P3_FD_190354 | JGI IMG/M metagenome (GOLD analysis project Ga0268262, IMG submission 190354) | Nasutitermes corniger P3 segment gut microbial community from laboratory colony in Florida, USA - Nc150 P3 (SPAdes) (version 2) | ecosystem: Host-associated > Arthropoda: Insects >... | reverse complement strand
GTAATGTAAGCCAACCTTTAGGTTGGCGACAGTGCCGCTGAAATAACGGCTCGACCGCCGGAGGCGGTTGGTTTAGCACCGCGTCAAGCGGTATTACCAGAATTTATCCTATATTTTTCACGTTTTCTTGTCAATATGGATATCTGTGGAGGTCACTTCGCTCGCTGAACCTGTCTAGGCGTCGAAACCATCGTCTACGCTCCCTTTGACCATTCGACAGGCTCAGGGTTCTCAGGGAACGCCTTCGTGATCTTTGTGCGGAGTAACCAATTATTTTTGTTTCCGGCGCAAGGTTTTGAGTTCAATATCTATTAACATACTCATCTTAGACAGGATGGTTTCCTTCCAATTCTGTTCAATGGGGGTAAGAACAAAAAGGTCGGTGGTATCCTTCCCTAAGGCGGTAGCAATGCGTTCTATCATATCAGCAGAGGGGAATTTCTTGCCATTTTCCACTAAACCAAGGTAATTTGTCGCCATATTGACCATTTCGGCCAGTTTTGACTGGGAAAAACCTGATTGAACGCGATAATGCCTTATATTTGAGCCTAAATGTTCCTTAATATTAGTCATATATATATAGATTTTACTGCCGGACACTTTATCTTTTTCTAAACTAAAAGTATTGACAACAACCCAATATATTTGATATAATATATCTATTAGATTGTATACGTTTGGATATAAGCATATTTGAAAACAGGTGGTGTTATTATGAAGATCAAGAAAACGGCTTCATTTTTTAGGGACCTCAATCGTGACCGAAGGTCGTTGAACCATCGTACCAAAAGTATGCGGTTCGCGGTTTCCCTCTTGGCTATCGCCTCCGCAGCCTTAATGTACTTTACATTTACCGCCTGTCAGGAGCCGAAATCGGAAACGGAACAGAAATTGCCGGCCCTAACCGGAATGGTCAGCATAGGCGGAAACGCCGAAGTGGGGCAGACCTTAACGGCAAACACCGGTTCACTTAATGGTAATGGGATAATTACTTTTCAATGGATGCGGGGTGGAAATGTCATCGGTTCTAACGTCATGTATGTGGTGACAGCAGCCGATATAGGTTCAACTATCACCGTAACCGTGGCCCGTTCCGGTTATTCCGGCAGTGTTACCAGTGCGCCGACAGTTACCGTGCCTCCCATCCTTGCCGGGATAGTTAGCATAAGCGGAACCGCCGAGGTGGGACAAACTTTGACGGCAAACACTGATTCACTTGGCGGCAGCGGGACAGTTTCCTACCAGTGGAAGAGAAGAACAGTCAATGGCATAACTGAAAACATCGGTATCAATAGCGATACCTATACCGTACAATCCACTGATTTTGGCTCAACCATTACCGTAACCGTAACCCGCTCCGGCTGTACCGGCAGCGTTACCAGCGATCCTCTTGATCATGTCGGGCTTCCCCCGCTTACAGGAACAGTTATTATAACAGGAACCGCCGAGGTGGGGCAAACTTTGACGGCAAACATTGATTCACTTGGCGGCAGCGGGACAATTTCCTACCAATGGAAGCGGGGAACCACTCACATAGGCACTGACAGTAGCACTTATGTATTAGTGCATGCTGATGCAGGGTCAACCATAACTATAACCGTGACTCGCGCTGCTAATTCAGGCAGCGTTACCAGCGACCCGCTCGTCGGAATCGGGTTTCCCCCGCTTACCGGAACGGTAAGCATAAGCGGAACCGCCGAGGTGGGGCAAACTTTGACGGCAAACACTAATTCACTTGGCGGCAGCGGAACAATTTCCTACCAATGGAAGCGGGGAACCACTCACATAGGCACTAACAGCAGTACTTATGTATTAGTGCATACTGATGCAGGGTCAACCATAACTATAACCGTGACTCGCGCTGCTAATTCAGGCAGTATTACCAGCGAGTCACATGGTCCGGTAACGGCAACCTACATTGTTACCTTTAGCAAAAACCACAATGATACTTCGGGCTGGACAGGAATCAGCCCTGATACCATGACCGTTACCACTCCGGCAACTACCGTTGACAGTCTTCCCGCACAACCAGCCCGGACGGGTTATACGTTTAACGGTTGGAATACACAGGTCAACGGATTGGGAACAGCTTTTACCGAGACAACGGCGATAACAGGAAATATTACGGTATACGCAAAGTGGTTGGCTAATGCTTACATCGTCACCTTTGACAAAAACAACGCCGATCCAGGCAGTACTGAAGCAAATCCACTAACCAAGACTGTCATCTTCCCCGCAACGGCGGGTACGCTGCCCGTGCCTCCGAAGCGGACAAATTATGCTTTTACAGGCTGGAACACGCAAGCCAACGGATCGGGAACGGTTTTTACCGAAACAACACCCGTAACGGCAAACATTACGGTATACGCGCAGTGGATCGATAACACCAAAATTCCCGGCACAAACCTTGCCGCAAAATTGGACTGGCTGCAAACCAACACGCAAAGCGATACGGAATATTTTTTACTCGTTACTGCCAATGAAAAACTTACCCCCCGCACTCTTCTCTATAACGGGAAAACCAATGTTACTATAAATTTAACAGGCGTTGAGACAACGAAGCAGATAACGCTTTCCTCTTACGGCTCACTGTTTACCATAGGAAGTGGCGTTACCCTGATACTGAACAACAACATTACCCTAAATGTTGACATCAATGATAAAACAACTAACTATAGCTCGCTTGTTCGGGTAAATTCCGGCGGCGCGTTGGTGATGAACAACGGATCAGCTATTTGGGGCAATTTCTATTCTTCTTCTTCTTCATACACAGACTCTGACTCCAACTCCAGCTCCTACGGCGGTGGTGTGTATAACGATGGAACCTTTACTATGAACGGCGGGATAATCACTTCCAATACTTCCAGCCACTCCGGCTCTTCCTCTAACATTTACCCCTACTTCTCCTTTGGTGGCGGAGTGTATAATAGAGGAACCTTTACTATGAATGGGGGCGAAATATACCTCAACGCCGCCAGTTTCCCTAATGCTTCCACTAATCTCCAAGAAGTATATGGCGGTGGGGTATATACCAGTGGAACCTTTACCATGAATGGCGGGACAATCCGCGATAATTATGCCACCACCTCTGGTTCCTCTCGCACCCCCCGTTCTTACGGCGGCGGGGTGTATGTCGGTGCTGGAATCTTTACTATGAATGGCGGAACCATCTCTGGCAATGTTTCTAGATCATCAACATCATTTTCTGGTTCTTACCCCTACTCTTTCGGCGGCGGGGTGTATGTTGGCCGCTTTGGAACCTTTACCATGAACAACGGAACCATTTCTGGCAATACCTCCAGTTTCTACGGCGGCGGGGTATATGTTGACGACCCTGGAACCTTTACCATGAACAATGGAACCATTTCTGGCAATACCTCCAGTTTCTACGGCGGCGGGGTGTATGTTAACAACTCTGGAACCTTTACCATGAACAACGGAACCATTTCTGGCAATACCTCCGGTCTCTACGGCGGCGGGGTGTGTGTTAACAACTCTGGAACCTTTACCAAAACCGGTGGGACTGTCTATGGGTATACTGCTGGTAACAATAACAGTAATGTGGTCAAATCAGATTCCAGCATTCTGAAGGATAGGGGTCATGCAGCCTATGTTGATTCCAGTAAACACAGGGAAACCACCGCCGGACCATCGGTTAACATGGATTCGAATGTTGAGGGAGCGGCTGGGGGCTGGGAATGATAATTGTATATTATGTTCATTTCACAGGAGAAATGGTTAATGTAGGAAAGGGAAAAAAATGGGAAATGAAATAATACAGATCCTGTCAGCAATAAAAACTGTTGAAGAAAAATACAGAAGAATCCAGGAAAATCCTGCTTTGTATGGCGCAGAAGATGGTCTTACAGCTGATGAACATGAATTACTCGGTAAATTAATTGGTTTGTGTGGAGAAGTTAATATTGCCGGTGACGCAATATTAAAAAGGTATTCATTGTAAAGAAACAACAAAGGATGACGCGCAACCGGAATTCGTATGAAGGACGAGAAGTTACAATTAATATGTAACAAAAATCTTTGGAGAAAAACATGGAACTTTTTAATGATGAAGATAAAAACAGAAATTATCTGTTTGATAAACTGAAAGATAACGCGGAAATTACTGCTCTGAAATGCTTGGTTGGTAAAGAAATACCTGTTCCGTACAAACACATTTATATTCCGGTCAGGAATTCACTTGAAATATGGTGTTTTAAGCAAGATATATGTGTTTATCAGAAACTATTTGATAAATCAGTTGATCCCAAAGGACTGGACATATATTCAGAAAATAAAAGCATACTCAAAGTTACCATTGAGAAGAATACTGGAAAAGAAAAAGATGTTGGGATACCCTTTGTCATAGTTGAAACAAAAATGGCAGATACACAAACTGATGCTTTACTCGCCGCTTCTGAAAAAATCAAGATGATAAAATCAATATTCCCCTACTGTAAGGCTTTTTTATTGGTTTTTGGCAGTCCGCCTCCAAGGGTATTTAAACACTGCTCTGGGTTTGACGAGATTCTATTTATAGAAAACTTAGATGAAAAAAATTGTGAATATATCATCGAAAAGATTGTTGATGGAACAAATATAGGATATGGCTATGTACCATTTGTTGCTTCTCATAATTATCCTTACGAACCTGATTAAAAAATCAAATTATTGATCATAAGGCGTCAGGCGCAACATCATAAACTATCATATCTATTGTTTCCTCAGCCGCTCATTTTAAAAGTTTCCTTCCCTGCACTTCTACCAGTATGGTCATCTGCTGGATGGCTATTTTGTTCAAACGCAGAAGGCGTTCTTTTTGCGTTATTCCATCGTTAATCATAACCGCATTGATATTTTCCATGTTGGAAAGGCAGATTAATTCGTTAATTGATGCGTGGTCGCGGACATTTCCTTTTAGGCTTGGATTTTCGGTCCGCCATTCTTTGGCAGTCATGCCGAACAGAGCGACATTCAAAACATCCGCTTCATCGGCGTATATTACCGCAGCTTGTTTCGATGTAAGTTCTTTGGGGATAAGGTTCTGCTTAATGGCATCCGTGTGAATATGGTAATTGATTTTTGCCAATTCCCGCTTGGCAGACCAACCCAATAGTTTTTGTTCCGCGTCCTTCAGGCGCTGAAATTCGCGGATAAAATATAGTTCAAACTCGGTGGAAATCCAGCTTGCAAATTTAAAGGCAATATCCTTATGGGCAAAAGTTCCCCCGTTGCGTCCGGATTTGGAAATTATCCCCCTTGCCCCGGTAGCTTCAATCCACTTCTGAGGCGACAAAACAAAAGCATTCAAACCCGCTTGTCTTCTAAACCCCTCGAATTCGAGGGGTTTAAATTCCGGATTATAAAGGGTTTCCCAGATACCCAAATACTCAATGGTATTCCGGTTCCTCATCCAATTCCCAATTACGGCATTGGGTTCATCGGATTTGAATTTAGCAATATCAGTGAGTGAGATAAAGTCTTCTTCATTTACTTGAATGACCGCAATTATTGTCTTTTCAACGGTTATCTTAGCCATCGCTCCCCCGTTTTCATACTTCTTATTGATATTCATTATACCAGAAAAGGTGAAAACGACCATCGGTTTCCGGGAGAAGCCGATTTCAAAACCTATGTAGGTATGTACATTCTGGCATCAATTTCCAGTATATTCCTGCCGCATTGACAACCCCCCAACAGAAAAAGTAGTGTGTCTGTATGGATCGTGAAGCAAAAATCAATGAACTGATTTCCCAAATGACGCTGGAAGAAAAAGTGTCCCAGTTGAGTGATGTGAGCGCGGCGGTTGAGCGCCTGGGTATACCTGAATATAACTGGTGGAACGAGTGTCTGCATGGGGTTGCGCGGGCGGGTATCGCTACGGTGTTTCCCCAGGCTATCGCGCTGGCGGCGACTTTTGACGAGGGCTTTGTCGAAGAAGTGGCGGCGGCGATTTCTGATGAGGCGCGGGCAAAATACAATGAAGGTGTAAAACAGGGGAACCGGGGCCAATATTGGGGCCTGACTTTCTGGACGCCGAATATCAATATTTTCCGCGACCCCCGCTGGGGACGCGGGCAGGAAACCTACGGCGAAGACCCCTACCTTACCAGCCGCGTCGGCCTTGCCATGGTGCGGGGCTTGCAGGGCAAGGACACCGAAAACCTTAAACTTGCCGCCTGCGCCAAACACTATGCCGTTCACTCAGGACCGGAAAAATTACGCCATACCTTTGACGCGGATGTTTCCCAGAAAGACCTTTTTGAAACTTACCTGCCCGCTTTCAAGGCCCTGGTTGACGGCGGCGTTGAATCGGTCATGGGCGCGTATAACCGCTTCCGGGGAGATCCCTGCTGCGCCAGCCATTATTTGTTGAAAGACATACTGCGGGATCGCTGGGGATTTAAGGGCCACATTGTTTCAGACTGCTGGGCGATCCGTGATTTTCATGAGAACCACAAAGTAACCGCGAGCCCCGAAGAATCGGCGGCCCTTGCCCTGAACGCGGGCTGCGACCTGAACTGCGGCTGTACCTACCCGCATCTGACCGTTTCCTTTAAAAAGGGGCTGGTTACTGAAGAGGCGATTAACACCGCCCTCAGGCACGTTCTGCGTACCCGTTTCAAACTGGGAATGTTTGACCCGCCGCGCAAAGGCAAATACGACAAACTGGGCCGCAAAGTAATCAACTGCGAAAAACACCGCAGGCTGGCGCTCAAAGCGGCGGAAAAATCCATCGTCCTGTTGAAAAATGATCATAATCTTTTGCCCCTGGATTCCAGCGCGAAAAAAATTACCGTGGTCGGTCCGGGCGCGGCTAACGCCCATACCCTGTTCGGCAACTATTACGGGGTTAGTTCCCGTTTTGTCACCATCCTTGAAGGGCTGGGAGAAAAGATCAAAGACAAGTACGGTATCAATCTTGATTACCGCCAGGGCTGTCTGATGTACAGCGAAATTCATTCGTCAAACGCGGAATTCGGCATGGCAAATATCGCGGATGTTCTCATTGCCGTGATGGGGCTGGACGGCGCGATTGAAGGGGAAGAGGGCGACGCGATTGCCTCGGACTCCAACGGCGACCGCGCCTATATTGAGCTTCCCCCCTGGCAGTTAAAATTTTTGCAGAAGGTTAAGGCCGCGGGACAGAAAACAGGCAAGCCGGTGATCCTTGTGCTGACCGGCGGCAGCCCTATCGCCATACCGGAAGATATTGCCGACGCGGTAATTTTTGCCTGGTATCCCGGTGAATTGGGCGGCAAGGCGGTGGCGGATATAATTTTCGGCGATGTGGTTCCTTCGGGAAAATTGCCCATCACCTTCCCCGCTTCCACCAGCCAGCTTCCCCCTTACGAAGATTACGCCATGAAAGGCCGCACCTACCGCTACATGACGGCAAAGCCTCTGTATCCCTTCGGTTTCGGCCTTTCCTATACCACTTTCCGCTTTGATTCAATCACCCTTTCCGCTCCGGCAATTTCAGCGGGCGCGGCGGTAAAGGCGCGAGTAACGCTGAGCAATACCGGCAAACGGAACGCCGAAGAAGTGGTACAGATTTATATTTCAAAGAATGATAAGGGCGCGGACGATCCTTTATTTTCTCTGCGGGCATTCCGCCGCGTGTTTGTCCCCGCGGGCAAAACCATTACGGTGGAATTTGATCTTCCCGCGGCGGCTTTTGAAACGGTCAACGCGGAAGGCAATTCCGTACTGCCGCCCGGCTCCTACACAGTCATCGCCGCGGACGCCGCGCCGATTCCTGTCGCGGTGGAAAAAGGCGCGCCCGCCCCGGTGAAAGCGCAGATTCAAATAAATGGGTAAGTTAGTAACGCTGCCTGACAACAGAAGAATTTAAACCACGGAGTACACGGAGTTTCACGGAGGAAAAAGATTATCGTATCAAAACTCCGTGGTACTCCGTGACCTCCGTGGTTATATTCTTTTTAAGTTATCACAATAGTGATATTTTTCTTTTTTTTTGTACTTTTGTCTGAAATTCCTCTCAAAAAGAAAAACCAGCATAAAAATAACATTGACGCGGCATAAAAAGGGATAAACAATAAAGTTGTCCTAAGATTCTATAATTTCCAGCGCAGCACAGGAGGAACTTAAAATGATGAAAATTATTTTGAATCAATTAAAAATGATCGGAGCCCTGTCGGTTTTGTTTTTTCCCGGATGTAATCCTCCCGACAAGCTTGTTTCCATGCCTGATCTTGATGAAGTTATCCCTGTGCCTGGCCTCAGCAAAGCCGCCACCCCCGCGGCAGCGCCGGTTCCGGGAACCTATACTTCGGCGCAAAATGTTGCTTTGTTATGCGCCACCGATGGGGCGGCAATCCACTACACCACCGGCGGATCAACGCCCACCTCAAGCAGTCCCCTCTACGATTCTCCCATCAACATTACCCAGACAACTACCCTCAAGGCCATAGCGGTAAAAAACGGCATGAGCAACAGCGATGTAATGACCGCGGTATACACCATAATAAGCGATGGAAGCGTGATTTTGCACACCAGGTGGCCTTTCATGACAGGCGCCGCCGCTCCCACCGGCGCTTTTACCGCCGGCAACGGACAATATCCGCTGCTCAGGCATTTTAACGTACTGGTCGCCGAAAATGACATGAAGCCGCAGAGCATAATGCCCGGCAGCAAACCCGCGGTATTCCCCGGCGCCTACAACTGGACCAACGCGGATAAATTGGTAAATTACGCCAAAGCAAACAATACGGAAGTCCGGGGCCATGTGCTTGTCTGGCACAGCCAGACTCCCGATTATTTGTTTGACGTTTCCGGCGGAACGACAACAATGACCAAAGATACGCTTTATGACCGCATGGAAAAACATATAAAGACCGTGTTTGAAAAATACAGGGGCGATGTCGGCTGGTGGGATGTCTGCAACGAAGTAGTCGGCGACAACGGCCAAATCCGCCCCGCGGGGAGTCCGTCCGGCGGCGGATCGTGGTACACGAAAGTTATGGAAAATTCCGGCCTTACCGGTACGGATCGTTATGAATTTGTACTCAAAGCTTTTTTGTGGGCGCGTCAATACGCCGACGCCAACAGCGGAACAAATGTAAAACTCTACCTGACCGATTACAACATTGAATACGGCGGGGCCAAACAGACTGAATTTGAAAATCTGATAAATTACCTGATTACCAATAACGCCCCCATTGACGGCGTTGGTTTCCAGTGCCATATAAAATGGGATTGGCCCAGCGTTACTGAAATCTCAAACACTATTGACAAATTTGCCGCAAAGACCAGAAAAGACGGAATAAAACTGATGACCCAGGTTACCGAACTGGATATGTCGCTTTTCAGTTATAATTCTGAAGACACCGGAAAAGTTACAACGCTTGCTGACGCCGTCCGGGACTCCAGACTGGCGACGCAGGCGGCAAAATACCGCCAACTGTTTGATATGTTCAAACAAAAATACGATGCCGGAAAGCTTGACATGGTGCTGCTATGGGGTATTGCCGACGGCCATAGCTGGTTGAACAACCATCCGGTAAGCGGCAGAACCGATTATCCCTTGCTGTTTGACCGCCAATACAAGCCGAAAGAAGCGTATCAAAAACTGGTGCAATGAACCATAGTCAGATCGCGCCGCGCCGGTATTCGGGACCGCCGGAGTAAACGGCAGTACCTTGTTCAATAATGCGGGTTTCCCGCGCGATAGCCAGCAGCGTCTCGGCGTTTCCCCAGCGCAGATTGTCTGTTTTAATGTCAAGTTGTGCCGTGTCGCCATGGGCGGCAAGTTTTTCATGGAGCATTGACGCGCCGGGGCCGACCAGCAGGACTTGTTCCGCTTTCCGGGCATCAGCAATCGCGCGGGCAATTTCGGCTGCTTCCGCGTCCATGTCGGGGCAGAGCCGTTTGCCGCCGCGGTACAAAGCGCAGAAAAAGGCGTTCTTTTTCGCGTCGAGCGCCGGCACGACGATTCCCGGCCACGCGGAAAACGGATAAGCCAGGCAGTCAAGGGTAGGAATAGCGGCGAAGGGAATGTTCAACGCAAGGGCAAGGCCCCTGGCAAGGGAAAACCCGATACGCAGTCCGGTGAAGGAACCCGGCCCGCCCATACATACCACGCCGGAAAGGTCTCCCGGTTTCAGGGCGGCTTTTTTCAGCAGCATATCAACGCTGTCCATGATAAGTTCCGAGTGGCGCATACCCGCGTCGGCCTCAAACACGAAGGTATGCCCTGCATACCCGGTATCCCCGCCTGAGGCAAGGGCAACCGAGAATTTTTGCGCGGCGGTATCAATGGCAAGCAGGTTCATCATACACCCTGAACAAACGGCTTTGAGGGCCGGTAATCTCAATTTCTATAGTTATCGCGTCCGCCGGAATGGAACGTGGTACGCGCTCGCTCCATTCTATAATGGCAATTCCCCCGCCGTCCATTAATTCCCCCGCGCCGGTATTTTCAAAATCTTCGTCCCCGTTCAGGCGGTAAGCGTCAATGTGGTACAGGGGGACCATTTCCCCGTTTAAGCGGGCGCTGTATTCGCTGACAATCGTGTAGGTGGGGCTGGTAACGATTTCGGCAACCCCCAGTCCGCGGGCAATACCCTTCACGAGGCAGGTTTTACCCGCGCCCAGACCTCCTTTCAGGGCAATAACCGAGCCTTTTTTCAGTTTTTCGGTAAAATGTTCTCCCAAAACCCCGGTTTCTTCCGGTGAAACAGTCCTATACTCAGTCAGGCAGCGCTCCGTTTTGGTGCATGGTGTCGATAAGTTTTTTTAATTCTTTGATAACGGGAACAAGAGGATAGTCAAGATCATCCAGAAAAGAAACAATGATTTCCCTTTGGCCGGTAGGCTTTATCTCAATACTGAAATCAATGCGGTAGTCCGCCGGTTCCGCGGTCATTTCTATCACGGCTACTCCGGTATACAACAGACGGTAGTAAATGGGAACGTCTTTTCTTACTATGTCTTTGACGGCAACTACTTTCATCCTGTCTTAACCTCTATAGAAATAATTTACCATAAAACCGAATATTTGAATAGCCTATTTAGCCATTAGCTTTCGTCATAATCGTACACCATGGCGTTTATCGAATTCAGCGATTTGCGGGGAACTTTGAGGAATTTAATGTGTATGATGGTGGCGGTTCCGTTCCGGCTGGTCCGCAAAACTTCGCCCAGCGTGGCGACAATGGAGTCATCATGGTCAATAAATTCCAGTTTGAGCCTTTGTTTCGGAACTACCTGTATACCGACTTTCATGGAGCAGCCGCCAACGGAAATATCCTGAATATTGCCGGTATACCGCCGTTTGTCCACCGTCATTTTTTTGGTTTTTTCGTCTACCTGCACGAAATAAAAGCCGGTTTCAATGGTTTTCTGGCGGCGGCGGAAACTGCGGTTAAACAGCTTTTTGATTTGCTTTGAGTGGGCCAACTGCAGGGCCGGGCCATACGGAGTTTCCGTGGTGCCCACAATCTGGGTTTCAACCGCAAAAGCTTTGCTGGAATCGGTAGAAAGGGCAAG
>Ga0268262_10006233_pt1 | contig 11511 bp, 9 predicted proteins | sample TergutNc150P3_FD_190354 | JGI IMG/M metagenome (GOLD analysis project Ga0268262, IMG submission 190354) | Nasutitermes corniger P3 segment gut microbial community from laboratory colony in Florida, USA - Nc150 P3 (SPAdes) (version 2) | ecosystem: Host-associated > Arthropoda: Insects > Digestive... | reverse complement strand
GTTTTGGAAAAGGCTCAAGTAATATGCTAATAACTTTTCCTTTTACAACGAATATTTAGTATATCCCGAACATACATGAGGTTGTTGCCAATATCACGTTCCTTTTGTACAATCCCCTTATGGTCATAGCGTCAATCGACATACAAAACGGCAAAGTCGTCCAGCTTAAGCAGGGCGAGGAATTGGTACTACAACGTGAAAATTCTCTTGAATTGGCGGCGGAATTCGACCGTTACGGCGAAGTCGCAGTCATCGATCTTGACGCCGCAATGGGGAAGGGAAGCAATCTTGAAATGATAAAGCCGCTTTTGCGGAAAGCCGAATGCAGACTGGGCGGCGGCATAAGAACGCCCCAGCAGGCGCAGGAATTAATCAGTCTGGGGGCGCGAAAAATAATTGTCGGCTCAGGCGCATTTCGCGATTCCGCGAAAAAAGGGGCAGGGATTTCAGGCGGCGAGTTTGCGGTAAATGTCCCCTTCCTTGAAACCATGTCGAAGAAAATCGGGCGGGAGCGGCTGATTGTCGCCGTTGACGCCCGCGCCGGAGAAATTGTTGTGGATGGCTGGAAAACCCCCACAGGACTGAATCTTGTTGAGGCGGCAAAACAGGTTGAGCCTTTTGCGGGTGAACTGCTGTTTACCTGCGTCGAGCGCGAAGGCACCATGACAGGTATCGATCTTGCTCCCGCGCGCAAATTACGCGATGCTGTTTCATGCCAGATTACCGTTGCGGGCGGCGTCTCCACGTTAGCTGAAGTTGAAGAAATCGCCGCCCTCGGCTGTGACGTACAGCTTGGCATGGCGTTGTATACCGGGAAAATAAATCTTGCGGACGCTTTTGTTGTTTCGCTTAATTGGAAAAAAGACCAAAATTCACTCCTTCCTGTAATCGTTCAATCCACAGACGGGCAAGTAATGATGACAGGCTTTACCGATAAACAAGCGTTAGCCGAAACATTTAAACGCGGTAATGTCTGCTTCCACAGCCGCACACGAAACAAACTCTGGATGAAAGGGGAAAATTCAGGCAATGTGTTAAAACTTGTCAAGTTAAGAACCGACTGCGACAGGGACGCATTGCTGGCAACAGCGCAGCCCGCAGGTCCCGTCTGCCACACCGGCGCGTGGTCGTGCTTTGCGACTAACCGGGGTTATACATTGCAATTTTTGCAGAACATAATACAGGAGCGTTTTCGTAATCCTACGCCGGGTTCGTATACTGCCACCCTTGACGACGATCTTGTCCGCGAGAAAGTTATGGAAGAAGCGCAGGAATTGTGCGAAGCTAAAACCCGCGATGAAATTATCTGGGAAGCAGCTGATCTTCTCTATTTTTCAACCGTGCTGATGACCAGGGCGGAAGTTACCATTCAGGAAATTCTTGATGAACTTGATCGGAGGCACAAAAAGTAATGAGCGAATTCTGGAACAGCCGCGTCAAGAAACTTTCTCCGTATACCCCCGGCGAACAGCCGAAAGACCGGCAAATAATTAAGCTTAACACCAACGAAAATCCCTATCCGCCTTCTCCCAAAGTTATAGAAGCGATTAAAAATACTGCGGGCGAGCGTCTGCGGCTGTATCCCGATCCTGAGTGCGCAGCATTCCGCGAAGCCGCCGCCGCCCGTTACGGCGTAAAACCCCAGCAAGTTTTCGCGGGTAACGGCTCTGATGAAATTTTAGCGTTCGCTTTTGGGGCTTTTTTTGAAAGCGGTGAAGAAGGCGCAAAAGCGGCGCAGATACTTTTTCCGGACATCACTTACAGTTTTTATCCTGTTTACGCCAATTTGTGGGAAATCCCGTTCCGTACCATCGCGCTGACTGAAAATTTTTCAATTAACATAAACGATTATAAAATATCTTCAGGCGGCGTAATATTTCCCAATCCCAACGCGCCGACCGCCGTTGGCATTCCGTTAGACGATATTTTGTCACTTGCGGACTATCTGGAAAAACAGGGGAAGGTTCTTATTATTGATGAAGCATACATTGCGTTTTCAGGATCAAGCGACGTGAAATCCGCGGTTGGCTCTGTTAAGAATCACCCTAATCTGTTAACCGTACATACACTGTCAAAATCAGCGTCTCTGGCGGGTTTGCGCTTTGGTTTCGCCATCGGTAATGAGAAATTAATCGAAGGTCTTTGCAGAATACGCGATTCGTTTAATTCCTACACCATTGATCTTCTTGCTCTTGCGGGAGCTGCAGCGGCAGTCTCTGACGCGGCGTATTACGAAGAAATCAACCGCCGTGTTATTGCCACGCGGGAACGGACAGCGGGATCCTTGCGCGATCTTGGGTTTACCGTTTTGCCGTCGTCGGCTAATTTCCTCTTTGTAAAGCCTCCCGATAAAAGCGGCGCGGAATTGTTCGCCGCATTGCGTAGTCGGGGTATTTTAGTGCGGCATTTCAACAAAGACAGAATAGCGGATTTTTTGCGTATCAGTATCGGAACAGACGCTGATATGGATACGGTTATTGAAGCGTGCCGGGAAATAATGAGGAATGGGAAATGAAGATTATTTTTAGCAAAGAATTCGATTCCTATTGGAAGAACGAAACAAAACGCTCTGAAGATACCAAGACGGAAAAATCTGTCAAAAAAATAATAGCGGAAGTACGAGCGAAAGGAGACGCCGCTGTCAGAAAATTCGCGTCCAAATTTGACAAATCTTCTCCGCAGCGGCTTGAAGTTCCCCTCTCCGAAGCAAAACGCGCCCTTGAACAGTTACGCGAAAACGAACCATCTCTGGCGCAGGCGCTTGAACTTTCCGCAAATCATATAAAACGCTTTTCGGAAAAACAACGGGAACAATTCGCCAATTTTGAATTTGAAATGGAACCGGGTCTTGTTACCGGTCAGCGGATACTTCCTGTTGAAAGAGCGGCAGTTTATGTTCCCGGTGGACGTTTTCCCCTGTTTTCATCAGTCCTTATGTGCATGATCCCCGCTTTGTGCGCGGGCGTTGAAGAAGTAATATTTTCATCGCCGCCAACACATGACGGCCTGCCCGATAAAAAAATACTTGCCGCCGCCATGATAGCGTTTGAAATTGCGAATAACAATAATATCCGTATTTTTTCTATTGGCGGCGCACAGGCAATAGCCGCTCTTGCGCTGGGCACGGAATCCGTCCCTCGTGTTGATATTATCGCCGGACCCGGCAACAAATATGTCGCCGCCGCCAAGCGGATACTGTTCGGAGAAGTTGGGATTGATTTTATCGCCGGACCTACCGATGTACTGGTTATCGCTGACGACAAAGACGGCAATATTGAAAAAAAAGCCGATCTTGTCGCCGCGGATATGCTGGGGCAGGCGGAACATGACCCTGACGCGCGGGCGCGGGCGCTGGTTCCCAGCAAAGAACTTGCCGGAAAAATTGCGGCGGCTGTTGAACGGCGTATAAAATCATTGCCAACAGAAAAAACCGCCCGCGCTTCTTTGAACACAGGCGGACTTATTATCGTCTATGGAACACCGGAGGAGGCAATTCATATTGCCAACACCATCGCGCCTGAACATCTTGAGCTTCAAACCGCGGATGCGGACAGTTGGATACCCAAACTAAAAAATTATGGTTCGCTATTTATTGGCAGCCTGTGCGCCGAAGTCCTCGGCGATTATTCGGCGGGAATAAATCATACCTTGCCGACATCAACCAGCGCCCGTTTTACCGGCGGCCTGTCTGTCCGCCACTTTCTTAAAACGGTTACCACCCTGCGCTGCGCCTCAGGCGAAGGTTTTGAAAAAGCGCGTAACGCCGCGGAAATACTTGCCCGCGCCGAAGGATTGGAAGGGCACGCGCAGAGCGCGGCGGAACGAAGAGGGTAGTTATGCCTTATCTATACATAAAAAGCCTTGACTAATTTATTATAAATTTATACTATGATTACATAAATTTCTAAGGTAAAGATGGATAATAAATCTGACAAACCGATATTGGCAATAATTGTCCCCTGTTTCAATGAGCAGGAAGTATTGCCTGAAACAGCGAAAAGATTGTCCGGTATACTGCAGCGAATCATCTCTGAACAAATTATAAGTGAAAAATCGACATTACTTTTTATTGATGATGGCTCAAGCGATAACACCTGGAGTTTGATAGAAAAATTCCATGAGGAAAATCCGTTAGTTTTCAGCGGTATGAAATTGTCGGGAAACAGGGGGCATCAAAACGCCCTTTTGTGTGGATTGCTTGCGGTTAAAGATCGGGTTGATGCGGCGATTTCCATAGACGCAGATTTACAGGACGACATTGATGTTATTGGTAAAATGATGAAAAAATACCGAGCGGGATACGAAATTGTGTATGGTGTCCGTTCAAACCGAAAGGCGGACGGCTTTTTCAAACGATCAACGGCTCAGGGTTTTTATCGCCTTATGCGTCTTTGGGGCGTGGATGTTGTGTATAACCATGCCGATTTTCGCCTGATAGGAAAGAATGCTCTTAAAGCGCTGGCGGAATACGGCGAGGTAAATCTGTTTTTACGCGGTATTATTCCTCTGCTTGGATTCAAAACAGGCATTGAGTGTTACACACGCGCTGAACGTATGGCGGGAACAAGCAAATACCCGTTAAAGAAAATGCTGCAATTCGCCTTTGAAGGTATTACCTCATTTTCAATAAAGCCCTTGCGCCTGATAACCCTGCTGGGAGTTTTGCTTTTTACTGCCAGCATTGCAATGCTCGTGTATTTCTTTGTCAGATATTTTTCCGGTCACACAATAACCGGCTGGGCGAGCATCGTCTGTTCTTTGTGGGGAATAGGCGGACTGATACTTTTTTCAATCGGTATTGTCGGAGAATACATCGGCAAAATATACATGGAGACAAAACGCCGTCCCAGGTATCATGTCGAACAATACTTATTTTATAAGGAAAAATTGAATTAGCAGGTTTGAACCATGTGGATTTTCCTCAAATCAGCATTTTAAAATGGCTGATACCCGAAAAATTTTTTAACCCCTCTTTTCATCAGGGAGAATCTTTTCTGTTGTTGACTTGCGCTGAGTGGGAGCTGGCGCAGAAGGCGGAGCGGCCTTTTACACGAATCGATCCGGATTACGAGGATAACGATTTTATTATCATTAGATACCCTTCCGCAGAAATTATCCATCGTGAAGTTTTGGACGGCTGATGATTTTCCAGAACTTCAGTTTTTGGAAAATCGACTTTCCGGTAAATAGATTTATATTATTGACATTTTAGGTCTTGACAATAATCTATTTAGTCATATAATTTCAGAGTATTGAGAGTGTTTTTAGATTGTTAAGACCATGTATCAATAAGGAAGACGCATAAAGAATGAAACTAAAATGTAAAGAAAATAAAACCGTATCTGTAAAATATTTCAACATGGAAAAGGTAACTATAACGAATTTCTGTAATTTTTGTAAAAATAATATTCCTTTGATAATTACGGTAAGCATAACGCTGTTTTTTACCTATGGAATTAAGCTGTTCTGGCATAGTATTGGTATTGATACAGAATTGTTTATGGCGGATAAATCCGATTCGTTAAAATGGTCTGTGACTATAGGGCGATTCGGATATGTGCTGTTATCAAAATTGTGGTATATCAGGGAATTTAATCCTTTTGCTTCGTTTTTTACCGCTTTTTGTTTGATTTGGGTTTTTACGATTTCATGGTGTTATATCATTGCTGTTTTCAGCAGGGATACAGTAAAAAATAATAAACTAATTCCTTTTGCCCTGATGTTTATGACTATGCCGGTTTGGGCAGAACAGTTTTATTTTTTGTCTCAAGCGGCGGAAAATGCCTTAATAATCAGTCTGTGTCCGTATGTCATATACCTTTTATTTAAAGGGTTTCTTGACGATGAAAATGAGAAAATAATCTGCGCGTTTATTCTGCTGGTCTTTATGACTTCGGTATATCAGGCGATTGTGCCGCTTTTTTGCTGCGGTGTATTTGCCTGCTTTCTGCTTTTACAGGAACACTCGGATTATGAGCCGCGAATTTACCGGGACCTTTGCTTAAAAATATTTATAACACTGGTTGTATCTCTTGCGGTCTATTTATTTATTGATAGAATCATCATTCCTGTTGTTTTTCATATTGAAAAATCTCATTACGTTGATGAAATGAACAAATGGGGAAAAAGATCTATTCGTGAGAATATTATCCGTATCTTTTCGTTTGGATATGCCCTGACCATAGGGCATATTCCTCTGGTTCAAAGTATTGTACATCCGGTCATAGCCCGTTATACCAAGATAGGCATAGAAGCGTTTAATAATATCGTTCGTATATCAAAAGTTCATGGAAATGTTTTGTTATTGCCTGCCACGGTGTTTTTCCTTATCAAAATAACCTTTGTTATGCGCGGGACGATTCCTTCAAAGCGGCGGTTTTTGTATATACTTGCCGGTATCGGCATTCCCTTGTGTATAATACTCCTGACTGTTATGGGAGGAAGCCGTCCGCCAATACGTTCTCTCTATGCTCTGCCGTTGGCTTTTGCATTTATGCTTTTCTATCTTATCAGAACATATAGGAAAAAAGCCGCGCTTATTGTTACCTGCTTATCGTTGCTTATTGCGGTATATCAGGCGGAAATCACGGCGCAATTATTTTATTCAGATCAGATAAGGTATAATGAAGATGTCCGTTTCGCACATGATCTTAATAATCTGATTACGCAGGTTCAGCCGGAGCATGAAAGATTTCCGGTTGTTCTTGCTGGAAGGTATCAGATCGCCTCACGATTCCAGGCTAATTTCATACAAGGAGATGTAATAGGTCACTCTTTTTTTGAGTGGGATTTTCCCATGCATAATAGTCCTACATCACGCGGGCTTGCCTTTATGAAAAGTTTGGGAATAAATTTTGATGCGCCTGACGAAAACCAAATAGAGCGGGCTATAAAAGAAGCGGCATCAATGCCTCCGTATCCTGATCCGGGTTGCGTAAAGCGTATGCAGGATTTTATTGTAGTCAGAATATCAGAGACTTTGTATGAATATGAGCAGTAAACAATGTCACTTTGAAAATAGCTATTGCATTTTATATATTTTAGCATATAAAATTATTTACTGTGTTTCTTAAAAACGCTTTTCCCCCTATCGCCCCCATAGAGAATCACCGCCGGCGTGAAAAAGGCGTTTTGGTGTACCCTGTGTATTCACGGCGTTCCGGGGGCCTTTCGATGGGGATTAACCTTTTTCCCGATAAAAAGCATTGTCCCTTTGACTGTCCTTACTGCGAAGTGTTTCCTTTTACGGCTAATATGGTGTTTTCCTGTGAGCAAATGGAGGAAGACTTACGCGCCGCCGTTACCGCCGCGCTGGAACAAAATGTAACGGTTCAGGATATTTGCTTTTCCGGCAACGGAGAACCGTCATTGTCCCCCGATTTTCCCGCGGCGCTGAAGCGGGCGGACAGTATCCGCCGCGAAATGATTCCCGCCGCGGAATTGGTGCTTATCACCAATGGGGCAGGGCTTTTACAGCCGGAGATTTTTTCTCTGCTTCAGGATGCCGCCGCGCTGAACATTTGGCTCAAACTGGATGCGGGAACTCCCCAATGGTATACAAAGATCAATCGTACGGCAATTTCCTTTGAGAAACTCATCGCAAAAATTAAAGAATTTGCCGCATCCGTTCCGGTAACGATTCAGACTATGCTCTGCGCGGTAGATAATGAAGGCCCGCCTGATGATGAAGCGCAGGCATGGGAAGCTCTGGTACTTGAGTTGGCTGCAATCGCGGTGGCAACCGGCGGTATTCGCACCGTGCAAATTTACGGCAAGGCCCGGCCTGCGCCGGAAGACCCAAAAACAACAGCGCTGCCCATTACGTATCTTGAAGAACGGGCCGAATCCCTGCACCGGGCGCTTGCGGCGGCAAATGCCCGCATAAAAATTTCTGTACCGCCGGTGAAAGTGTATCCCTGAGATTATTTTCTACAGTTGGCGGCGTTTTATTTTTTTGGTAGTGGTCATCTCCAGGGGGCTGTCCAAAATGGTGGTCCGCTCAATCCGCTGATAGGGAAGAAGACGTTGATTCACTTCAATAATGATCTTGTTGATGCGGTCCTTCATCTCCTCTTTGGAAAGAGTTTTTCCGTTTTCATCCTTGAATTCCGGATTGGGGAACACCAGCGCCTCGATGGTTTCGCTTTTTGTTTTCTTGTCAAGTACGAAGGCACGTATCAGAATTTGGTCGATCTCATCAAAAAGCTGGAATTCGTTTTCAATTTCTTCGGGGTAAACATTTTTGCCCCCCTCGGTAACGATCATATTTTTTGCCCTGCCGGTGATGTACAGGTAATTTTCACTGTCCATGTAACCCAAATCGCCGGTTTTAAGGTAGCCGTCAGCGGTAAAAGTTTCCGCGGTTTCCGCGGGCATATTATAGTAACCCTTCATTACCATGGGGCCTTTAACGATAATTTCGCCTACACCCCGTTCATCGGCATTAAGTATCTTCATGTCAACGCGGGGGCAAGGTCTGCCGACACTGGTTTCCTTGTAATGCTCAATAGGGTTAATGGTAATAATGGGAGAAGTTTCGGTAAGGCCGTAACCCTGTACAAAGTCGATGCCAAGCTGGTTATACTTTTTGAATACTCTGGGGGCAAGAGGGCCGCCGCCGCAGATGCAGACTCTGTTTGATTTGAGACTGGCCTTTGCCAAGATGAAACCGAACATTTTCTTGCCGGGATTTACCTTAAATAATTTTTTAATGAGCCCTGAAATGCCCATTAAAAACGATATCAGTCCGTAGACGATGGGGCCTTTTTCTTTTATCCCCCGGAGGACTCCGGTTAAAACTTTGTTAAACAGCATGGGTACGCCCAGCAGCATGGTGACATTTCCTTCTTTCATCTCCCTGAGCATTTGGCTGGTTACCATACGCTTGCCAAAAACCAGTTCCGCCCCGACTGCAATAGTCTCAATAAAAACTGCCAGCATAGTGTAGGAATGGTGGAGGGGAAGGATGGCATAAAACACATCTGTATGATAAATAAGGAGGGGAGTCCCCTGGGCCAGGTAGCAGTCAGAGACTATATTCCGGTGGGTAAGCGTAACCCCCTTGGGATTTCCCATGGTTCCTGAAGTAAACAGAATTGCCGCAATGTCTGTTTCAGCGGCCTGCTCAATATCCGCTTCCGGTCCGTCTAAATTGTAAATATAGGTTCCGATTCCTTTTTTCAGAGAGATCACTTCAGTCAGTTCACCGGGTGATTGCACGTAACGTTCGTATTTTTCCTCATCGACAAAGAGTATTTTTGCCTTGGCGGTTTTTATCAGAATATCAATTTCTTCTGTTTTCAGCTGGTAATCAATGGGAACAACCACACCTCCGGCAAAAAGGATTCCGAGGTAGGCTACAGTCCATTCGGGACTGTTTTTGCCTGTTACCGCAAGACAGTCACCTTTGCGTATGCCTTTATGGTGCAGCCAGCGGGCAAGGGCCTCAACGCGCTGCAGGGCTTCGGTATAGTTCAGGCTGATCCGGTCGGGCTCGTAAATGGTGAAGCAGGACCGCTGGGGATAGCGGGAAACGGTAATTTTAAGCATTTCCGGCAGCGTTGGCCATTCACCTGAAAATGCCTTTCCACGGTAATCATTCAAGAAAGCCCAGGGTTTTTCGGTATACGGAATACTCATATAATCCCCCTGGTTAAAATCTACCACGCATTGCCGTTTATGTCCAGAACTGCTATGATGATCCTATGAATAAAAGCTTCGCCGTGATGGTGTTTTTTACATTGCTTTTTGCATCCTGTACCGCACAGATTAGCGGTTCCTTAAAAGGGGATGGACAGGCGGATTTACAGATATATGCCGCTCTTGAACCGAGAATGACGGCGCTCATTGGGGGGCTTGCCGCCGCCTCCGGTACGGCACAGCCGGGCTCGTCAAATGTGCTTATTGACGGTCCTGCCATAGCCGCTTCAATGTCGTTAGCGCCGGGTATTGACTCGGTTTCACTGAACAATATAGCGCCGGCTGCCATTCAGGGCCCGATAAAGATTTCGCGGATTACTGATTTTCTTACCGGCGGTAAAAGACTGAGCGTAAGAAGCCCCGACTTTATTACCTTTACCCAGAGCAAAGGCGGAGGCCGGTGTGCCATTAATATCGATCGTTATTCAGGACCGAAGATACTTGGTCTTATTTCCCCTGAAATTGGCGATTATCTTGCTGCCCTCATGGCCCCGCTGGCAACCGGCGAAACATTGACCAAAGCGGAATATTTGACTCTGGTTGGTTCAGTTTACGGTAAAAGCATAACCGATGAAATTTCCCAGGCGTTTATCCGCGCTTACATTGATTTTCCCGGTCAGGTACAGAGCGCCAAAGGGGGGACTTTTTCCGGCAGAAGAGCGGAATTTGCCATTCCTCTGCTGGACATTTTAGTGCTTGAAAAGCCATTGAGTTATGAGGTGGTGTGGAAATAGGGGGTTTCTTGCCCGGTATCTGGCGCAACATCATAAACTTAAGAATTTTCATCACGGAGTACACGGAGTTTCACGGAGGAATAAAAGATTTTCGTATCAAAACTCCGTGGTACTCCGTGACTCCCGCCGTGCGCACGGCTGAATAAATTCAACCTACAGTAACTGTAAGCGGTGGATTTTTTTGCGCGCGGTAACGTGTCGCATTATTCAACAGTAACGCCGCTTAACGCGGTGCTGTTTTTCGGTTACCGTGGTTATATTCTTCTTAAGTTTATGATGTTGTGTCTGGCGCTGCTTTTTTGCATTTTGCAAGGTGAAGAGCATTATTTTACGCCCCGTGTTGTTTTCACGTTTTTTTCTCATAAGCGCATCCCTTTCTTTATATAGGGTACAAGTATGCATTTTGCTTTATTGTTTTTGAAAAAAAATAAAAAAATTTGTTTTATGGTGCGGGGTAGATTATATTTTAGAGTATGGAAATTTTATATGTCTTTTGTGAAGCGCAACACATCAGGGTTCCCCTTTTCGGTTATGACCAACGCATTTACCGTTTTTGTAGTGCCCACGGCGGAAAATGGAATAAGATACGCAATGAATTTATTTTGGATGGAAAACTCAACGCCGAAAAACTGTACGGAGATAAGCCGGGGGTTCCGCTGGTGTTCATTAAAGCCCAATCAGCAGTTCCCCTGAAGGTATTAGGCTTTTTTGGCCGTTCATGGGAAAATATCGCCCTCGAAAACCAGCCGACAGAGGAATGTCCTGTACCTGTTTCATCGACACTTCCTCTGCCTGACCAATTTCCCCGTCATTGGGATATAAAACTGGAACAGGAACTGCGCTCCCGCAAATACAGCACAAATACTATCAGACTGTATATTTATTATAACCACCTTATATGTAACACCCTGCGAAAAATACCGGAAGATATTACCACGGACGACATCAAACAATTTCTTGCGGTTATTGAAAAAAACAGGGATTATTCGGCAACCACATTAAATCTGGCTATCAGCGCATTGAAGTTTTTTTATAAAAGGGTTATTCAAAAAGACATTTTAAGGGAGCAACGCCGACC
>Ga0268262_10006232_pt1 | contig 11511 bp, 12 predicted proteins | sample TergutNc150P3_FD_190354 | JGI IMG/M metagenome (GOLD analysis project Ga0268262, IMG submission 190354) | Nasutitermes corniger P3 segment gut microbial community from laboratory colony in Florida, USA - Nc150 P3 (SPAdes) (version 2) | ecosystem: Host-associated > Arthropoda: Insects >... | reverse complement strand
ACTTCCCGCTGCTTTTAAAGGGCAAGACCCTGCGCAAGCGCCCCAACGGCTTCTTCAAGCGGACGCTCGGCAGCATATACTACTTCGGCGCCGACGTCATGGCCTTCCTGCCGTTCCTCTTCGCCCGTCATTTCGGGCGCAAATACGGCGCCCTATATATGGACTACGGGACGCCGGTCTCCGTGCGCTCCATAGTGGACTTAGAGGCCAACCGCGTGCAAAACGCCAGAGACGAGTTCGCCGCGCACAGGGCGTCGCTCGACATTGTCGGCGAGCGCATCAGCAAACTGTTCACCGCAATGTACAGAATACTGCCTATACACGTAATAAGCGCGGGGATAAAGGGCGGGGAGATTGATCCGGAGAAACTTGAGGCCTACGCCGAAGAGATGAAGGCGTCCCTCGGTAAAGATGGACGTAATTGTAAAACGATAGACGCTCTGTCATCCCAAGAAATCGTCGCAAAAGGAATAGCGCAACTGCGTAAACTCAAGGCCGTAAAAATAAAGAACAAAAAAATTTTAGTCCGCAAAAATTATATTATAGATTACTTCGCGGCTACGGTTTTACCGTCGGTAAAATAGTTTAAGGAAACGGAATAGATATATGGCAATGAATTTCGAGCAATACTTAGTCTCCCCCGCCGTCGCCGACATCTCCTCCGACGACAAGACCGGCGCGTTCAAGGAGCTCGCCTCCGCGCTCTGCAAGGCGCTCGACCTCAACAAGCAGAAGTACATCGTGGAGGAGATACTCCGGCGCGAGGAGAGCGCCTCCACGTTCATCGGGCACGGCGTGGCGCTGCCGCACGCCCGCGGCTGCCCCATAAAGGAGGAGTTCGCGATCATCGTGGGGCGGAGCGTCGCGGGGATCAACTACGACGCGGCGCGCGGGGCGTCGGCGCACATACTCGTGTTGCTCGTTTCGCGCGAAGACGCCGACAACGCCCGTCAAATAGAGATACTCTCGGAGGTCGCCGCGTTCTTCAAGTCGGAGGCGGTGCGCGAAAACATCCTGTCGCAGGAGGCCGTTGTTGATTTGCGGGTGCTCAGCGCCGCCGTGAAGAAGGGTCTGTTCGAGAAGCGCCACCGCCGCCGCGCCCCGGCGAAGCTCGCCGGATCGCCGCTGCTCGTCGCCGCGGGGCACCTCGCCCGCGACTTGAAGGCGCGCGCCGTTATCGTCTTCGCCGACGTCGTCAAAGACAACGACTTCTTAGACCAACTCGGCGACAAGCATAAACTCATCATCGTCACCAACAACAAGACGCGGTTCGATCTCGCCAAGGACAAGCGCGTGTTAGGCTTGGTGCAGGCCCCGCCCATCCCCGTTTCAAGAACGGGTCAACTCAAAATAGGCATACTCTTGGCGCTGTCGAGGGGCTTTATCTCCAAGGAAGACAAGGTCGTATGCATCTCCGGCGGCACCAACGGGTCAATCTTTGACACGATTGTCTGCGTAGACATCGCCAAGGAGTACGAGTTCTTCTTCCTGACGGCGCAAAACCTGCTTCCGCCGGACATCAAGCCCGAAGTCTTCGAGCGTGTGATAGGCCTCGCGGGGGAAATATCCGTGGAGGGCAGGGAGGGCAAGCCCGTGGGCACCATATTCGTAATCGGCGACACAAACTCCGTGAACGCCAATGTCCGCCAGTTGATAATAAACCCGTTCCGAGGATACAGCGAGGCCGAGCGAAATGTGCTTGACCCCGGTCTTGTGGAGACGATAAAAGAGTTCGCGTCCATAGACGGCGCGTTCATAATAACCGGCGACGGGGTAATCCTGTCCGCCGGCAGCTACCTGCGCCCGCAACCCATGGAAATATCCGACTCCCTGCCCGGCGGCTTCGGAACGCGGCACGCGGCGGCGGCGGGTATAACGAACTGCACGCAGGCGCTGGCTATAACGATATCGGAATCTACGGGCATGGTGAACGTGTTTAAGAACGGTGCGATAATGCTGTCGCTGTCGAAACCGGTGGTGCAAGAGAAAGAGACTATTAAGCATTTGGGGTGAAAAAAGTCAAATTCTTTAAATTCAAAAAATCAAAATCTTTAAAATCTTTTTTAGACGGAAGGCTTCGCCTTCCATAGATAAATCGGGGGGCTAAACCCCCCGATTTTCAGTCAACGGCAAAGTCAAAAGAAAAAAGCCTTCCCACACCGACCGCCCCACTGATATCGGCGGGGACGCGAGGGAATGGGAATACCGCTTGCGCAGTGCGGTCGTCACGCGCCCACCAGTTCAGCGCGGCGCGTGGCGGTCTGTGCCCTTGCCGCTTGTTTGGCCATTTCCATTATTTCTTCAGGCGTCGAATACCTTTCAGGGCGTTCGGCGCGTATACGCTCGGCCATAGCCTCAATATCATCAATGGTAAGGTTCTTTAATATTTCTTTCCGATCCTCTACCCAGTTTCCGCGCTTCTCAAAATTTTCAATTTCTTCATCAAGTTCTGCGTCGCCGGTTATGGGTTCGGGTTTTGCCTTTACTGTCGCCATAATAACCGCCTTTCAATCAAGGATATACTTACCGGAAAAGCGGTTGCGCAAAATATGCTGAATCCGCTTGGCCTCTGCTATTAGTTCCGGGCTTGCTTTGCCGTCGAATAGCCGACTATAGCAACAAGTATCAAAATACACAATTAGTGCGCGGTTCACGCTTTGCCCTCCCCATAATATAACACTTGGGCGACGGTTCCGCCATTATTTGGATTCATTACGCTTCGCCCTCTCCGACCTCGCCAAGACCCGCCGCGCACCCGCTAATCGGGCGGTCTCATTGTTACCTGATAAATATACTTTACGGGCGGCGGGATTGCAAAAAAATGTTGGATTGGGAATGATTACCGACCCGACCCACACCGACCCGACCCCACACAGACTACGGGGACGCGGGACAGGGGGGAGAGCGTACCCACCGCTTTCCCCGTTTCAGCACCGCACCTAAAACTGCGCTTTTTAAATTAATACTACATCAACGTCAACACCGCCTTTGACGTTGCCTTTGATTTTGACTGAACTTGTTTATCTCGGCGAAGCCAAAATGCGGGGCATAGCCCCGCATTTATTTATGAAGCCGAAGGCTTCGTCTTAAAAAGATTTAAAAGATTTTGACTTTAAAAAATTTGACTTTGAATTTGAATTTTATTTTTGTCCGTCCCAACCCATAATGTATATTATAAGGTTAAAAATACGATAATTTTAACATAAACATAACAAAAAAAGGAGCGATTGAATGAGCACCCAAAACATCAGCTACAACGACAAATTTTTGTCGGCTTTCCTGTCCCCGTCCGAACTCGAAAGCTACAACCCCGCCGTCGCGCAGGCGGAGAAGGCGCTGGTCTCCAAGACCGGGCTCGGGAACGACTTCCTCGGGTGGCTCGACCTGCCGGCGAAGACCTCGCGCGACCTCGTCAAGTCCATCGCCGACAAGGCGAACGAGGTTCGCGACAAGATCAAGGATAAAGACGGCGTCCTCATATCAATAGGCATCGGCGGCTCATACCTCGGCGCTAAGGCGGCCATCGAGTTCTGCTCGCCGACCTTTGAAGACCTGCGCAAACCGCGCGTGCTCTTCGCCGGACAGAACATAAACAGCGACTACCTCGCCGATATGCTCGAACTCATCAAAGACCGCGAGGTGGCGGTGAACGTTATCTCCAAGAGCGGCACGACCACCGAACCCGCCATCGCCTTCCGCATTGTCCGCGAGTGGATGGAGAAGCGCTACGGGCGCGAAGAGGCGGCGAAACGGATCGTGGCCACTACCGACAAGGCTAAGGGCGCTCTGCGCAAATTGGCCAAAGAGGAGAAGTACACGGCGTTCGAGATCCCCGACGACGTGGGCGGGCGCTTCTCCGTCCTCACGCCGGTGGGCCTGTTCCCGCTTGCGGTGGCGGGTTTGGACATCGCAAAACTGCTTGACGGCGCCGCGAGCGCGTCGGCCTTCTGCGCGGGGGAGAGCGTGGAGAAGAACCTCGCGGGGCGCTACGCCGCCATCCGCAACATCCTCTTCAGAAAGGGGTACACCACGGAGGTCATGGCTACTTTCCAGCCGCAGCTGCACTACGTGAACGATTGGTGGAAGCAGCTCTCCGGCGAGAGCGAGGGCAAGAACCAGACCGGCATAATGCCCGCCGGGCTCGACTACACGACCGACCTCCACTCACTGGGGCAGTATCTGCAGGACGGGTTGCGCAACATCTTTGAGACGTTCATGATCCTCAAGAAGACCAACAAGACGATGACCGTCCCAAAATTCGCCGACGACAGCGACGACCTCAACTACTTGGCTGGGCGGAGCTTCGAGGACATAAACGAGAAAGCGTTCCAAGGCACGATCCTCGCGCACTTGGACGGCGGCGTCCCGTCGGCGGTTCTGATGCTCAACGACCGGTCGGAGACCACGCTCGGGCAGCTCTTCTACTTCTTCGAGAAGGCCGTGGCGATCTCCGGCTACCTGTTGCGCGTCAACCCGTTCGACCAGCCGGGGGTGGAGGCCTACAAGAAGAACATGTTCGCGCTTCTAGGCAAGGCCGGGTACGAGAAGCAGGCTCAGGAGCTCTCGGCCAGAACCAAGGAGATCTCGATATGAAGTCATACCGCAGAGAGTTGACGTTCAACACTCCGCACCGGCGCGACTACATAAACATCACGCCGCAGGTGAACGAGGCGTTGCGCGAGAGCGGTATCCGCGAGGGGATGTGCCTCGTAAACGCGATGCACATCACCGCCAGCGTCTACATCAACGACGACGAGCGGGGGCTGATCAAGGACTTCGACGAGTGGCTCGAGGGGTTGGCCCCCCACGAGCCGGTCGACCGCTACCGCCACAACGGCATGGAGGACAACGGCGACGCGCACCTAAAGCGCCAGATCATGGGGCGCGAGGTCGTGGTCGCGGTGACGGGCGGGAAGCTGGACTTCGGCCCCTGGGAGCAGATTTTCTACGGGGAGTTCGACGGTCGCAGGGCTAAGCGGGTGCTTATCAAGATTATCGGCGAGTAATAATATTGTATAAACGCGGGGGCGGCTGACCGTCCCCGCGGACTATTATCGTTAATACCTCTCCCCGAACTCCATCTTCCCGTCCTTGTATATCGCCTTGGAGATCTTCTTTCCGCTCTTGTCGAACTGGAGCCTCTCGCCCTCGTACTTGCCGTCGATATAGGCGCCGCTCTCCTCAACCTTTCCCTGGCCCTTCGCGTCCTTGTGATAGGTCTTGAACGGTCCGTTGAGCGCGTTTTTGGAGAACATCTGCTCCTTTTTGATCGCGCCGTTCTCGTAGTACTCTACCTCCGGCCCCTCTTGGTCGCCCGCAACGTACGTCCTGACGCGCATCTTCTTGCCGTCGCTGTAGTACGAGATCTCCTCGCCGTCCTTTTTGCCGTCCTTGTAATTCGCCTCAGACGCTACCGTGCCGTCGCTATAGTAGGACTTGAACGCCCCGACCGGCACGCCGTCGGCGTACGCGCCCTCGCTCTTGATTTGTCCGCCGTCATACCACTCCTTCTCCGGCCCGTGCGGCTTGCCCTCCGAGAATGTGGAGAGTTTGCGGGTGCTTCCGTCCGCGTTGTAGATGATCTTCGTGCTGTCGGCCTGTCCGTTCTTGAAGAACTGGTCGGACTGCATCTTGCCGTCCTCGAAGAAGAAGGTCGTGCGCGCCAGCGCCTTGCCGCCGCCGTAATAACTTACCTTCTTTTTGGCTCCGCTAGGGTAGGATTCCTCAACAACCTCTTTGAGTGAACCGCCGCCGCCCCCGCCCCCGCCGCAACTGTAAACACCGACGGCGAGAGCCAGCATACCGCAAACCGCTGCAAAAGACTTTAGGCGCATAAATGTGCCCCTTTCTGTTTGGAATTTTTGTTTATGTTTTTGTTGATATTGACGGTTTCAGCCTATAAAGATAATATAATAATAGGGATGGGGCGTTTCAAAATATTAAAATCAAAATTCGGGGAAGCCCGAAACCGCCCCTAAAACCCGCCCGCGCGGCTTTACCGCCGATATTACGGGTTTTCAACTTTTTTACGTAAATATTGACTTACGCAAACCCCATGAATTATATTAGTAGTCTATAAAAAACGCCGCGCGGGGGGCATTGTGTAACAATTATACGTACGTTTAATTGTTACACCGAAAATCCCTGTCCAACCCCCTTTTTGACCCCAATTTCGATGTTTTGCCGCCTCAAAAAGTGTATAACAAAAACGTAGGTTTTTTTGTTACACCCGCATAAATTGGGGGACTCTATATGCTGACAGACGTTTTGACCTATCACCGCCTGAATCAAGGATTTACGGCGGGCGGATTTTACGGCGGCGTTGACCTAAAATACCACCTGCGCGATCGATTTTTAGGCGGTTTTTAGCGATTTTAACGCCTCCGCGCCCGATTTCAAGGCGGTTTTGACCGTTTCTACCATGATTCCTCGAGGTTTTATGGTAGATACGGCGGCGGCTACCATGTTTATAATCATTTTAACATTCATTGAAGGAGGGCTTATGAGTCAATGCGATTGGTGCGGGAACGAAATTAAACCCGGAAAAGATGTCTGGACTAATGAATCCAGCCCAGGAAGCAAATACTGTTGTCAGATGCATGCAGTTAGAGCCCAAAAAAGCGGGTATAGAAATTCAAACAGCGATAGCGACGAGAAGAATAAATGTTCAAGCGGCGGTAGCGACGAGAAGAATAAAAGTTCAAGCGGCTGTGGCGGTGTGATCGGAGCCGTTGTTATTATCGGGGTTGTTATTTATTTTTGGTTCGGATCCGGGTCGTCAAGCGATGGTAATTCCGCTAACAATAACAACAGTACTGTTACTAAAAATACTACCGTAGATAATAATAACAACAAGGACAGGAATAACAACAAAAACGACGGTTCTGCCGTTTACGGCAACTCGATTGAATACGGCGGTCAAACATACAAGACGACCAAGATAGGCGATCTGTTATGGATGACGCAAAACCTAAATTATGAACCGTCAAACGGCAATAGTTGGTGTAATAATACCAACTGCAATAAATACGGCCGCCTATATGATTGGAAAACCGCGATGTCGGTTTGCCCTGTCGGATATCATTTGCCGACGCAGCAGGAGTGGAATAATTTGGTTGCGGCGGCGGGAGGTAAAGATGCGGCCGGCAGGAAATTGAAAGCGATAAGCGGTTGGAACGAAAATGGCGGTGGGACGGATGAATTTGGGTTTTCGGCTCTGCCTGCCGGCGGTCGGCATTCCGAGGGTGTTTTCAACGATGTCGGCAACAACGGTCGCTGGTGGACGGCCACGGGATTCGGTGACGGCGGCAGTCTCGCCTACTACCGGAGCATGTACTACAACAACGACCGCGTGGGTGAGGACTACTACGGCAAGAGTCGCGGTTACTCCGTACGTTGCGTTAAGTAATGACCAGCCTCGCCCTCTCTCGTTTTCAGCGTACCCGTCAGGTCGGTGGGTACGCTGTCCCCTGTTCCCCGCGACCCCGTCGGTCTCTGCGGTCGGCGCGTCGGGCACGGGGTCGGGTCGGTCTTCGTCCCCCAAACATTAATTTGACTTTGGTGATCCCCAAGAATTATCTTAAATGTATCGTCGTATACCTTAATCAAGGAGGTTTTATTGTGATTACAGCAGAAAAGAAGTTCGGAACGATAGTCCCTGAAGAGTTGCGCAATCTGCCGACAGTCGAATATCCCGAAGAGGAGATGGTTGAGTTAAGGGAGATACTTCGTGAGACGTTGGAAGAGATTGAAGCCGGCACGATAGTCCCGCAAACGGCGGAAGAGTTCGCCTTAAAGCATGGCATATCGCTTGATGACGACGAGGAGGAGTCGGATGTCGGCTAATTACATCGTTCTTTACTCGCAGAAGGTTGAAAAAATATTTGATAGGTTGCCTCTGGTCGACAGAAAAGCGTTGATGAGAAAGATTCGATTATTGGAAGACGATCCGTTTTATCCGTCGTTGCGGTGTAAGCAGGTGTTAGGCAATCCCGGTTATTATGAATTCAGCGTCAACATGAATCTCCGCGCTATTTGGTACTACAAAAGCAGCAGGGAGATAGTGTTAATGAAACTCGGCGGTCATGACATTATTGACGAATTCAATAAAAGCGGACAGAAAAGGCGGTAAATTATGGCGGGCTTAAATCAGCATCGAGCCGTTCAAAAAACCCATCTCGCGGACATAAATTTCGTCCCCGTTGAATCAACGATTATGCACTCCGTATTCGGACGCGCGTTTATAAAATCGAGGATGTCTTCCGGTTCCCGGCAGAACAGCCCTGTGGATAGGATGTCGGCTGTTACCGGGTCGTGAGTTTGTATTGTCAGGCTTTGGTTCCTGCCGCACGGGTAACCGGTTTTAGCGTCGAAGATGTGGTGGTATCGGCGCCCGTTTGCGTCCTGTCTCATCCGCTCGTAGTCGCCGCTGGTGAACACCGCGCCGTAGCCTACGGGGATTACGGCTGTCAGCGCGTCGGGCCGGCGCGGGTGGCGGACGCCTACCTGCCAAGGGGCGCCGTCGGGTTTGCCGCCGTAGGCGATGATGTCGCCGCCCGCGGAGATCAAAAAGTCGTTTACGCCGCGCCCCTTCATCAACGCGCCGAGCCATTTTATGACGAACCCCTTAGCGATCCCGCCCACGTCAACGCAGGTGGAGTCGGAGTCGAAAAACACGCTGTCGGCGGCGGCGTTCAGGCGTATCTTTTTGTAATCGACCGACCGGAGGGCGGCGGACACCGAAGCGGAATCGGGCGGCTGTATCATAGGTATCGGCGCAGAGTCGCTGGCGCCGCATTGTTCGCAGAGGCCCCAAAGCTCTTTTAGCGGCAACACGGTTATATCGAAAGCCCCGTCCAACGTATCGCCGTAATCTATCCCCATCCGCAATATCTCCCCTAATTGTATTGATATAGGCAGCGCGTTTGACGTCCGTGTGTTAATGATCTTGATTTCCGACGAATCCCCCGACGCCGAAAAGCGTTTTTCGCATTGCGTCAAGAGGGAGTCCATCGAGCGCCAGAGCGGGGTCGGGTTATAGCGCGGCGGGACGGAGATTGTGGCTTCAACCATAGTGTCCATACGAAAGAAAAGTTGTTGTCGGATTACGCGGGAGTCGTTGTTGATACATGATATTAGTAATATTGATAATATTATTAACAATGATATCAAGAAGAAGCGTGTCATGTCAGATTCCTCGCCCTATGCCACGCCACTACGTCCGCAAACCGCAGCGATCCGCCGAAGATGTCTAAACTGCTCCCCACCGTCGCATCTATCCTGCCGCCGCCTAAGCGGTCTATGACATCCATATCGCCTAAATCCCGCACGCCTCCGGCGTATACTGCTGGTATTGGTGAGATGTCGGCGAGCAACCGCACCAACGTTTGGTCAACGCCCCGTTTCAGTCCCTCCACATCGGCGGCGTGAACCAAAAACTCATCGCAGTATGTTGATAGGCGTTCCAGCAACGGTTTAGAGAGCCGCTCTTTGGTCATTTTTTGCCATCTATCCGTGACAATAACGTAATCCCCCTCCGACACCCTGCAACTCAAATCTAAAACCAGCCGCTCTTTGGGGACGACGCCCAAAAGCTCATCCAACCGTTCCCACCGTATCACCCCGTCGCAGAACACGTATGAGGTGACTATAACGTGCGAGGCCCCAGCGTCCAAGAACCGCTTAGCGTTTTTCGGATTTATCCCCCCTCCGGCGTGCATACCGCCCGGCCAAGCGGATAGAGCGTTTACCGCGGCCTCCTCGTTCCCCGGCCCCAGCATTATAACATGCCCGCCGCGCAGGTTCTCTTCCTTATATATAGCCGCGAAGTGGGCGGGGGGCCGGTCAGACTCAAAATTGGTCACAAGCGCCCCGTCGCCCCGATTATCGGACAGCGTCCCCCCGACAATCTGCTTGACCTTGCCGCCGTGAATGTCTATACATGGCCTAAAACGCATAAACGCCCCTCGCCTTTCCCCATAAAAATAGATATTATTAAGCAATAACGCAAAAAAAACGTCAAAATCTTTAAATCTTTAAAATCTTTTTAAGACGGAGCCTACGGCTCCATAGATAAATGCGGGGCTATGCCCCGCATTTTCAGTCAAAATCAAAGGCAAAGTCAAAACAAGGAAAGATTTTGACTTTATGTGTTGACGTTGACTGAAGTTCGGGGGTTTAGCCCCCGAACTATCTATGGAAGGCGTAGCCTTCCGTCTAAAAAAGATTTAAATACTTTGACTTTAAAAGATTTTAAAATATTTTGACTTACCCCGCCCCACAATATATATTGTAAGTCTAATTTTAAACCTAATTTCATAGCAAAGGGGTGGGACTTATGGCTCGTGTTTTTAATTTTTCGGCCGGGCCGTCCATGCTGCCTGAGGATGCCCTCAAGACAGCCGCGGCGGAGATGCTTGACTACGGGAATACTGGGACGTCGGTGATGGAAATGAGCCATCGCTCAGACGCCTTTATCGCCATCGCGAAAGACGCGGAATCCTTAATACGCGAGTTAATGGAGATACCGGCAAACTACAAGGTGCTATTCCTGCAAGGCGGAGCCTCAACCCAATTCGCCATGGTGCCCCTGAACCTCATAGCCCGGAATCCCGCCAAGAAGGCCGACTACGTCAACACCGGCATGTGGTCGAAAAAGGCCATAAAAGAGGCCGAGAAGTACGGCGCTCCGAGATTCGTTGCCTCATCCGAAGACAAAAACTTCACCTACATACCGAAGCTCTCCAAAGATATGTTCGATCCGGAGGCCTCTTACGTGCATATCACCACGAACAACACGATCTTCGGCACCCGCTACCGCGAACTGCCCGACACCGGCGACTTGCCGCTCGTGGCCGATATGTCCTCCAACATACTCTCGGAGTACTACGACGTCTCCAAGTTCGGCCTGATCTACGCGGGCGCCCAAAAGAACATCGGCCCGGCCGGCGTGACGGTAGCCATAATCCGCGAAGACCTGCTCGGCCACGAACTCGACATCGCCCCCACGATGCTCGCCTACAAGATCCACGCGGAAAACGAGTCGATGTACAACACCCCGCCCTGCTACCCGCTCTACATCTCTAAGCTGGTCTTCGAGTGGCTCAAAAAATTGGGCGGCGTAAAGGCTATGCAGAAGATAAACGAGGAGAAAGCGGGTCTGCTCTACGACTACTTAGACAACTCCAAACTCTTCATGGGCACGGTGGAGAAAGAGTACCGCTCCCTGATGAACATCCCGTTCGTCACCAAGAACAGGGACGAGAACATAGAGAGCGCGTTCATCAAGCAAGCCACAGCCGCGGGGTTCATAAACCTGAAGGGGCACCGCTCGGTGGGCGGAATGCGGGCGAGTATTTACAACGCCATGCCTGTTGACGGGGTTAAGAAGCTTGTCGCGTTTATGAAGGAGTTTGAGGGTAAGAACGGGTAAAACACTGTCTGAATTAGGATTTTAGGATTTCTAAAACAGATTATATGATTAAAAAGATCGTGTTCGATCTGGCGTCAGGT
>Ga0268262_10006231_pt1 | contig 11512 bp, 8 predicted proteins | sample TergutNc150P3_FD_190354 | JGI IMG/M metagenome (GOLD analysis project Ga0268262, IMG submission 190354) | Nasutitermes corniger P3 segment gut microbial community from laboratory colony in Florida, USA - Nc150 P3 (SPAdes) (version 2) | ecosystem: Host-associated > Arthropoda: Insects > Digestive... | reverse complement strand
GTAAGTATAAGGAAGCTTTTAATGAATTATAAGGAAGCAGGCGTTAACATAGAAGAAGGCTACCGGGCGGTGGAAAAATACCGGGAAATGGCGGCCTCTACCGCGACGGGGGCGGTGTTAAACGGCATAGGCAGCTTTGCCGGGATGCTTTCTCTAAAGGATTTCTCCGCGGAAATGGATGAGCCGGTTCTTGTATCCGGAACAGACGGCGTAGGAACCAAACTCGACATCGCCTTTAAGCTGAAAAAGTACGACACTGTGGGCATTGACTGTGTCGCCATGTGCGTAAACGACATACTTTGCCACGGCGCGCGCCCGCTTTTTTTTCTGGACTACCTGGCCTGTGGAAAACTCGACGCGGATGTGGCGGCTGAACTTGTAAAGGGCGCTGCCGTGGGCTGCCGGGAAGCGGGCGCAGTCCTTTTGGGCGGCGAAACGGCCGAAATGCCTGGCTTTTACGACGATGGAAAATACGACATCGCGGGCTTTGCGGTTGGCGTCGTAGACCGCAAAAAAATCGTCGATGGCAAAAAAATCCGCGAAGGGGATGCGCTGCTGGGGATTGCTTCGTCGGGGGTTCATTCAAACGGATTCAGCCTTGTACGCAAGGTTATTCCCGATCTGGGCGAAGACTTCGGCGGAATGCCCATTGGCCGCGCCCTTCTGGAGCCTACAAGAATCTACGTCAAGCCGGTTTTGGCTTTAATGGACAAAGTTGAAGTCCGGGGCATGGCCAATATCACAGGCGGCGGTTTTTACGAAAACGTGCCGAGGATGTTTTGCTGTACGGCGCTGTCAGCGGTAATCCGCGATCCCCTGAAAGCGGGTTATGAGGGCGAATGGAAAATCCCGCCCATTTTTGAGCGCATTGCGTATGGCGTAAAAAACGCCGCCCTTCCGCCCGGCATAAGCGGAGCCGCGGCGCAAAAAACCGGGGAGGAAATTCTCCGCAGCGATGATGAAATAAAAAAGCTCATGTTCAATACCTTCAACATGGGCGTAAGCTTTGTTCTGGCCCTTGCGCCTGAGGATGTTCAAAAGGCCGCGGCCTTGCTGGAAAAAATGGGTTTCCCCGCCTGGGAAATCGGCGTGGTGGAGAAGTCCCAAGGTTCTACAGGGATGATTAGATTTGCCTAAAAACATTCTTGTCCTGGTCTCCGGGAGCGGTACAAATTTACAGGCCGTTATTGATGCGCAGGAGCGTGGAGATATTGGAGCCGGCAGGATTGCCGCCGTTATCTCTGACAAGAGCGGGGTTTATGCCCTGGAAAGGGCTAAGGCCGCGGGGATTCCTGCCTTTGTAGAAAAGCCTGACGGCGCTCTTCCAAAACCGGAAAGAGGACGGGAGCTTTCGGATCGAATTTTGCGTTTTTGCCGCGAAAAGAAAATCGGCCTTGTTGTCTGCGCTGGTTTCCTTTCGATTCTGGCGGGGGAAATAATCGAAACCTACGCTGGAAGGATGATAAACCTTCACCCGGCGCTGCTACCCAAGTTCGGCGGCCGCGGCATGTACGGCGAACATGTTCACCGCGCGGTTTTAAAAGCGGGAGAAACCGAGTCCGGCTGTACTGTTCATTTAGTGGATGCCGGAACCGACACAGGCTCCATACTCTTGCAGAGAAAGGTTCCTGTTCTGAGCGGCGACACACCGGAAAGCCTCGCGGAAAGGATACACAAAGAAGAGCATATTGCCATTGTAGACGCGGTAAAGATGATGGTTGAGCGATTGGGGGAGAAGCAAGTATTATGAAGCAACGCGCGCTTATCAGCGTATTTGACAAAGACGGCATTTTGGATCTTGCGGCTTTCCTTGCACAGGCTGGCTGGGAAATACTTTCCACAGGCGGCACTTCAAAATACCTTAAAGAAAATAAAATCCCCGTTACCGATCTTTCCTCTGTAACAGGCTTTCCCGAATGTCTTGACGGCAGGGTGAAAACCCTGCATCCGGCAGTACACGCCGGAATCCTGGCGCGGCGAGACGAAGCTTCCCACATGGATACTTTGAAAAGCCTGGGTATTGAAACCATCGACCTTGTCTGCGTGAACCTCTATCCGTTTTTTGAAAAGGTTCAAGCTGCCGGCCTTTCACAGGAAGAAACCATAGAGTTCATCGACATAGGCGGGCCTTCCATGCTGCGCTCGGCGGCAAAGAATTTCCGCGATGTAATTGTACTGACCGATCCGGCTGATTACGCCGCGGTAATGGAAGGCCTCAAGGCGGGAGGCGTCAGTCCGGAGGCAAGGAAACGCCTTGCAGGTAAGGTTTTTGCCCTCACTTCGGCATATGACGCCGCCATTGCCCGCTACCTGTCGGAGCCTGACAGACAAAACGCCGAATACCCCGCGTTTTGGCCGTTCTCGCTTAAAAAAGCACAGAGCTTGCGTTACGGCGAAAACAACCACCAGTCGGCGGCGCTTTACCTGAACGCCGACAAGCCGGGCGCTTTGGCGGGCATGCAACAGTTACACGGCAAGGAGCTGGGCTACAACAACATCCGTGATCTTGATCTGGCCTGGAAGGCGGCCTGCGCGTTCGGGCTTTCCGCTGAAAAAATTGCGCCGATGGGAGAAGACGAAGTAAAACGCCTTGTGCCTGTGGCGGCAGGCGGCTCCGTCGGAAAAGTCTGCTGCGCCGCCGTAAAGCACAGCACCCCCTGCGGCATAGCCCTGGGCGATACCCTCATCGAAGCTTACGAAAAAACATTTGCCTGCGATCCCGTTTCGATATATGGCGGCATAGTGGCCTGTAATTCAACCGTTGACGAAAAGACGGCGTCGAAGCTTGGCGAACTCTTTCTGGAAATTGTGATCGCCCCGAATTTTGAAAGCGGCGCCCTTGAGATTCTCAAAAAGAAAAAGAACCTGCGTATTATTAAAGCCGGGTATGCCCCCAGGGATGCCAAAGAATACGCCGCTGTTGACGGCGGCCTTCTTGTTCAGGACACGGATAAGCTGCTACTTGAAAAATGGGAAGTGGTAACCCGCATCGCGCCGAAAGCCGAAGACATTCCCGATCTTGTCTTTGGTTTAAGGGCGGTAACTTTCGTAAAATCAAACGCGATACTTGTTGTTAAAGATCTTGCCGCGGCAGGCATTGGCGGCGGCCAGGTGAACCGCATCTGGCCCACGATGCAGGCGCTTGAGCGAAGCGCCGCCGCCATAAAGGCAGCAGCGGAAAAGGGCGGCCCCTGGGCGGACGGTCAATGCGCCAGGGTTCTCGCCTCGGATGCGTTCTTTCCCTTTGCGGACGTGGTCGAAGCCGCCGCCGCCGCCGGAATAAAAGCCATCGTTCAGCCCGGCGGTTCCGTCAACGACAAGCTGTCCATCGAAGCCTGCGACAGGCTGGGGCTCGCCATGGTATTTACCGGGACAAGGCATTTCAAGCATTAGGGGGATTTAATTATGCCGTTTTTAAACTTCTGGTATGGGTTTGTTGATTCCTTAAAAACCATAACGCCGGTGCTGGTAATTGCGGGGGCGTTTGCCGGAATTATCATAACGCTTTTCTTTTCAATTTTTCGGCTGGGGAAAAACCATCATTACCTGGCAATTATTTTTTCAACCATTGTAAGCTGCGTCTTGATGATTCCCATTATTACTTCCTTTAACAATCTTGTTGTTTTAAGAATTGAGGGGACAATAATTGACGAAGGCAAAGCCGAGATAAGGGCGCAAAAGGCAGAGGCCCAAAGGTTAATTGCCGAAAACAAAATGAAGTTACTGGAACGTGAAAAACTGGATAACGAGATTACCATAGCAAAACAGTCAATCGAAATTGAAGCGCTGAATGCCAGTAATACGCTGCTTGAGCAGGCGAGGTTAAGCATACAGAGCTTCCAGCAGATAGCGGAACTGGCTTTAACCCAGGCAAATCTTTCACAGACATTGGTAAGAAAGGAACCTGTAACCCCCATAGAAACAGGCTGGGGCCTTAAGGCCGATTACTATTACGACGAGGCGCTGGTTATCATTGCCCACGACATAAACGCGAAATTCGGGGTAGACCTTAAGGAAGTTAAAATAGCCAAAGCAAAAGATAATTCGGTTGTTGTTTCAGGAATTCGCCCAAAGTTTATAGGCGCTAATCAAAACGAAAGCAAAACACTGGTAAAGGAGATACGGCGGGTTGACAATAAATTCGGCGTGCCTTACAGGGTTAGAATAAAAGATCAAAGGCAGGATACAATTCTCGCCGATATAAAAGCGGATCAATATGAACTTGAATTCCAGAGAAAACTAAGCGAAGGAATGGAAATGGCCTTCATGGACAACGTAATTGTTCAACTTGCCCAGAACTTTATAAAAATTGTACTTACCCCGCTTTACAAAAATATTGTTTTTAGTAATGTTGACGCTCCGGAAGCCCTGCCGCTTTTGGATTATTTGGCAAAAGAGATAAATGAAAACAATGAAGAAAAGTATAAACTGCTTCAGATGAACGAACAGTTTGTCTTAAAAATGGATCAGTTGGAAACGGAGATTGGAAACGTGGAAACTGAGGGCGAGATGTAATAAAGATTACACTTTTTCTCTTAGTACTTTGTAAGATAAGTACCATCTCATTTTCCTCCTTATCAAGCAAAGCCTAAAAAAGCTATAATCCCAATATGAAAGTTTTAGTTATAGGTTCAGGCGGAAGGGAACACGCGCTGGTCTGGAAATTGGCTAAGTCGAAAAATGTCGAAAAGATTTTTGCCGCCCCGGGCAACGGGGGGACTGTCGCGGAAGAAAAAACGGTGAACCTTCTGTTGGGCAGCGAAAGTCCTGAGACCGAAAAAGGGCAGGAACTGCTTTTGGCCTTTGCCAAAAAAGAAGGCGTAGACCTTACGGTTGTGGGGCCCGAAGCGCCGCTGGCTGCGGGCATCGTAGACCGCTTCCGCGACGCGGGGCTTGCTATTGTCGGGCCGAGGCAAAAAGCCGCAAGACTTGAAACCAGCAAGGTGTACTCAAAGTCCTTTATGGGCAAGTACAGAATACGCGCCGCTGCCAGCAAGAATTTTACAAGCTACGCGGACGCCCTGAAATACGCGGGAAAGCATTTTGCAAAATCGAAAGAAACAAATCCGCCATTGGTAATAAAAGCCGACGGCCTTGCTGCTGGCAAGGGAGTGGTTATTGTTCCCGACCTTGACGAAGCAAAGCAAACGCTTTCATCGTTCATGAAGGAAGAGAGCCTGGGGGAGGCCGGTAAAAGCGTAATTCTGGAAGAGTTCCTTGAAGGGCTGGAAGTTTCCGTGCTTGCGGCTGTGAGCGTAAGCCCCGGAAAAAAGGGAGTAATAAAACCTTTTATCTCCGCGCGGGATCATAAGCGGCGGTTTGAAGGCGGTCGGGGGCCAAATACCGGGGGCATGGGCGCCATTGCGCCTGTGCCTGATTTCACGGAGGCTGCGCGTAACGATTTTGAAAAGGCGATTCTAGCCCCTACCTTAAAAGGGATGGAAGCTGAAAAAATGGATTACCGTGGTTTTATCTTTTTTGGCCTTATGGTGCGGGAGGAACGCTGTTACCTTTTGGAGTACAACGCGCGCCTGGGCGACCCTGAAACTCAGGCGGTGCTTCCCCTTATGGATTCGGATCTTGCGGAACTCTGCACGGCGATTCTGAACGGAAAGCTTCAGAGCTTCCCGCTCAAATGGAAAAGGGGTGCTGTCTGCGCGCCTGTAGCCGCCGCCGAGGGCTATCCGGGCCCTTATCGTAAGGGAGACCCAATAGCGATAAACCCGCTCGGCTTCGAAAAAACCGGGGCAAAGCTATTTGTGGCAGGCGCTGCCCGTGGAACCGGCGGCCCCTTTGGCTCAGGGCTGCGGACAACAGGCGGCCGGGTGCTTTCGGTGTCAGCCCTGGGAAGGGACGCGAATGACGCTTTTACAAAGGCTTACCAGGCATTGAGCTTCATCAGTTTTGAAGGCATGGGTTATCGAACAGATATAGGCCGGGAACATGAACAATAACGATCCTCTTCTGTGGCAGTTCCTCATACTCTTTATACTTATTTTTGCAAGCGCTTTTTTTACACTGGCGGAGATAGCTCTTATTTCGCTTAATAAAAATAAGCTGGAAAAACAATCCCTCTCTGGCAGCCGTCAGGCAAAACGTATTTTGTCCTTAACCGGCAACCCGTCGAAATTTCTTGCCACAAACCAGGTGGGAACCACCCTGACCAACTTTATGGCCAGCGCGTTCGCGGCGGGAAATTTTTCAGGCAGGTTCACACTCTGGCTTATTTCTCTTGGCGTAAAAATTCCTTATAATGTTCTCGAATCCGTTTCTCTGGTATTAATTACCCTAATTCTTTCTTATTTTTCCATTGTGCTAAGCGAGCTGCTCCCAAAACGCATAGCATTGAAAAAGGCCGATGCCCTTGCGTTTCCGCTCTCCGGATCAATTTTATTTTTCTCCCGCATTTTCGCTCCGGTTGTGTGGCTTCTTACCAAATCAACCAACGGTCTTTTAAGGCTCATCGGGATCGATCCCAAAACAGACGCTCACGCCGTAACTGAAGAAGAGATTAGGCTGATGATAGATGTTGGCAGCGCAAAGGGAACCATAAGGGCCGGGGAAAAGGAAATACTCCATAACGTTTTTGAGTTTGACAATAAAACCGCCGGGGAAGTGATGACCCATCGTCGGGATACGGTGCTATTAAAGCTTGAGGACAGCAATGAAGAATGGGAGAAAACGATCATCGAAAACCGGCACAACTTTTTTCCCGTATGCGGTAAAAACCAGGACGACATAGCTGGAGTTTTGGTTTTCAGGGATTATCTTTGCCTTAGCGATCGCAGCCGCGAAACTGTCATGGCCCAGGCTGTCAGGCCCGCACAGTTTGTCCCCATCACGGTAAGAACCCATACGCTTTTCGCACGGATGAAAAAAAGCCGGAACCATTTTGCGGTGGTCGTGGATGAACACGGCGGCCTTATGGGAATTGTTACAATGAAAGACCTTTTGGAAGAGCTGGTGGGCAGCCTTGACGACGACAGCACAGCCATGCCGGAACAGCCCCTGATTGTAAAAACAGGCCAAGATGAATGGACTTTAAGCGGCGCTGTTTCCCTGGACAAAGCTGCCCGTGAACTTGACGTTACCCTTCCGGTTGAACGTTACGATACCTTCGCTGGCTTTGTGTTCAGCCTTCTGGGCCATATCCCCGAAGACGGCAGCCAGGCGGTACTTGAAGCGCATGGATTGAAAATTGAGATACTGGAAATTCGTGAACACAGGCTGGAAAAAGCGTTGGTTACTAAAACAATAACTTATCCTAATAAACCCGAATAAGCTCGAAGCCGCCGCGCGAAGCCTTGCAAGGGCGCACGGCGTGTGAGAGAAAAAGCCAGGCCACACCAAATATTTGCGCGGCGATATGCCGCGTTTCTGAAAGAATATGGCATGGTGTAGCCCAAGAAATGTCCGAGCTATTCAATAATGGCGTTTTTATTTTTCCACTTTACATTCTTCCAGCTCTTTTAGCCTTTCTTCTTCAAGCTTAACCGATAAATTTTTTTCCTGGGTGGGCAGCACAAGCCCCTTTGGCCCGCCTTTAGCCCGCCGCAGGTATTTTACCTGGGTATAAAAAAGATCCCCTCCGCCGTTTTTTCTGCCTTTTGAATAAAAAATGGCCAGGCTGCCGGCATCTATAAGAATGTCAAGGGGTATTGTTTTTCCGGGGCGCTGCTTAATAAACACATACGAGCCTGGATAGTCCCTTGCGTGGAGCCAGAGATCTCCGCCTTTGACGTGCTTTCTTAAAAGGGCGTCGTTTTCCGCCGCGTCCCGGCCGACGATGATAAGCCAGTCTTTGCGGCGAAAGGACAACCCTGGACGCTTAAGGTCGTCCTGCCGCGCAGGGGAGATCAGTTTTCCATGAAGCAACGAAGTTTTTAAAAGCTTGTTAAGAACCAGCGGGTTGGTTTCGGCAAGCAGGGAGTTCAGGGTTTCCTCAAGGCGCAAAAGTTCCTCTTCGCCTTCTTCGATTTGTTTTTGCACTTCCGCAAGACCGCTTTTGGCTTTTCTGTACTGCTCATAGTAATCTTCCGCGGAAGCCGAAGGTTTTTTTTCCGGGTCGATTTTTATCCTTACCGTGTTTGCGTTTTCCCCTTCTACGCCTGAGCCTTCTACTTCAAGCCACTCATCCCCTGGTTTAATCAGATTAAGATTCGAGAGGATTATATCGCCGTATTCCTTAAACCTTTCTGCCCTGGAAAAATCCTCTTTTTTATCTTTAAGTTTTTTCTGGGAAGATTTTAATCTGTCGATGCTTGCCTCCACTTTTCGTCTGGCTTCTTCCCGCAGTGCGTCAAGCGAAAGCGCGCCGCCCTCACGGCGGTAAAAGGCGTCGATCTTTTGGTTAAACGAAGCGTTGGGCGGCAGGCCGGCAAGCAGATCTTCCGGAAAGGGGCGAACCTGAAACTCTTTACCGCTTTTTTCTTTGCTGCCTGATAAGGATTCCGGCCTGTAAAAGCCGCCTGAAACCTCCCCCTTTTTTGGCAGCCGCCGCATTGCGTCCAGCACTTTCCCCTCCGCATCCGTAACGATCACGTTGGCCGCGTTTGACCATAACCTGATATAAATGAGAAAGCGTTCTTCCCCTTCTTCAAAATTGCGCCTGACGGTAATCCGCACTATCCTGTCATTTCCAAGCTGGACGGCTTCCTCAACCCGGCCGTTTATAATTCTGGAATTTAAAAACTCCGCAAAGCGCAGCGGCTTGGCGCTTTTTGGCGCGGATTCAAAAGTCTCATGGAGCCTGCACGCAAGCGGGCTGATTGAGACAAGCAGGGTCTTTGCCCCTCCTTTCCCGTAGAGCTTAAGGCATAGGATATCGAAGGCGCTTTGAACGGCTTTTTGGATCTGCGCGCCTGGCAATTCAAGTTCTTCAAGGATGAGGTTTATTTCTTTCCAGTTAAGGGACATACTGCCTGCCAAGCTGTTCGGAAAAACAATGAGTTATTCAATGAGCAATTATTGGTCATATTGTTCCTCTTCAAGTAATTCTGCATCGGCCAAATCTTTGGTCCTTCCGGTAGATCGTTTGTTTTTAATCAAATCAGCCAATGATAGAATTTTTATGGGAATCCCGTCAATTTCAATTGTTTGTGAATTAACAAAAGCATCTTCAAATTTCAATCCGTCAATTGATGTCAGAATATCTATTCGCCTGGGAGCAACTCCAATTTGAAAAACAATTCCTTCTTTTTGCAGATCATCAACAGATAAGTCGCCGATTGGTGCACCAAAATCCTCAAGCGCTTGTAATACAAGAACAGCATTTTCAGCATCAGGCATTATCCAAAGGTCTATGTCAATTGTCGAGCGTGGATACCCATGGGCAGCCATTGCATAAGCGCCTATCAGAAGAAATTTAACTTTTCTGTTTGATAAGGCGAGTAATATGTCTCTGTAATCGTTGTTCAACATCGTATTTTTTACCTATTGATACTACCTCGCAAGTTAGCGGCCAGACTAAGGCTACGCGCTCGCTCATGGAACCGGGAACATATCCGGAAGACCTATGAGCTGACTGCGGGAAAACTGAAATGGTTTTATCCATATTTATGAGTATATCAATCTGATTTGGATAATGTAAGCCATAGAGAAAAATGTCACCAGTATATCATGTATAGGTATTAAAAGCTTTCAAGAATTTTTGAAAGAGCTGAATTTGCCATTTTCATTATTTCATTTTTTTGTGTAGGCGCAAGTTTTGAGCGGCGCCCGGTGACAGTCACTTTTTTCCATAATAATCTGTAACATCCAAACTATACATTTATGGAGCGTATTCCGCTTGTCAACGACACTACGAAATTTTAGTGCGCTTTTGCGTTACCTCTTTATAGCCGCCCTGTCCGATAAAAGCTGGCGGTCATCGGGAAATTCCGCAAGGCCCTCGTTCAGGATACGCTCCGCTTCGTCAAAGTTTTTTTTGTTCCATGCCGCGGCAAAACGATTGTGAAAATCCGCCGCAATGTTGCTGCGGTAGGTCCTCAGGGCTTGTTCCAGTTCGCGGTTTGCGCCGAAGCGCGCAAGAGCGCCCTCGATATATGCAGCGGCGGCGCGCCAATCCCTGGCCGGGGCGGCGGAGAGAACAGACGCGGTTTTGTGAACCGCAAAGGTCAGCATTTCGGCAGCGCGTTTCTCGCCGATTCTGCCGCTTGAGCGGGCTTTATCAATAGCGTGAAGAACGGCATCGCCATCGGCGATAGTACGGATTTTATTGAGCCTGTCCAACAGCTCCGCGTCAATGACTATGGTCTCAAGCTGCGCGTAATTGGCCCGATTTATCAGTGTTTTTTGGCCTTCGAGAAAATTTCTTGCGTCCATTGGTTTGCCCGCTTTTATGTATCTTGTAATAAGGTTATTTGCCGCCGCAAGGATAAATTCCTGCCAGCGGCCTTCATCAGGATACATGGATGAGGCGGCGACGGCCCACGCAAGGCCGTCTTCCTCCCTGCCCGCTTTCAGAAGATTTGCGCCGTAGTTAAAAAGCCGGTCCATAAGATCCTTGAAAGGACTTTCAAAAATCGGCCCGTAAGATTTTTCCTCGGCATCCGGCCTGACAGCTAACACATTGCCCATTAACAGAGCCGTGCGGTCAATCGCGACCGGAACGGCATCGGCATAATTACCCCTGCTTTCAAGTTCGGCAATCCTGTTATTCAAAATCAGGGAAACAAGTTCTATCTGGCTGATTGTCTGGCGATCCCGGTAATTCCGGGCAGGCACGTAGGCAAACCCCGTCACTCTACCGAACTGATCGCTAAACTCCTTGCGGTTACCCGGATCAAAACCGTAGGGGTTGGTAGTCTCGACATCAATATCCGATTCACTGATGTGAAGCATCGTAAAAGCGTGGTCTTTGGTTATCACCCCGCGGGCATGAAGGTCGGCTGATCTGCAAAGAATCATATACAGCACCGCGGAGGAAACGCAATTGAATCTGCCACTGGAAAGCAAGGTGCCGATTCTGGTTTGATTGAGCGAATAGGATTTTAACAAATTTTTATGCATGAACCCAAGGATGAATTCCGCTCTTTCTTTTTCCGCTTCCGGATATGCGGGAGAATTGTTTAACGTTTCAACCGTCGCGCGGATTTTATCAAGATTGGAAACAGAATTATCTCCGGATGCCCAGAGGCTGATTTCTGCCAGCTCTGTCCATGAATAACCTTGATCACGCCCGGAAAGCTTGTAATATTCAAGCGCCTTTGGGTCAGGCTCCAACCGGGGAAAGGCTGTTCTGCTCTGGGCAAAAATTGCCGGGCATAAGTGGAAAAACAAGAAGAAAACCAGCGCTATTCTAATTGGCGATTTCTTGCGCACAGTTTAATATGCCTTAATCCGTATAAAAACACAAGAAAGCTTGAAACAATGCGTAATATATGTTATTCTATCTTTATTGAAAGATTCTGCCATCTTTTATCGTTTTTTAATCCAACAGAAGATCATTAAGGAGAACAAATTTTTATGGGCGCCGACACAAGCCTGACAAAAGTACAGCGGACTGAAGTCC
>Ga0268262_10006230_pt1 | contig 11512 bp, 12 predicted proteins | sample TergutNc150P3_FD_190354 | JGI IMG/M metagenome (GOLD analysis project Ga0268262, IMG submission 190354) | Nasutitermes corniger P3 segment gut microbial community from laboratory colony in Florida, USA - Nc150 P3 (SPAdes) (version 2) | ecosystem: Host-associated > Arthropoda: Insects >... | reverse complement strand
GTTTTTCTTCATTATACTTTCATATTCACGCTGGGTAACCGGAGCTTCGGCAAAGTAAAACCCGCCCATAGGAGCCGCTCCCGCCTGTGATCTTACACGGTTGAGCTTGAAAAAATTCGCGGGAACCGGAGCGGGAGCGACTGCGGTGGAAAGATCGTAACCGTCCAATCCCAGAATCTGGTCGTCAGGGGAGGCGGCTTTAGTCAGAATGAACAGGGAAAGGCCACGCATCTTCGCTAAGAATTCCTGCCGTGAGCCGTATTCTATCGAATAGCGGAAATACAGACGCCTGTCGTCGATACCTCTATACGCGTATCCCACGTCTAAACGGGTTCTGTTTCCTCTCCTGCTCCAGTCAAAATAAAAAGGTTGATCTATGTCGCTTATTACCGTATGTTTTCTCAACGCGTTAAAACCGTAACGAGCGTCCCGATTATCTGTTCCTGCGGTGAATTGCGGTGTTTTGACATATTCCCGCCATTGTAAGGCAAGCGTTCCGGGGTTTGTGAGGTTCACGCCTTCATGTCTGACAGTCTGCGGAATTGTTTGTAACGCCGTTTCATAATCAAGAGTTTTGTCGAGGAACGAGTTCAATATGGCGCTATCGTATGGAATTGAGAGAGTGTCAGCAATTAAAAGTTGGGTGAGCGTTTCAGCTTCGGCGCGGTTTACGCCCGCTCCGAATTGCGACCAAATATGCACGGTTCTTATGGCGGTACTGTGGCTGACGGGCGGAATGTATTGTAATTTTACCCAGAGTTCCAGCGCGTCCGCGTATTCCAGAAACCTCAGCGACGGCGAGGTATTTGCCGTGTCAAAGAAAGTCAATATCAGCGTGTTTTTTCTGCCAATCTGCTGTATCTCGCCTGAAACAACAGCGTCCACATCCGAGCGCCTTAACAGTTCTCCGAATTCCCATCGCTGTCTGTCTGTGTATTTAAAAAAATTTCCCGCGTGTTTCGCCAGTTCCGCGTTGGCGCTCTGGTCTGATACAAGGAAGCCGCCGCTGATACTGCTGATATAATTTAACAGAAACGAGTTGATGGTCGCCCCCTCGTTGTTACTGCCGCCTGAGATGGGCAGTACCGCAAGGGATTTTCTTGTGTCCATTCCGTATAACTGCCGTAGCGCCGCCTCCCATGCATCATGCGCTTCCCTCCAGCAGGCGCTGTCAAAACTGCCGCCGCCGTATCTAATACTGCGTTCAGGTCTGAACATATAATCAAGCGGCTCACGCGCAAACAGAGCCAAAGGGTTTGCCTTCGCTATGGCAAGAATTTTACTGGCCCACGGCAATAGTAAACGCGTCCTGTATTCCTCAACAGTCATTGTGTATTTATCCGGATTGTCTTTATCTATCGTGCGTATAGGTACGGGCGGGTAATCAACTTTACGAATTTGTGTCTGCGCCGATATTGATTGCGCCAGCGTGGTGCGTTTGGAGGTATCGACAGCCCATGCGTATAAATTTCCTTCATCGGTCAATTTGCTGAAAATTACCGCGTCCGCGCCCAACAATTCGCCCAGGGTCTTTTCGCCGACCATTCCTGAGTTCTGGAAGTCGTATTCGGCAAGCAGTTCCTCCACCCGCCGCTTTTCCACCACGGTATATTTGTTTGAGTTTACGAATTGTTTGGTAAGGTTTTCCAAAACCATCTCCCCGTAATCGGCGGAAACGGCGGATACAGGGAATACGGCGATTGCCGCGTTTGGCGGCAATTTGGCGGACAGCGTAGCGTTAATGTCGGCAAACACTTTTGGCACGGCAGTTTCTATTTTCTTTGCCACCACAGCGGAGCCGCTAATTATTGACTTGGAGACGAGTTTTATTTTTGCACTGCCGTAGTAACTTGTTTCTATCGTAACCCGGTTATAATTAAGATTAACATTTACAGTTTTATCAGCAATACCTCCTTTACAACTGACTGTATATTTCCCGTTTGCTATGGGTATTATGATAGTTCCTGTCCAATTATTGTTTACCGGAGCGCCCTCGACAGTGCCGGAAAATACGGTTTTCCCTTTATCATTTGTTATAATTACAGTTTTAGGAATTGAGCTTGGGGTAGCGGGATCCCCAAATACATTGACAATAATTTCCGATTCAGGTCCTTTTGACTTTGCCCCACCGCCGCTTTGCCCATAGGCAACCGGAGCGATTAATGTCAGCGGAATTAAAACCAATACCAAAATAATGCCAACACTTTTCTTTTTCATTTTTTACCACTCCCTACTCCCTACTCCCTACTCCCTTCTCCCTTCTCCCTTCTCCCTTCTCCCTTCTCCCTTCTCCCTTCTCCCTTCTCTCTACTCCCTTCTCCCTACTCCCTTCTCCCCGCTTAAAACGTCTCCGAAGAAATAGCGAGTATTCTACCTGTTTCCACGTCCAGACACCGAAAAACGAGCCGCCGGGTATAGTCCGCTCCGGCTATGTCGCCTATGATGATGGCCTGAGCGCCCAATAACTTGCCTAAAGACGCCGCGGTATTATCATCAACCATTCCGGAATATTGAAAATTCTGCTCTTTTATTATCGCGGCAATTTCCGACCGGGTAATCATGTTAAATGAATTGGCGTTGTTAAACATTTTGTCCATGGTGTCGAACGCGTAATCGCCCTTGTCCTTGTCCGCCGCCCTTATGGGCAGTATTGCAATTCTCATTCCCGACTTGAGTCTTGAAGAAATGTTGTTATACGATTTTTCAATCACCGCGTTAAAAGCGGCGAATTCAGCGGCGCCGGGTTTTGCGGCGGTCGTGGTGGTAGCGCATGAAGCGCATACGAGCATAACTACGATAGTTACACAAATAATAATCTTTTTCACTTTTTTTACTCCTATAAAAAATTTTCATATTCAAATCGCCTGTAAATATTCGGTGTGACTGCGGAGTTTTTGGATTGCTTTGTATTCAATCTGCCGTATCGCTTCAGCGGAAATGCCCATCTTGTCGCCGATATTTTTCAGCGTGTACCGCCCTCCCCCGTTAAGCTGGTACCTGTAAATCAGAATATTTTTTTCATGTTCCTTAAGAAGATCAAGAAGCTTGAGCGCGGCTTCATGGGAACCTTTCCTTATCAATGCCAGCTCTGGACTGTAGGTAAAATTATCAACGGTTTCAAAAACTTCCGCAGACTTATCGCCGTCCTCCGTGCTATCCATGGAAATGGTATCGCGTGAAAAATTTAAAATAAATTCAACATCCGCCTGAGGGACGCCGATTTCCTCGGCGATTTCTTCCATTTTGGGCCGACGCATATACAACTGGCTCAAGGAATAATAAGTCTTTTGAATTTTACGAAGCATCTCTTCTTTTCTCTGAGGAAGGCGTATTGTCCGCTGTTTGTATGAAAGATAACGGGTAATAGCCAGCTTAATCCACCATGCGGCGTAGGTTGAAAACTTAACATTCTTAAGATGATCATATTTTTCGGCGGCATGTATCAGGCCGATATTTCCTTCCTGAATCAAATCCGACAGGGAAATACTTTCGGCGAAAGATTCGTGGGCAATTTTTACGACCAGTCTAAGGTTTGCTTCTATCAGCCTTTTACGGGCCGCCTTATTGCCATTTTGAATTTTACGGGACAAGCTCAGTTCCTCTTCAAAAGTCAGAAGAGGTATTTTTTTGATACTATCAATGTATATATGATAACTGTCATCATATCCCGCTTTTCTTTTCATTTTGATGTTCTCTTTCACCTTGGCCCCTCCTATACAACGCCGCCATTTTCATGACGGCGTTGTCGCACCACTTAAAATTGCCGTATGGGACGGACGCGGTACTCACGGTAGTTTCCGAAGTTATCCTGATTCCCTTTTTCAAAATTTTCAGCCATCCAAGATTCATCGTAGGCCGCGGTAGATGAACCGTACCAGTCATTTCTGAAATTGCCCAAGCCCTGCATATGCAGGTTGCCGTACATATAGTGCAGTTCGTCACGTGAGGGAAGAAACCAATCGTTAAATCCATTCAAGGTGTAGACGCTGCACGCCTGAGCCGCCCATCCGAATCCGCCGCCTTTGTTCGCCGCCTGTTTCATGATTTCATCGGTATTACGTTTGCCCCAACCCACACCACGTTCTTTAAGATTGGTTGAATCAAAGCTTTCCGTCGCTCCCTTTAGCAAGCGGTTAATATCAGCCGGAGCCGCTTCCAGATACCGCCAGCCGTCTTTATTGTTGCCCTTGTCATAAAAGATAAATCCGCCTGCCGGTCCTTTGTCGCCGATTTTGTAAACGGTTTCCGCCTGAGCGGGTGCCGGAGCGGAAGCTTGAGCAGTTACTGGAGCAGGGGTCTGAGCGGGAGCGGGAGTTACCTCAGCTTTCTTTGGCGGTGGAATAAGCTGTTGTACAAGTGCGCTGTCTTTTACATTAGCCGTTGTTGACAGTTCCATTTTGCCCGTGGCGGTGCTTATTAATCTGGTCCTAAGGCGGTAGGTTTCACCGGTTTTTTCCATGACCGCGGTAACCATTATTTGCGCTCCGAGCCTCCTGCCAATCTGTATGGCGGACGCGTCATTGATGTCGGCATTTGATTTGATATTAAACGCGGCCAAAGCGCGATCCGTGTCAGCACGGGAAACAATTGTCCCGCCTGTCTTTCCCAATTCAATCGCCATTTCTTTCAACACATACGCGGACGCGGCATCCGTCGGGGCGGCGCAGTTTAGAATGGCAAGCGGCCAGACAAGAAACCGGGTATAAAGTTCTTTGCATGCCTGTTGAATGGCGGTATCTAACTCAACCACCGTCTGAGCCGTGGCGGTAAAAACACATAAAATACCGACCATAAAAAGAGCTGTTAATTTTTTCATTTTTCTTTCCTCCATTAAAATATGATTACTAGGATAAAAATCCCATTATCAACTGCGTGATATTCGCGCCGCTTCCGGCGACCATAGTGCCGCCTGAAAGATACAACACCCATTTAAGCCAATCCGGCCCCCTATCCTGAACAAGTTTCGCCACGATCAGCATTATTATTGCCGAAACGCTGGTTCCGCCAATACGACCGCCTGTGCTTTTACCGAACATCGCCCCAATTTGTGCGATAATACCGACTACTTTGTTAAACGCGGTATTTACGGTTTTCGCGCCATCTATTTTAGGCAGTTTCAATGGGGCGGATTTTCCGTCGCTCTTGGGCGCATTAGTCTTGGGAGCCGCAGCTTTTGGCGCCGTTGTCTCAGTTGCCTTGGGAGCCGCCGTCTCGGTATCATCATTCCATGTCTTTTCCGACAAAGAATCGTCCGACCATGATTCTTCCGACTCCTGCGCCCCTATGGGAGCAAGCGGCAGAATAAGCGCAATGCACATCAGCATTACAAACATTTTTTCCTTGCTTTTTACAGTTTTCATTTTGTTTCTCCTTCACTCTTTTGCCGTATTTTTAACACAGTTTCCCTTTGTCCACTGACACTTTCTTTAACTATGTTAAATAGTAAATAACCTAGTATATTATACCTTTTAAATGACCAAATAACCATATTAAAATAATATCCCCTCCTATAATTTTTCCTATGGCGAAATAATGCCAAGATAAGGCGAAATGTTGCGTCCTTTTCACTTTTCACTTTTAGAACAGCAATCATTACAAACTCCGCCATGTTCTTTTTCAGCAATATTGAAACACTCATCGCACACTCGTTTGCCACAAACCGGGCAAAGGTTAAAGTGATAATGGGCTTCCAAATTCGCCTCGTCAAAAGCCGCCCGATGCTCATTTCCCCACAGTAGTTTCAGCGCGTCTTGATTTTCTACAACTGGGCTGCCCTCAAGGTCGCCTTCGCCTGAAAACGCCTGTGAAGAGCTTGTCCATTCCTTTCCGCATCTGTCGCAGAAAAAACTAAAACAAAAATGTCCTGAGTCGGAATGATCTATTGATTTTCTTGTAAGCGCTTTTCTTAACATAACGAACAGAATAACGCGCAAAATTCATCTGTATACCTGAAAAATTTTCAGTTTGGGACTTTTTAGGACTGAAAAATTTTTAGGTTTGGGCTTTTATGGGGATATTTCTTACAAAAATTGGTAGATTTTGATGAATTTGACCCTGTAAATTCTTTAGGGTGATGTTTTTACTCTGAATTGGGCTTATTTACAAATTTAGCAAGCAGTTCCGTGCGGCTTTGTATGCCGAGTTTACCATAGAGGTTTTGAATGTGAAAGTTCACCCCTGAATAAGTTAATTCCATTTTTTGGGCGATTTCTTTTGTGGAAAGGTTGGTCAGAAGCAGATTGAATATTTCCATTTCGCGGGTGGTGAGTTTGGCCAAACTAAAATATTGAAGTTTCCTTCGCGCGTTGTAAAGAAGTTGCACTAACATTATGAATAACACCGCCAATATTGTTCCCAGCGTTATGATTACCAATCTCATCATTCTCATTTCTTTGAAATAGGCTTTTTCCGGTATCATAACGGCGATGTACCAGCCGTTTTCAATTTGACGAAAAAATATGACGGACATCTCGCCTTTATAATTCAAAATCCTGCGCTCTAAAACGGGTATTCCCCGTTTTAAGTCTTCCGCTATGGATATTAAACTGCCGTCAATGTCATTAATTTTTTTACCGCACATTTCAATGTTGGGGTGGGCAAGCACTTCCAATTGATTGTCCATCAGTATGCCGTATCCGCTATGGGCAAAATGGGTATTGATGGCAAGTTCTCTAACCCTGTCCAAAACTATATCAAGGCAGACTACACCAAGCGGTTTGCCGTCTTCGTTAAAAATGCGGCGGGCGAATGTCAGTGTATACACGTCCATTGCCACGGATAAATACGGCTCAGTTACCGCGGTTTTTCCGTTTGCCTCCACCGCCGCTTTGTACCACGGACGGTCTTTGGGTATAAAGTCATCAGGCGGTATCCATCCCGTACCGTCGTGAAACTTGCAGCCAAATATGTCAAAAATACCGTATACTCCGGTGGTGTATATTTTAAATTCTTCATGGGCGAACATATAATCGTTTATATCCGTTATGTATTTTGTTACCATTTCATAACTTGTTCCCTGCAATATCATCAAACGGACGGTTTCTGATAAATAGACAAGCATATTTTCCAATTTTTGAAGATCAGAATTGATGTTGAGTTCCGTGGTATCAAGCGCTGATTTTGCGTCGTCCATTATATGTCTTCTCTCTATGTTGCCCATGAACCATGAGCATAGGAAGATCAATAGCGCAAACGCCAGTATTATAAACAACGTATACAAAAATTCATGATGTGAATAAAAACTCTTAATTTTTTCTTTGTTCGCCCAATGATTAAAAAACATTGTTCCGTTATACCATATTTATCAAGAAAAAGTCAGTATTTTTCATGAAATATTTCTTTTCGCTTTTTTGCCAGTTTTTTTATACTTCAACTTAGCCGTTGCCTTGCCGACGCCATTACCTTTACCGTTTTGTTGCGCCATTTGATAGCTCCAAAATATTGTTCCTTCAATAAAGCCGCGTACATACGCTTCATCTTTATCGGAAAGCATGGCGATTTTTTCCTCTATGCTCATCTTTCGCATCTTTAATATAGTCTCTTTCTTATCCATCGGCCTCCCCCTTAACTTAGTAAGATTATAATTAACATAGTTAATTATGTCAATAATCTTAAATATGTTTCCGCTTAAAATATACGCCGCCCCGCAATTTTTCCTATGGCGAAATAATGCCAAAATAAGGCGAAATGTTGCGTTTTCAATAAAAAGGCTTGCAAATTATCAATGAGCAATGAACAATGAATAATGAGGTATTTATGGAACTTGATTACAAATTCTACTTTAAAAACGAGTGCAGGCCGTTAGCTTCACTTTCGCTCCACGAGGTTGCAGGTTTTGCGTGTCCCAGCGGTTTTGTCCTGCCTTTGGAAAAGCCCGATGCCTACGCTTTGTATTATGTGATTGAAGGCAAAGGGTGTTATACCCTGTCCGGCACGGATTTCACGGTAAAAGAAGGGGACCTTTTTGCCATGTACCCCGGGGTCAGCGTTAGGTGTAGAGCCGATAAAAAAGAACCGTGGGAGTTGGGCGGAGTCAGTTTTGACGGGGCGGACGCGCGGCTGTTGCTTAACGCGGCGGGTTTTGTACCGAAAAGCCCAGTGCGCCATTTGGACGATTATTCACAAGAAAATGTTATGCGTTTTATAGAAGGTATTTACGTGTTCCGCGATCAAAACCTTTTTGGCACTATCCAATCGACCGCTATTCTGTACGCGTTTATGTCGCTTTTGGTAAAAACCGCCTCTTGGGACCAAACGGCTATGCCTCCAGGTTGGACGGGCGCCGTTCATTTTCAGAAAGCCCTGCATTTTATCAATGATAATTATTCCCACCCCATTACCGTGGACGATATTGCCGCCCATGTGGCCTTAAGCCGCAGCCGCCTGTACCGTGTTTTTATGCAGCAGGTTTTTATGTCACCCCAACAGTACCTTATGGAATACCGTATGCGTGAAGGACAGAGGCTTTTGGAAAGGCGGGAAGGTTCCGTCAAGGAAATCGCGCAGGCGGTAGGTATGGAAGATCCGCTCCGCTTTTCAAAGATGTTCAAACAGTACACGGGAAAGACTCCTACTAATTTTATGAAAGGACTAATAAACGAAAATAAAAAATAAGAAATAAAAAATATAAAATAAGAGAGAAAAGAGATATGTTATCAATCTAAGCGTGTACTTCACGATTAGATTGGGTACAACGATTCTTTTATTTCTTATTTATTATTTCTTATTTGTTATTTGCACACTAATCATTCTTAAAAATATACCATATTAACCGTTAAATGGGAATTGACCCAGTTAAAATCTTTCTATATAATTATCACAAAATGAAAAAAACATTGGCTGACCGTTTGGCTTTTCTAATCTCAAATTTGGGTATTATGCAGAAGGATTTTGCCCATAGGATTAAATATACACAGGCTTATGTTTCCATGGTTCTAAGCGGCGTAAAACCCAGCCCCGGCAGCCGTTTTATTGACGCGATTTGCCGTGAATTCAGCGTTAATCCCGAATGGCTTGCCGGCGGCAAGGGGGAGGTTTTTACTATCCCCGGTTTGCCCCTATCTTCGGGTAAAGCGGAAATTCTGGCTAAGTTCCGTCTGCTGCCTGATGATAAACAAAAAGTAGTGGAAGATATTATTGACGGCTTTTTACAAAAATCAATGGCTGACGTTACCGTTGATAAGGCGAAGAAAAAGAAGAAATGAGAGATATTTGCGAATTAGCCCCTAGGAATAAAACTTATGTTCTCAAGGTTATATGCCATATAAGTGTCTTATTATTTTATTGTGATTTATACAGCGGCGGTTACATACCGATTAATTAGTATTGGCGGCAATGATCACCAAAACCCATGTTTAAAAAGTTTCTTTTCTAAGCATTGTTTCGTCAGCGATTATTCCCAACTCAAAAAGTTTCTGCATTTGTAGATGATCTGTTCTAATAAACGCTCTATGTTTTTCACGAAAAAAAGTAATTTCAAGATATATCCAACGAACCGTGGGAGTATTTATAAAAATGGACACATGACCTATACAACTGATTTGTCCCTTTCTTTCACATTTTTCGACTATTAAACATGGACACCTATTCCAGTTTGGAAGCGGAACCGAATTTTCTTTAGGTTGTTTTATTTCATATTTTCCGATTAGCAAATCACGAACAGACTCCATCGCATAGTAATCCCTCATGCAAAGGCCGCCACCTTAGCCAAATTAAATCGTATCGGCTCAAATTGAAAAACCCTGTTTACCGCATTTACTAACTCATCTTTTCTTGACTTAGCCTTATGCTCTTTAGCAACCCTGTTTAACAAATACTGACGTTTTGCCTGTAAGTACCGGGCGAATAGCTGGGATTTTAGTTCGCTCTCGCTATAAGAAACATTAATAATATCTTCAACAGCTTCTTTCACGTTACCGTTATAGTTATCAACCATTTGTTTTATGTAAGCCAAAAGCGTTCTTCGTAAATTATTACAACATTTCACAGCGTCATTATCCACCGCGTCAATTTCAACGTTAATACATATGGCCTGATAACCGCTTTCTTTTTTAAACAAAATAAGGTTCATATCGGGAAGCGCGGGTATATTATGATTCTTTGACGCGAAAATAACTTTTCCAAAGGCTTCTACCTTTTCATTGCTAAAATCCAGCATAATATCTATTTTTCTATAAATTTTTAGCCTTGTCAAGTTTTTCCTGAATGCCTTAAGACGATCTATATAGCGTCTTATCATCAATTTTTGCTTAACGTAATTCCTTATGGGATATGGACTTACAAACGGTTGTAATAGCCCCTAGGAGAATCGAACTCCTCTTTTAAGATTGAGAATCTCATGTCCTAACCGATAGACGAAGGGGCCTCTATTCATAATAGCAATTTAAGTTTTTAGAGTCAATAATTGGAACATATGAAAACCTCCGTTAGGTTTTTATATATTCCTTAGCTTACGTGTTCTCTGATGATTGACACTACCGAATTATGATTGATCCTTACTATACTTTGTTCCCTCTCATAACTTTCAGTTGAATCGGAAGCGTGAGCGGTATTAATCATGACATTGCTGCCAAATTCCCTGCGGACAGTGCCGTCGGGAGCTTTGAGCGGATCCGTCGGTCCTAGGACATCCCTTATTTTCTTTACCGCGTTCTCACCTTCGTAAACAATGATCATGCACTTAACATCACCGGGTTTTTCCATATCTTCGGATGAATTGCCACAAGGTCGTCTTCCCGACATAAATTCTACAATACTGTAAAATTGATCCCTAGCGCATTCCGAGCCAAATCCGGCGCCTAAAAGATTTGATAATTCATTACTGATTGTAAAATTAAATTCTTTTTCTAAAAGTTGAATCGCCCTTTTGCCAAAATTGGGGGCTAAATTTTTCTTTAGCACTTCTTCTACAGGACCGTAAAAATCAAGAGCTTGCGCAAGTGAAAAACGGTGAACTTTAATTCCAACAATGCGAAGGCCCGTGCGGGAAAACATGTCAATAATGGCTCCCGGACGGGAAGAATTATACTTCCAGTTATCCGGTTTTATAATTACAAGGGTTCTTTCAATTTTTGAAGGATCGGGATATACGACATTTTGAACAAGGTTTTCCTTGCCGTCAAGAAAATTGGCGAACATTCTCAGATCGAGATTTGCCTCTTCCTGTGATCTGGGAGTAAGGACGGCAGGTTCAAAATAACGGACTTCTTCGGAATTTTCGGCGGCAAAGATCAGATCAGAATATGTATCGCGGATTGTCTCTCCGGCCAGAGCGTCAACTTCAACATGCTGGGTGTACAAATGGCCGCATACGTTTAAAAGTTTTTCGCAGGGGTTTTCCCCTTTAAATAAAAGAAAAAGCGTTCTGTGCGGACGGCCGCCTGACGGGCCAAAATACTGTTTTACATAATCGGCTAAAAGGACAAGCTGGTTCTGAGGCGCCCTTTTCCGAAGCGAAAGCGCGTATTCATCCGCAAATTCCTGATCCGCCGCGAATATCTGCGCGCCCGCCAAC
>Ga0268262_10006229_pt1 | contig 11515 bp, 9 predicted proteins | sample TergutNc150P3_FD_190354 | JGI IMG/M metagenome (GOLD analysis project Ga0268262, IMG submission 190354) | Nasutitermes corniger P3 segment gut microbial community from laboratory colony in Florida, USA - Nc150 P3 (SPAdes) (version 2) | ecosystem: Host-associated > Arthropoda: Insects > Digestive... | reverse complement strand
TCCGGACGACGTCGAGACGGCGTTCCAGGAAGGAATCATCATCCACAACGGACTTGGGCCGACCGGCTTTGAAAAATCCGGGGGACGCGTAACGTCCGTTCGTTTTCGCGCCTGTACCAGCGTTTACGACGAGCACCGGAGTTACGATCCGATTTTCGACGATTCCATAATTTCCCGTCTTTCGGCGGACACGGTCATTGTCGCGGCGGGGCGCGTAGCCGACACCGCCTCATACGGTCTGGAAACAAGGCCGGGCGGGCGAATCTTCGTCTATCCGGAAACGCAGGCGACGCAGGTTAAGGGAATCTTCGCCGCCGGCGACGCGGCTATAGGACCGGCTTCCATGGCGGAAGCAATGGCCGGCGGCCGCCGCGCCGCGGAAGAGATTTATAAATACGTGCTTTCCGTTCACAGTGGCGGCGAAGCGTGCGGCGCTTCCGCGGCAGCGGCTTCTTTTGCGGTTTCCGCGGCGATAGCTCCAAATCCATCTCCTTCGGCCGCGCCGGAAGAACGCGCGGAAATGCCCACGGTAAGCCGCGCGGGACGGCTGAAACCCGACATGTCTGAAATCAACCTGGGTTACGACAAAAACCAGGCTCTGTATGAAGCGAAGCGCTGTCTTGAATGCGGGCTTTGCAGCGGCTGCATGGAATGTGTGAAAGCATGCGCCGCCGGCGCGATTATCCACGATGAACAGCCGGATGAACGGACTCTCCGCGTCGGGGGCGCAATAATAACCGGCGCGCTTTCAAAGGATATGCGAAACATGGTTTCCGTTCCCGGCGTATTCCGCATACAGCCCCACGAAACGTCTTCGGATGAAACGACGGATGAAACAGAGAATATTTCCGGAGCGGTTATCCGCGGCGGCGCCGCGGCGGCGGAAATTATGCGGCAGTTCGCGTCTTTTGGAGCGGACGGCGCATGTGCCGCATCTGCCGCATCTGCCGTTACTAACGCGCCGGAAGCCCTGGTCGTCGGCGGCGGCCCGGCCGGCATGACTGCCGCGCAATATATAGCCGACCAGGGATACAGGACGCACCTGGTTGAAAAAACGGGCAGACTCGGCGGGCTGCCGCGCGACCGGCGCGCCGCGCCGGATTCGTCCGATATTTCCCCCGATATTCCGGAAGACGGGTATATTGAAAATCTTCCTGAATATATGCGCGCGCTGGAAAAAACGGTGCGGACGCATCCAAATATAAAAACTTATCTGGACGCCGGACTCGCGAGTATTACGGGGCATGCCGGAGATTTTTCCAGCGTGATCAAATCCGGAGGCAATGACGTTTACGTGCGCCATGCCGTAACGGTCGTCGCCACCGGAGGGCGCGAATGCGCGACCGATCAATACCTGTACGGGAAAAATCCGGCGGTGGTGACGCAAAGCAGCCTTGGGGAAATGCTGGCCGATGGAAGCCTGGCATCCGTATTCGGCGGCAACGCCAAACCGACGATCGTAATGATGCAGTGCGTGGAAAGCCTCACGCACCGGCATCCTTATTGCAGCAGGGTTTGCTGCGCGCAGGCGCTCCGGAACGCGCTGGAGATAAAGAGCATCCTGCCGTATTCCGAGATAGTGATTCTCGGCGGCGAGCGGCTGACGCATGGCGCGGAAGAAGTTTCATATCTTAAAGCTCTCGACAAGCGCGTCAGGTTTATTCGTTATTCCGGCACTGCCCGCCCGGAGGTTTGCGAGGAAAACGGAAAACTTCTGGTTCGTGTGTACGACGCCGGGTTCGGACGGGAGCTGGCTATTTATCCGGACATGCTGACGCTCTCAACAGGCATGGCTCCGTCGGAGGATAACCCGGAAATCGCGCGTATGCTGGGCGAAAAGCTCTCAGCCGGCGGATTTTTCCTTGAAGCGCATCCCGCGCTGAGGCCGGTTGATCTGCAAAACGGCGGGATATTCGTTTGCGGCTGTGCGCGGAGGCCGCGTTTTATAAGGGAAGCCGTCGCCGACGGGCGGGCTGTCGCGGCGCGGGCTGCTGAGATCCTGGTAAGAAATGATTCATATAGTTTTGTATCGCCCTGAAATTCATCCGAACACCGGAAATATCGCGCGGCTGTGCGCGGCAAACGGCCTGCCGTTGCATCTTGTCGGCGAACTCGGCTTTCGCATAGACGACCGTTCCGTCCGCCGCGCCGGTCTGGACTACTGGCCGCATGTTGATCTGCGCAGGGAAACCGATCTTGAGGAAGTCCGCGCGCGGCTTCCGGAATCGCGGTTCTTTTATTTCAGCGCGCGCGCCGAACGATTATACACGGACGTTCGCTATGAAGAAGGGGACTGCCTGGTCTTTGGTCCGGAAACCAGGGGGCTGTCTCCGGAATTATTGCGTGAAAAACAGGAATATGCTTTGCGCATCCCCATGAAAACACCGCATGTCCGCTGTCTGAATCTTTCATCCTCCGTTGCCATAGCCGCATATGAAGCCCTGCGGCAGCTTTCTTTTTAGGCAAGCTCCGGAAACCCCGCATACTGCGTTGCGCCTCACTCGAAAATGCTCATTTATTTATCCCCATAAACTCCGCTTTTCTCGCTTCGGCGACGCCTTGTCTGCGGGGGTTGCGGAGGTTGCCTTTATAAGAATTCGCCGTTTTCACGGCCGGAATAGGGAATGTCGAGCTGCCTGATTTTCCTGTAGAGATTGCTTCGTTCGATGCCAAGAGCCAGCGCGGCGCGGCTGATTCCGCCCCTGCATTCGATGAGTTTTCTTAAAATAAATTCCTTTTCAAATTTTTCTTTCGCTTCATGCAGCGATGGAGCCGCAAATAATGAAGTTTCCGTTTCCGGCGCCGCCGCGATGGTGCGATTCAGAATCGCTTCAGGCAGATCGTAAATATCCACGCGGGACTGCTGCGTCATTATAACTATACGTTCCATGATGTTCTTCAGTTCACGTACGTTCCCCGGCCAGGGGTAAGTTTCGAGAATCTCGCGCGCTTTGCGCGTAAGTTCGGGCTGTTTGCGTCCATAGCGGCGGGAAAATTCCCCAAGAAAATGATCCGTAAGCAGCGGAATATCCTCGGTGCGCTCGCGCAGGGGCGGAATCTGAAACGGGAGCACGTTGAGCCTGTAGTACAGATCCTCGCGGAAACCGCCCGTTTCGATTTCGCGTTCCAGGTCTTTATTTGTCGAGGCGATAATCCGCACGTCTACCTTCATCGAGGCGTTGCTTCCCACGGGCGAAAATTGCTGTTCCTCAAGCACGCGCAGAACCTTTGCCTGGGTTTTTGGACTCATGTCGCCGACTTCATCAAGAAAAAGCGATCCGCCGTCCGCAAGCGCGAACTTACCTTCCTTGTCTTCCGACGCGCCGGTGAAGGAGCCTTTAACGTGGCCGAAGAGTTCGCTTTCAATCAGGTCTTCAGGAATTGCCGCGCAGTTCATTTCAACGAACGCGTCCGATCGCCGCAGACTTCCGATATGAATCAGGTGCGCCACAAGTTCCTTGCCCGTACCGTTTTCGCCGCGGATAAGCACCCGTCCGTTCGTCGGCGCGGCAAAGGCTATTTGCTGGCGCAATGCCCGCATCGGAACCGAATCGCCGATCATCACGTATTGCCGCTCGATCTCGCGCCGCAGGCGCAGGTTTTCATGCTGAAGCCTGTATTGCTGTATCGCGTTGCCGACAGCCAGCAGCGTTTTTTCAAGGGAAAGAGGTTTTTCTATGAACTCGAACGCGCCGAGCCTTGTGGCGCGCACCGCGGTCTCAATAGAACCGTGGCCGGAAATCATGATTACTACTGTTTCCGGGGCGAGTTGACGTATGCGCTCCAGCGTTTCCAGGCCGTCCATGCCTGTGAGCCACACATCAAGCAGCGCGACGGGAAACTCCTTCCGGCGTAGGGCCTCAAGCGCTTCCTCGCCGGAGGCAACGGCTTCGGCGGCAAATCCGGCGTCTTCAAGAATCCCCTGCAGGGAACTCCGGACTCCTTTTTCATCATCAACAATCAGAACGGCGGCGGGTGTCATAGCAGAGCAATTATATCTTAAAAGAAGTGATTGCAAACTGGTTGATTGGTTGATTGCGCCGTGGGGTTTCGTCCTGCGGGCGGACAAATCCGGCTCGCGTGCCAACCGTGGAAGATTCCGTCTCACGGCCGCCGGCGCGGCCGTGAGACGTTTATCCTTACCGCTTTACCGCCATTTGTCGACGGAAGCGCTGCGGCCGTATCCGAAGTCGGCCGCCTTCCAGAAGTAGTTGGTTCCTCCACCGACCGACAGAATGCTGATGCTGTTTGCGGTGCGGAACTGCGGAATCAGCGCGTCGTCAGGCATTTTAATCCATGTGGCGACGGGTTCGCTGTCCGGGTAAGTCAGAACAAAGTTCTGTACGGCGTAGTAATCGTTCTTCCACGCTCCCACCGTAACGAATGTGTTCTTTTGAAGCCATTCAGAGAATTGCTCTTTGGATTTAAACCCTTCGTTGTCGTTGAGCTGCTTTATAATAGTCGGATCCAGCAGCAATGTGGCCGAAGAAAACGGACTGACGAATTTCAGCCAGAACGGCACCTGTCCATGAAACGCTTTGCCGAAACTCTGATCCGGATGAATCATGCCCCAGCCGAGGAAAGTGCTGACCACGCTTTCATCGGGCTTGAAGCCCTTCTGCACATGCAGCGGGTCCCAGCCCTTGGGAAGATCCTCTTCGTTTTCCGCAAAACAGATATTGTTGTAGTTGAAATTATTTCCCAGGCTGCCCATGTAAATTTCCCCGGGGCTGCCCGATGCGCCGAGGTTGAGAGACATCAGCGTCCACGTCCGGCCGATTACGGCGTTTGCGTGGCTGAATGGCCCGAGCGCGCCGATTCCCGAATTCATTTTGATTTCGTTGCGAACGGGGCCGTTGACCACAACCATGGTGGCGAACGAGGTAGTCGATGTGGAAAGCGAGGTTGTTCCAATTGAGGCCAGCGCCAGGATAACCGGCAGATGCTCAGGCGCGGCTCCAGCCATGACTGCGTTCACCGCCACCTGCTCCACGTTGTACGTCCAGGCTTCATGCGGGAACGACGCCTGCATTCTGCCTACGTGTTCCGTGGGTTCATGACTCGTGCCGCTCAACATTTCCTTGACGCGGGCTTCGGTGGGCAGAATGATGGGCAGACCGTCCGTCCAGCCTTTTTCACGAAACATCTTGTGCAGGTTTTCTTCAGTATCGGCGGCGAGAAGACGCGGCGTCGGTCTCTCTATGACGCCGCCCTTGGCATCCTCGGCGCTCAGGGGACGCGTGATGGCGTCGATAATCTCATCCAGTACGGGTTTTCCTGTGATGGGATCGTTCCCCTGGAGGTATTTTCTGCAAAGCTCCGCCGGAACACCCGTGATGGGATGTGGAACGTAGGTAAAACGAAAACCCGGCATGCCTTTTTTGAATGCGTAGGATTCCACGACTTCCTTAAAAGTCCTGGTGATAACCGGGGCGGTTGGTACTCCAAGTTTCTCAACTGTTAAAGAATGGCCGACGACCGACGGCGAGCAGGAACTTCAATGCCCTACTCCCATTATCATGGCGTGTCCTTTTTCCTTGATTTCATCCCAGAGCTTTTTATCGTCGTCTCCGTATGAACCGGCTTTCGTGCGGACTTCCCATTTTGTCTTGGGATATTTTTCACTCAGGAGACTCTGCATTTCCGTGAACAACTGGTGCGTGTCGGTAAACGCGATATCGACAATATAGATGGTCTTTCCTTCCAGGTTTTCGATGCGCGGCGCCATTGGAATACGATCTATCGGCGGCGGCTGGCCGAGCGGGTTCAAGACCGTGAGTTTAGCTTGCTGCGCCGTCAGTAATCCTGAAAACAGGAAAACCGCCAGCATTGCCGCAAATAACAGACAAATTTTATTTTTCATCTTTTTATCTCCGGATACACCTATGCTCTCGCGACCGTTTCCTGCCAAAAGTTTGGTTTTGTGAGCCTCGTGATTCATGATTTGTTACAGTAACACATGTTAAGACAATTGCAAAACCTTCCGGGGCGAGGCGTACGCATGTTATGGAGATTGACTCAGGAGCACGGCTGGGCTATTATAAGCATCCACATTCTGAAGGCTTACCGGGCCGAAGTGGCGGAACTGGCAGACGCACGGGACTCAAAATCCCGCGCCCCTCGCGGGCATGAGGGTTCGACCCCCTCCTTCGGTACCAAACTTACTTAACCCTGCCCCCGGCGTTTCACCATCCCCTTGGACGTCAGGTAAAAAGGCGGGGAAATCACCGCTTCTACATCTTTTTTTTGTTTCCCGACGCCCCAGCCGCGTTCGCAAAAAAGATCGAGCATATGTCCACGGACGCGCGGGCGGCCTTCCGCCGCAAGGTAAACCTGAATCAGTTTCTCACGCACGGTTTCACCACCGTTACGTGCCAGGTAATCGGCGGCGGCGATGCAGACATCGTCGTTATCGTCGTCAAGAAAACGGAAGACCGTTTCGCCGACCTGCTGGAAAGCATCGTCCTCAAGGCCTGTAATCAGCACTACCTTGGCTTCAGGCCAGCGCGAATAGCCGGAGGAAAGAGCTTCAAGGACTTCAACGAGCGTGGCGTGATATTTCGCCGGCGAATATATGCTCTTGAGCGCCAGGAGGGGATATGCGACATCCGGCTCGGTTTTCAGAAAGTCGGCAATCGGATTTACGGCGATTTCGCCGATTTCCGTGAGCAGTTTTACCGCGTATTGCTTTTCTTCCAGATCCATGCCGGCCTGCGGCGTCTGCACGGTAAACCGGCGCAGCAAAGCCGCCACGGATGCAGGCGTCCGCCATTCGGCAAGGCGCTCCATGGCGGCAATGCGGTTCGCGGCCTCCCCGTGAGTTTGCGTAACCTGTTTTATTGCCCGCCTGAGCTGGCTTTCCGAAGGTTCCGTTTCGTCCGATGAAAAAAGTCTGCTGAAAAATCCCATTTTATTCCGCCAAATATGTTTTTCCTGATGCGTAATTCATTATTCAAGCATATAATACGTGGACATGGAAGAACGTGATCTGTTTAATGAAAAAGACGAAACCGTGCCGGCGACTATTTACTGTACCAAGTGCCGTACTTCATCAGAATATCCCATTCGATGGCGGCGGCGGGTCAAGAAGACTTCACTGCCGCGCGGGGCCGACGAACGGGACAGAGCCCGCTACGCCAAGGCGCGCGATTACCGCATTCGCCTCGACGACAAGGTGCGCTGCAAAAATCCGCGCTGCGGGAAGACGATCGAAATAACATCCCTGCAGTCGGTTGTTTTCGACGAGTAGATATGCCATCGAATAAAATCCAGGCCAAAAGGCTGGATTTTATTCGATGGCATCTACAGACACTAATGTGTTCCGAAAAGTATCGCCCCCTGCTTCTGTAGTATTTCCTGCAATTCGGAAACGTCGTTTTCCAACTGCCTCGGCGTAATCCCCTTGCGGGCGCAGACGCCCGCCGCGACGCCCGCCGCCTGTCCCGTAACCATGGTAAGCTGCAAAAAGCGCGCGTAGGAATCGCGGTCGGTGGAAATCGCCTTGCCGGCCACAAGCAGATTTTCGATCTTCCGCGGGACAAGGCAGCGATAAGGAATGTCGTACGATCCGCCGTCGTGCGGATAGACGATTCCATCATACGAAAGCGTATCCTGCGTGGCGACATGCTTCGCCCCGGAAGAAAATGAGCTTTTGCCGATAACATCGTCGAATTTCCTTGCCGCGCCGACGTCCGCCTTGGTCAGGATGTAGTCGCCGATAATACGGCGGCTTTCGCGTATGCGCAATTCGGAACAGATGCGGGTAAGGTATGAATTTTCAAATCCAGGCATGTACTTTTTTATGAACTTCAAAGCGACAAGCACCTGTTTGCGGCATTCGATCTCGCAGCGTGTAAGGTCGCGAACGTCGGTCGGGTCGACATTGTCGATATGCGAAGAATGCTGGAAATGCGCCTGCAGAACGCCGTTGTCGCGCGGCATGATGAAAAAGCCCACGCCGCCGTTGGTATGATATTCACCGGCGGCCACGGCCTTGTCGCGCAGGGTGTAGTAGCCCATGAAATTTGTAATCTCGCGGACGTCCTTCACCCGGCGGATGCGTTCGATAATCTGCTCTTCCGTCCAGCCAAGGTATGGATGCGTCATGGCGTTGAATTCGTATGCGGCGTTTTCGCGCACATAGTCGAGCACCTTGTCCCAATCCACGCCGTCCACTGTGAATGAAAGCGTGTGCGGCTCCAGTTTGTCCTTTGGAACCTGCTCATACGGCGCGCCGGCTTTCGCGGAAACATGTCCCTCGCCCGTACAATCAATGATTACTTTTCCGCGAACCGCCTGCCGCCCGGAAACGTTTTCGACGACAACGCCCCTGATGGCGTCCCCTTTTTTGACGACGTCCACGATCGGCGAATGCAGGAGGAGGTGAACGCCGTTTTCCTCCATCATTTCAAACATCAGGAGTCCCCAGTAATCCGGGTCAACCAGCGCGAAATCATAACCGACGCGGAAATCCGGCAGCGTATGCGGCAGCGCGTGCCCGGCTTTCAGCAGCCGCCGGTGAGTTTCCTCCATAAAACCGGCGATAATCTGTTCCTTGCGCGGGTTGAACATGTAGGCGTAGGCGAATCCCGGAGGTCCGGAAACATTTAGCTGCCCGCCCAGCGTGCCGATGCGTTCTACAAGAATCGTATTCGCGCCTGCGCGCGCCGCGGAGACGGCGGCCGCCACGCCCGCCGTTCCTCCGCCGGCAACCACTACATCGTATTCTCCATATAGTTCCATGATTTCCCTCTCCTATTTCTTAAACTGTTCAATGCTCCACGCCGGAGACCCGTCCGGCAACGCAACCGGCAATACAATTCCTTCACTGTGCAGCGCCCAGGGTAGAATCACGCCCGAATGCCCGCCGCGCCCGCCGACCACCACGATTTCCACATCTTTGGGCGAACGCGTTACCGGCATGGGATGTTTATCGGCAAACTCCGGCGGACGCACCGGCACAAGGCCGCGGCCGTTGACCATCGGAACGTCATGCACGGCGCGCAGATGAATGTGCTCGCGTATCATGTCTTTTGTGTATCCCGAATTTTTGAGCATCATGCCGTGATCCGGCGTAAGCGCAAGCACCATCGGGCCGGGAATGTATGCGTTGTTTGAGCCGAGCGTCGTACAGCAGTCGGTAATGGTATCAAGCAGATCGTGACCGTTGAGGCTTAAAAAGTCGATTATGTCGTGCTGCGGCTCCGCCTTTAGAACATAGACGGTGGTCGTCAGGGCGTTGTAGTGTTCTTCATTTATCATCGGCCACTGCGCAAGCGACGGTTCTTCCGCAAAACAGTAGGTGAATTCCGCCTGCGACGCGAGACAGTCGAGATCGCATATTCCGGGAACCGACCGGCAGACGTTCATGATGACAAGGTTGACGGCGCGGCCAAGCGTGGCGTTGGCCGGATACCCCGGCCCCATGCAGCCCTGTTTCCCGGAGAGGCCGATCTCCTGCGCTATGGGACCGCTGACCAGCACCAGGTTGCCGCCCGGATGAGATGTTGTAACCGATTGCAGAAGATTATAGCGAGTGTCCGCAAGCGCCCTGAACGCGGCGATAAGAACAGGCATCGCCTGGGGCTTGCATCCCGCCATGACGGCCGCGATGGCGACGTCGCGCACGTTTACGTCTTTTCCGGTGGGACCGACTTCGCTCCAGAGAATTTCATCGGGCGGGAACGGGCAGTACGAATACATCTTTTCAAGACGCGCCTCCGTCGGAGGAATGACCGGCAGCCCGTCGCCGATGTGTTCCGCGTTGAGGTAGTCCATGACTTCTTCCATGTAACATCCGGGTTCGAGCAGTCCGTTTTCATCGGCTTCAATTTTATCGATCACCGGCAGGAGGCCGTTTTCAGCGGGCGGAACGAGGTCCATTTTAAAGTCGATGTGCGCGGCCGCGGCCAGTTTCTCCGGAGTTCCGGTCAGCGAGTCGAGTATGTACTCCCATTTTTTGTCTATTTCAGAACGGACTTCTTCAACCGTGCTGGCCTGGTATATGTCGATTTTGCATAGGCAGAGATTTCCGGCGCGATAAACGGCCACGCCTTCGACAAGTTCGCCTCCGGGAGGAGCCGTGACATAAACGCTCGGGATGCCCAGTTTTTCCAGCGCGATTGTAACAATGCAGGTAGCTGGGGACGTTCCCATATCGCCAAGGGCTACAATGGCGGCCGTCGGTTTTTCTTCCGCGAGCATCGCCGCGTAAGCCTCGAGTTTTTGCGTATCCTTGCCGCGCACGGTCTCACGATAGTCGACAAAATTTGAAACTCCCATTTCACGGAAACGTTCCTTGATGCGGACGAAAGCCTCGCCGTAGTTGCAGAAGCTCAGCTTTGTGTTGTCGTAAAAGAGGACTTTTCCGTTTTTCAGGGCATCAAGGCTGACCCTGGGAGCAAGTTGGATAACCGGCCGTTCCTGTCGGCCTCGCGGGTCTATCAGCGGATTCAGCTTTTTCGTCATAAACGTGATTCCTTTCATTCTGTTTTGTGTACCGGGCGCCTGCGCCAAAAACGTAAAAGAAAAGTTTATTTCAAAATCGTAAATTAAGGAAAGAATATTTCCGCTACAAGACAGCCCCGTGCATTTTGATGTTGCAACTTGTTTCACCCGGCCCGTCTGCATATACTTTCGTTCTATTGGCAAAGTCCTGCACAAAAGGAGACATTCAGCATGATTGGTTATTACGGATCGTACGACGTTATCGTTTGCGGCGGAGGCACATCGGGAATACCGGCGGCCATCGCATCCGCCAGGGCAGGCGCTAAAACCCTGCTTATCGAACGCGTGGGGCAATTGGGCGGACAGATGAATTATTCAGGCCCTCCCGGTTTTTCATACGCCTACTTCTATAACGCGCGGCGTGAAAAAATAGTCGGCGGATTCGGCGAGGAGACCTACCAGCGGCTTTTCGACGAAGGACACGCCCTGCCGACAAAACTCCAGGCGTGGCGCAACTCATATCAATTTTCGTATGTAGATCCCGACTGGTGGGGGCTTCTGGCATACCAGATGATGCAGGAAAACGGCGTCGAACTTTTGCTGCACGCGCTCGTAACGGATGTAATCCGGGAAGATAACGCCGTACGCGGCGTCGTTGTCGAACACCCTTCCGGACGTTCCATTGTAATGGGCAAGGTTGTTATTGACTGTACCGGCGAGGGCGAGGTTTCCTTCCAGGCGGGGGCGGAGACGGACATCATCGGAATAAACGATCTTGAACCGGCGACGGTTGCGTTCACGGCGGACGGAGTAAACTGGAACAGGTTTATGGACTACGTCCACAACAACATCGACGAGTTCTCGTTCGCGCATCTCTGCGACAGCTATGACGGCCTGTCGGAGGATGAAATCAAAAAAATGGTGGTGAAGTGCGAATCCATCGAGGAAATCGGAGAGATCATGGGCTTTCTGTCCCTCAAGGAAAAGGCCGTCAAAACCGGAGAATGGCACAACTTCAGCGGTATAGGATTTTTTATCCTTCCGCGCGAAGGCGGCGTCGTTCAGGCTC
>Ga0268262_10006228_pt1 | contig 11515 bp, 11 predicted proteins | sample TergutNc150P3_FD_190354 | JGI IMG/M metagenome (GOLD analysis project Ga0268262, IMG submission 190354) | Nasutitermes corniger P3 segment gut microbial community from laboratory colony in Florida, USA - Nc150 P3 (SPAdes) (version 2) | ecosystem: Host-associated > Arthropoda: Insects >... | reverse complement strand
TCCACCGAGAATCACCGTTCAAGGCGGCATTGGAAATTACGGCGAAGATTTGAGAATGCTTGAATACTATGGAATGGACGGCACCGGCTGGGGAAGCCCATTTTTGCTTGTGCCAGAGGTTAGCCCAGTTGACAAAGAAACAAGGGAGCAACTGGAAAAATCCACGCCTAAAGATTTATATATGAGCGATGCCTCTCCTCTAGACATATATTTCAACAATTTGCGCGGTTCGGGTTCAGAAAAATATCAGCAAAGACAAATAGCAGCGGGAAAACCCGGCAGCCCTTGCGTGAAAGGATTTTTACAAAACAACACGGAGTTCAGCGAAGCCCCAGTGTGCAAAGCGAGCCGCTTTTATCAAGAACGCAAATTAAAGCAAATTGAAGAAAGCGATGCAAGCGAAGAGCAAAAAGAAAAAATGCGAAAAGATGTTTATGCAAAGCAGTGTATCTGCGACCATCTTGGCAACAGCGGTTTGATTTTCTTCGGTGCAGAAAAAACAGAAGAAGCTCCGCAAGCAATTTGCCCAGGCCCAAACATAGCTTGGTTCAACCGAAGCTACGATATGCAAGAGATGATAGACCATATCTACGGTCGCATAGCAGACTTAACTCCGCCGGAACGTCCGCACATGTTCGCAAAAGAAGTTGAGATGTATGGCAATTGGTTTTCTTTGCAGGTTGAAAAATTCAACGGCGATAAAGACCTTGCCATTTGGCTAAAAACAGCCGCTAAAAATTTTGCTGAAGGCATGGATTATTGCTTGGAAGTGGCAAGCACAACGCCTTTCCCCGGCGAAAATTTGGCAAGCATTCCACCAAGGGTGGAAATTGAAAGGGAAAGATTAAAGGAGAGTTTGAGTATTTTGGAAAGGAAAATGGCGGCGTGAAAAAAGCTGGTGAAAAATGATTAAAATGCTTTCTTTGGTATTTATATTTGCTTTGAGCATCATTATGAGCTTCATAGTCTGTTTTGCTATTTTTAGCAAACACTAAGCTATTTTTGTAAATCTTCCATACGCAGTAGCATCATACGCTTCATTATATACGTCAAGCATTTCTTGTAGCCGCGCGCCTTCTGCTTTTGTATATGATTGGTATAATTTATCGCCGTTATAATTCATTATCCATTCACCGTTTTCGTCATAAAAATCTGCATTTTCCACCATTCCATTTTGTATCAAAACATTATTATACATATCTCCGTCAATAACCATATCTGGCATATCATTTTTTACTCTTTCTAATATTTCATCTATTTGGCTTTTTAAAATGCTCTCTCTATCTGGAGAAACTGAAGACACATATTCGTCAATTAATTTTGCAAATCTCTTGTCATCTATTTGGAATACCACCGCTCTTGCATGTTCTTTTGCAAGTTCTTCCATATCTTTTGAAATTTCCTCATCGCTCCTTGCAGGCTCGGTTTTGCTCTGCATCAATTCGGGTATCTTAAAGCTGCTTGTTTTGGCCATATCTTTGAATGGGTCAAATCCATCATAGCCAATAAAAGTAATAGGCCCCATCGGTTCTAAATCAGGATAGACTTTCATAAAAACCTCGCTTTAAGTTAATTAATATCGTGTATGCAAAAATTGTGCCAGAAAACCGCATAATTATGTCCCCTTATGCTTTGCAAAGTTAGTAAATTTACTATATTACCCTCAACATTTACAAACGGAGTTAATATGTTTCGCGAATCAATAAAGGTTTTAGACTGCTCAATACGTGATGGCGGTCTTATCAATAATCACAAGTTTTCATTTGAATTTGTGCAGAGAGTTTATAAGGCTCTTGCTGCCGCAGGCGTTGATTATATGGAAGCAGGCTATAAAAACTCTTCCCAGTTGTTTAGCAGGGAAGAATACGGACCTTGGAAATTCTGCGACGACGATTTGCTTTGGAAAATTAAAGAAGGTGTTGAAAATGGCCCTAAAATATCTGTTATGGCAGATATTGGCAGAGCAGATATGAGCAAAATAAAGCCAAAAAACGAATCTCCTTACGATATGGTACGCGTGGCTTGCTATGCTCGCGATATTGACAAGTGCATCGCTATGGTAAATGAATTCCACAACCTTGGCTACGAAACCACCATAAACATAATGGCGGCAAGCCGCGACAACGGGCCTGAGTTGGACGAGGCTTTAGACCAAGCAGAAAAAGAAGCCAATACCGAAGTTATTTACATTGTGGATAGTTTTGGCTATTTTTACCAAGAAAACATTGACAAGCTGGCAAAACGCTACAAAAGGTGGATTAAAACCAAGAAACTCGGCTTTCACGGACATAACAACCAGCAGCTCGCCTTTTCAAACACCATACAGGCTATAATAAACAATGTGGATTATTTGGATTGCTCAATTTACGGCATGGGACGCGGAGCGGGCAACTGCCCCACAGAGCTATTGCTGAGTTTCCTCAAAAATCCCAAATTTGATGTACGCCCTATTTTGGATTCAATTGCAAATGATTTTATGCCCTTGCAAAAAGAACAGAAATTGGAATGGGGCTATATAATTCCGCAAATGATAACAGGGTTCTTCAATTCCCATCCTGAATCTGCAATTAAATTCCGCAAAGGCACTGATAAAGACAATTACCGCGCCTTTTGGATGCAAGTTAGCGGTCAGTAACTTCCAATTTATATTCTTCAAGTTTGCGCCACAAAGTTGTTCTGCTTATCCCCAGTTTTTCTGCAGCTAGGGATACGCTTTTATATTTTTCAAAAATTTTTATTATATGCCGCCTTTCAAGCTCGGCGAGAGACAGGTCTTCGCCTTCGCTGGTTTTTTGAGCTTCTTCGGGTTTTGCAGCTGATGAAGATAGCAAATACCTGTTCTCTGGAACATTGTAGCCCGGATGCAAAACCTCTGGCAAATCTTCCAAGGATATTTCTTCGCCCTCTGCCATTATCATTGCGTGTTCAATTATGTTTTCAAGTTCCCTTATATTGCCTGGGTAATCGTAGCTTTTTAGTGCCATTTGCGCGGGCTGGCTTATGCTCCTTATTGTTTTGCCGGTGCTGCTTTGATGCTTTATTATAAAATGCTTTATGAGATTGCTTATGGAGTTTCGCCTTTCCCTAAGCGGCGGCAGTTCTATGTGGAATGTGTTGAGGCGGTAATACAAATCTTCTCTGAATGTTCCCTTTTTAACCTCTTCCAAAACATTGCGATTGGTGGCGGCTATAATGCGAACATCAAGGGTTCTGTTTTCGTTTTCTCCAACTCGCCGAATTTCCCTGTTTTGCAAAAAGCGCAGCAGTTTAACCTGAACCGCTTGAGAAAGTTCTGCAACTTCGTCTAAAAAAAGAGTGCCGCCATCCGCTTCTTCAAACAAGCCTTTTTTATCCAAAGCTCCGGTGAAGGCACCTCTGCGGCTGCCAAAGAGTTCGCTCTCCACAATGTTTTCGGGAATGGCCCCGCAATTCACAGCTAAAAAAGGTTCATCGGCTCTTTTGCTAAGGCGGTGTATTATATTAGCTGCAAATTCTTTGCCTGTGCCAGATTCCCCTGTTATTAAAACAGTGCTTGCTGTGGGGGCTATTTTATAAATGGTTTTTAAAGTTTTTCGCATTTCTCCCGTGCTGCCAAAAAGCTCTTCTAAAACCTGGCTCTCCATAAGCTGGTAGTTTTTTTTGTTGCTGTGCTTTTGCAGGGCTTTTCTAACTGTGTTTTCTAAGGTGAACACAGATACGGGCTTGAGCAAATATTTACTCGCTCCCCGCGAAAGGGAAGATTCTGCGGCAGGCAGTTTTTTTGGTTCGCACAAAACAAAAATTTCAACACCCAAATTATGGTCTTTCAAATATGAAACAGCATCTAGTTCTGCAACCCACAAAAAATCTGCGCTTATAAAAGCAACGGAAACATCTCCGTTTGCGGCAACGGAAATCATATCTGCGGTATTGGTCACAGCGGTCACAGAAACCTCTGTTATTGACCAGGTTTCCAAAATTTCGTTTACAAATTTTTTATCAGAATCTGCAAGCAATACTATCATTGCCTCTCCTTTTTAACTCGGTCTTCATAAGAATCACCGCCAAGGGCGAGATAGCGATTCCAAGCTTTGTTTGCTTCTACCGGATTTATTTTGTAATACTTTTGCAAGAAACCTATGTTTTTCCAAAAGAAAGGGTCTCTTGTTCTGTTATCTGCCGCAGTTTGCATAACTTTTAGCACTTTGTCGTAGTTCTTTTCTTTCATATACATAATGGCAAGCATTTTTCTGGCAGATTCCGTTCTTGGGTTCAGATGTATGGCTTTTATAAAGCAATCTTCGGCTGCAAGCATTTCACCTCTAGACATATATAGCAAACCTAGCTCTTCTTGCAATAGATAATCGTTTTTCAATCTCGGATTTGCAGCTATTTTGGAACGCCTTGCTTCATATTCCTCAAAGGGAAGAGCTTGCGGCCATAGTTTTTCAAGAGGCGGGTTGAAATCCCCAATCATTGCGGAGGCTAAATCTGTGCGAATCTGGTAATTGTCCATATCTGTAGCTGCTTCTTTTTGTTTATTGAAAGCAAAAATAAAATTAGCGGCACGGGGCGCATCTTCTGTGAAATAGAGGTTTAGAATACCCAAATTTTTCAAGGTAGCCGCATTGTTTGGGTCTATTTTAAGCGCATTGGAAAACACCTGCTCTGCTTGGCTAATTTGGTCCATGGCAACAAGCACAGAACCGAGCTGGTTCCAATTATCAGGCTCTTGCGGGTCAAGGGAAATTGACCTTCGCGCTGCGGTTTCTGCTTCATCTAAAGAACCTCTCATAAGCTCTGCCATAGAAATCCATTTTGGAATGCTGCCATCTTTTGAATTCAGAGATTCTGCCTTGCGAAAAAAAGCCACCGCCGTATCTAACTCTGGCATAGCACCCGCTTCTCCATAGTTTTTCCAATTACGCGCATTCATACTTTTGCGAGCTGCCCCTAAATAAAATCTACCTTGCAAAACCAAAAGCTCAACATCGTTTGGTTTTTCCGCAAGCTGCCTGCGTATGCTGTGCCTCGCTTTGCTCATATTGCCTTTTAGCAAAAGCCTTTCGGCTTTTGCAGGGCTTGGCTTGAACTGGTCTATTATCCACTGATAATTTAAACTTGCAAAAGTCGCAAAACCTGCAATGCAAAGCATCATAAAAACAAGGCACCCCCAATGGATTCCCTTTTCTGGGAGTTCTGTTCGTATTTCTCTGGGTTCTCTCTCAGGCAGTGCTGCCGGAATAGCGTTCAAATCCGGCTCCACTTTTATTATTGCACCCATGCCTTCAAACATATTCACCATTAGCTCCGCTTCATTTCTAGGCAAATTTTCTGCCAGAATAAAGGGCCTATTTTTAGCTTTTTCAACGGCACTGCGCCTGTCAATATTCAAAACGCCTTCAATTGCGCCAACTATAGCCCTTATATCGGATTTCAGAGGTAATTCTACGAGAGTTACTGTGTACATACCTGAACCTTATTTTTTTTCCTGCCGTTTAAGTTCTCTTACATTAGCCAGTGGAATGCTGAGAGTTTTGCCCGCGTTTTCTGCAATTAAGGTTCCCTCTATGCAAATAAACCCCTGTTTGGGAACGGAAACGGTATCTTCTATGGATAGCATTGCTGGGTAAAAAACTTTGCCCTCAATAACAGTGGGGTCGGCTTCTGGAAGGGAGAGGGAAACTATTTCATTCATATCTAACTCTCTTGTTGCATCTCCGGCCCTGTACACCAAATTTTCGCCATATTCAAGTTGTGGTTTTTCAATTACAAAGGTATTTCCGCTCCTATCTGTTAAGTTAAATGGAGTGGCGCAAGAAAGGAGCAATAGAGCAAATAAAACCAAAATCAGGTGGTGAAACATAAGTTTAATTTAGAAAATTTGACAGAGCAGGGCAAATTTACTATATTTATGTTTCCACGGTGGATGTAGCTCAGTTGGTTAGAGTACTGGATTGTGATTCCAGTTGTCGTGGGTTCAAATCCCATCATTCACCCTTTACTATGACAATAGTGGATTACGGTGCAGGCAATTTAACCTCTGTGCGCAATGCTTTGGAATATTTAGGCATAAAAAGCGAAATTTCAAGCGAGCCAGAGAAAATTGAGAAAGCTCAAAAAATTATTTTCCCCGGTGTTGGGGCAGCAGCAGCGGCTATGGAAAATTTGACTAAAAGCGGGATTGGGAGGGCACTTGAAAGTGCTTTAAAAAAAGGAACCCCCATTTTGGGCATTTGCATCGGGTGCCAGATTATTTTAGAGGAAAGCGAAGAAGACAGTGGGGTGAAATGCCTTGGATTTTTGCAGGGCAAGGCAGCTAAATTCAAAAAAGAGCCAAACTTGAAAATTCCGCATATTGGCTGGAATCAGGTTAATTTCACAAAAGAGCACCCCATTTTCAAAGACATTCCAAATAATTCAAATTTTTATTTTGTGCACTCCTACGCCCCTGCCTGCAATGCAGAAATAATATATGCCACAACTACCTATGGCTCCCAAACATTCCCCTGCATTATCGGGAACGGCAGTAACTTAATAGCCACTCAGTTCCATTTGGAAAAGAGTGGCGATATTGGGTTAGAAGTTTTAAGAAATTTCAGCCAGCTTCAATCATTCTTTTAAATTAGAGCGCATCCAGCCAAATTTTTGGTCTGCGTGGTAGCGTACAAAAGATGGGCTTATCCTTGTTGCATTGCCGCTTCCGGCACTTGCGCAAGTGTAGCCGTTTCCAGTCTCTGAACTTATTTCTCCATCTCTGAATGGCAAATCCACTCTGTCTATTTTTGCAATGAAAACACCATTGCCAAAGCGACGGCCATCGGCGGAGAATGGATATATGTTCACGTTCACGTTAATTTGACCATTTGTGGTTAGAGTGGTTGGCGCGCCATAGTTGTTGTTGGTTGGCACTTCGCATCCTGCACTCGCTCCGCCTTTGTTAACAAGGGCACCACCGTCAACATAATTTGGTGCCTGAACAACGTTCCTGAATTCCTGTTCGCTTAAAGTTTCGCGGTATTGGGTTACAAAGTTGCCCAATTGGTCGTAAATTGTGACTGCGATATGGAATGGCTGTTTTGCTACCAAGCTGAAGTTCAAGCAATTTATGCGAGGTTCGTCCTCTTTGTAAAATACCGTTGTGCAACGTGTTGGGGCTATTTTGATGCTGCCTTTGGTGCTGCTTTCATTTGGGAAACCGTTTTTCACAAACTGGTATCCACCGTATGGCGTTTCTTCGTGCGGTTTTGCCAAACCCCACCAATCGTTGCCCTCTGTAGTTGGCGGCAAACCGAATAGCTTTTGTATTTTTTCATCGTTCATCCATTCATCATATTTCTTTGCATTTGTTGTGCTGGGGAAAACGGTTAAAATTAATTCACCAGCTCTTTGAGTTGGAATTTGCTTGCCTACCGAGCCAAAGCCGTGAACATCGCCTTTGTTAGCACCTGCACCCGGAACTTGGCTGATATTAACCATTCCGCCTTTTCCACCATTTGCACCAGGGTCCCAAACTTGAGTTACGTTCGGGAATTTGCCACCGCCATCATAGCCACCAACACGTCCACCAGCTCCACCAGGTACAGAACCATCGCCCTGGTCGCCACCACCACCTTCGCCAGGAAGAATGACAAAAGGCGGCTTGACTGGGTTATTGTCAGGTATATTTGGCTTGGTTGGTACTGGCGGCAAGTCTGTCGTGTTAATAGCCCAAGCCTTTGTGGTAGCCGGAGTTCCATTTGTGGACTTTATATACCACCACTCGTCTTTCAAGCCTAAATCGCCTGGGTCGCTAAATCCGCCGTCTGTTATGTCTTGTCCTCTTTTTACATTGAAAGACAGAGAATCGCCGGAATTAAGTATGAGGCCACCTCCACATTCATTGCGGCTTTTGCACACCTGCCCGGTTATTACATAGGCATAACCTTGCGACCCCATATTTGTTGGACCAGATTTGATTTCTTCCAACCTATAAGCTAATAGACCGGAGTTGTCTCCTTGTTTCTTTATTATTATGGGGAATTGATCGCTACTGATGAAGCCGTATAAATTCTCCTCATCTAGTTTGTTATTGACAAAAATTGTTGTTTCGCTTGTGCCATCTTGCTTTTGAATTGTTTCGGCTTTCAATATGCGAGGAGCGCCAAAACGAGAGGGCGACAAATTGCTAATGGATATGCGAAGCTTCATATTTGAGCCATCTGTTTGCCTGTCTAAATAATAGAAGTTTATGGCATGCATGGAACCATCGTCCCAACCTTTACCATTGCCATAATCTCTTATATTTATTTTTGCCGGTGCCGCCAAATGGGTACCACCCAAATCCACCACAAGGTCTCCATCTATAAATATCCACATATCATCATCGCCTATGAATTGAAATTCTTCATTAGCATCTTTGCTAAATTTAAATTCACCAGAGCCAGCCATTGAAAAACCGTAATTGTGCAACAGTCTTTCCGGCACGCCATTACTCACAGCTTTTCGGGCTGCATCAGGATTTTTTGGCCCTCCAGCGTCCATCCATTTTCTGCAGTTCTCACCCAAATCATAATTTATTCCAGTTTTTTGAGGAGGGCACCAGACATTCAAGCTCTGCATACCATGAGTGCCTTCATATTTATCTAAAGGAAAATAACCATTGTCAAAAAGACCGGGGCGCCATTCTGTTTTTGTATTGTAATCATAATTTATCTCATAAAAATTTCCGCTGCCAACCGATTGAAGTTTTATCACATCCTGAAAGGTTATTGCTCTATCGCCATCGGTGAACCATTCCGCAACCTTCTCGCTGTGGCACTGCCAATTATCTCTCTTAGGACGGGCGCAATAACGACCTTTTATAGCTTGTTCTATGGTACCATCTGGCCCTTGTTCCTCACCACTGCACTTGGAATAATCCAAACGCCACTCAACCATGCCTTTGGTTACTCCTACCGGATTAGCCCAGTTGCAATTACCTTTATTCACTGTGTTGCCACTCGCATTGCAAGTACAATCCGTAACTTTATCTGGGCCATTGCAATAACCTCTGAGTTTAACACCATTTTGGTTTGTTTTATTAGGGTCTTCTGCATAGCCGAGTTGCTCGCCACCTTCGCTGCAAGGAATGTACTTGCTACCACTGAAGCATATCCTATTTTCTGGAACCCATTTAGATTCGCGAGCATCGTTTTTTTCTGTGCATTCGCCACTGCTGCCCAAATCGGAATCAAATTCCTCAAAGCCCGAATATCCTACTGGAAAATCACGGACTATCACGTCTAGCTCTATAAACCCCCCTTGCCCAAACGCGTTGGAGAAAAGCGCTACAAGCGCAAAAGCAAAAATTAACTGAATTTTTTTAGGCATAGCAACTCCTTGGTAGTAACCTTCTATCTACCCTTAAATATAGTAAATTTTTCCCATTTTGCCTATTTTTTAGCCAAAATTTGCGTTTTTTACATTTTTTGTGTGATTATGGAGGTTTTTTTTCACAGCTTTGGCAAGCTCACCCTGCCAGCATTAGCATAAGCCTATTTTTCTACCTTCCCTGCTCAATACTCGGAGGATTTTGTGAATAGCAGCAACTCGTGGATTTTATTTGCATTCTTATCAGCATTTTTCGCAGCCCTGACTTCTATTTTGGTGAAAATCGGCATTCAAAACGTAAATTCAAATTTAGCAACGGCAATTAGAACCATTGTTGTTTTGCTTATGTCTTGGGCTATAGTTTTTATCACCGGAAAACACAATGAAGTTGCGAATATTGAACATAAAAATTTACTCTTTTTAGTTTTATCGGGAATTGCAACCGGCTTATCTTGGCTGTGCTATTACAGAGCCTTGCAATTAGGCGAAGCATCAAAAGTAATACCAATTGATAAATTCAGTTTGGTAATTGGAATGGCAATGGCATTTATAATCTTAAAAGAAGCAATAACAATAAAAACTATTATAGGCGGCGTGCTCATCACAATTGGGACTTTTGTTTTGATACTTTAGCAGTTTTTTCTATATTAAAAATATGCACGAAAAAGGAAATGTAAAGCAGACAATATTGGAAAAAGCTCTGGACTTGTTTTCAATAAAAGGCTATGAAGGCGTTTCTGTAAGTGAATTGACAGAAGCTGCGGGTATAACAAAACCGACTTTATATTATTATTTTAACAGCAAAGAGGGATTGTTTGATGCCGTTTGCCATATATATTACGACAAACTGAATAAGCTCGTTGCGGAAAATGCGGAATATAAATCTAAGCCTAAAGATTATTACGAGGATATACATTATACGCTATCAAAACTGACAAAAGCCTATTTTGAATTTGCTCGTGAAAACGAAGCCTTTTTTCGAATTATGTTGGCAAATTTGTCTATGCCGCCTTCATCGGCGGTATATAAAATAGTGGAAAAATACCATTTTGAGCAATTTGACATAATAAAAAATACATTTAATAAAATGAGCAAAGGGCATGGCAATCTCAAAGGTAAAAGCGAAACATTAACTTGGTCATTTATTGGAATAATAAATTCATATATTGCGCTGTATTTTTACGGCGTTTCTGGCTTAAAACTGGACGAAAAAGCGGTAAAAGAGCTTGTCCATCACTTTATGCACGGTATTTATTCGTAGATTTCTATATTAAAATTATGAAAACAACGCTTGAAATCCCAGAGAAACTTATTCATAATGCTATGAATGCGACAAAGATACGTTCAAAATCGCGTTTAATCACCGTTGCGATAAAAAATTTGATTAAAAATACGGATATAAAACAGATAAAGAACTACTCAGGTAAGTTGGATTTAGACCTTGATATTGAGGCTTTAAGAGCAAGATGAATGATATTCTTGTTGATTCCTCTGTTTGGATAAGTTATTTCAAATCTCGCGAGGAATTTTCTTTCATAGACGATTTGATAGATGACTACAGAATTTGTATCAACGATGTTATTTTAACAGAGTTATTGCCGTCTATAATGCACCGAAAAGAATTTTTATTGGCAAATTTGTTAAAAAGCATAAATAAGTATGATATGAACATTAATTGGCAGGAACTTCAAAATTATCAGTTATTGAATATAAAGAATGGGAATAACAAAGTTCCAATTACCGATGTTTTAATAGCACAAAACTGCATACGAAATGATTTAATTTTGCTGACATTGGATAAGCACCTTATTTTGATGAAAAATTATTTGCCTTTGCAAATTTATGAGTTCTCCACCAAATAATTTTCTAGGGTCTTGACAAAACCACAGAATTTTTCTATATTTATATACTAAACGGTAGGTATAGGAGGATTTATGGAAAGGAAATGGTTTGAAAACGCGCAAATTTACCATATTTATGCGCTTTCGGTTGCTGGTGCGCCCTTTATGAACGATTATGCGGTATCTGAGCATAAACTCGGCGTGATTGAAAAATGGCTGCCTCATATAAAAGGAATGGGGTTTAATACGGTATTGTTAAGCCCTGTGCTTAAATCGCGTAGCCACGGCTACGATGTAACGGATTATTTTGAAATAGATAATCGGCTTGGGACTAATGATGAATT
>Ga0268262_10006227_pt1 | contig 11516 bp, 8 predicted proteins | sample TergutNc150P3_FD_190354 | JGI IMG/M metagenome (GOLD analysis project Ga0268262, IMG submission 190354) | Nasutitermes corniger P3 segment gut microbial community from laboratory colony in Florida, USA - Nc150 P3 (SPAdes) (version 2) | ecosystem: Host-associated > Arthropoda: Insects > Digestive... | reverse complement strand
TTAGCTTCACCTAACGCTTTTATTTCAAGATACGCCGGAATGTCTTCGCGCAGAATATTGTTTCCGTAGAGCGTGATTGTTTGCGGTCTTGCGCCGTCAAAAAGCCGCCTGTGCTTGTCAAATAACAGCGGTGAAATATTTGTATAATCGACCATTCTGTCCAAAGATGAAATGGCGACGGCGTAATTTCCGCCATTGAACGCCGAAAGCGCGGAAGAATTCGCCTTTTGAAGAAATTGCGTAATTGCGGTATTGACAAGTTCGATTGAATATTTCCAGTAAACGTCAAAAGCGCCTAACATTCCTTCCTGTTTGTTTTCATCCGCCCGTCCGTTAATGCTTATTCTGATGAATGAAACATAGTTGCGGTCTACAATTTCCGGTTCAATTGCCCTTATTACGTTAAGAATCCCGGCAAAGACCGCATCGGTCGCGTACAATTCCTGTTTCAGGGCGATAAACCTGTCCGCAGCGGAGGCAAGTCTGTTCATTATTTCGTTGATTCCCACGGGAGTACTTGAGTTTATAGCGCGGATCAATTCTGCGGAAATTGCCCCCATCTGTGAGCTTGTCTGTTGAAAAGAAGCGAGTATCGAATTGATTCTTTCCGTTTGGGTGTTGGCTTCATTTTCAATATTTGCCCCATAACCCGAGGAGAAAAATTCATCGCGCATAAAATCCATGCCTTCAGCGTAAACTTGAATGGCGGCCGCGCTATCGCCCTTGTCCAATAATTCGCGGCCTCTTTGCATAATACTTGCCAGCCTGTTTCTGTTTACGTTGAACTGCGCTATCTCCTGAGTTCTTGACACAAAGTTTTCAAGAATAGGGTTCTTATCGCTTTCCAGCGAATTAAGTTTGTTTGATAATTCAAGGATTTTTTCCGCGTTCTGAGGATCGCTTAAAATGGTATTTATCAATTCATTCGCGGATTGGTTAAAATCTTCCTGTAATTGGTAAATTTTGCGCATACGTTTCTGCGCCAAATCCATCTTGTCCGGGTTTCGTCTTGCATAAGCGCTTAATATCGATATGGCTTCATCAAACTTTTTGTTTTTTATCAGGGTGTCCGCTTTGGTTAAATCGGCATCCTGTCCGCCGCCTCCAAAAAGCGGAGTTATGGCGGTAAACAATAAAAAGAGTGAGAATATCCTAATAATAACCATTAAATGGACAGGTTTAGCCATGTCAATTATATACTATAATATATTATCGTATTTTTCCTTATAATCCTTTGCAGTATACTATTTTTTTTGTTTTTTTCCGATTATTATATAATAGTGATGTCCAATAAGAATTTTTTACCACGAACCAACACGAACCAACACGAACAACGACAAGATATGTACAAAAAGTTCGTACATGTACCGAAGGTACAGTTCGTGTGGTTCGTGGTAAAATTCAAACTTATTATTACGGCTATTTTTACCGTTTTTATGCTTGTTTTTCCTCATTTAGCGGTATGGGCTGCTGATGGGCAGGATACTTACGGCAATATAACTGATTATTTAAACGGCATTTATGGAATTGACGATAACGCGGGGTTGACTGCTTTTCCTGTGTTGAATATTCCGATGGGGGGGCATTCCGAGGGCATGGCCGGGGCGTTTTCCTCGGTTTCGGACGATGTTTCTTTTCTTGAGTTTAATCCGGCTGGCTCGTCAATGTTGGAAAAATCTGAATTGGCTTTTTTTCACAATAACTGGATAGCCGATGTAAAAATTGAAGGGATTGCCTATGCCTCGCGTATAAAAAACTTTGGTTTTGCCGCGGGAGCAAAATGGCTTTACACGCCTTTTACGGAGTACAATTTTTACGGTGAAAGGGTTTCCAACGGCTATTATTCTGAAGGCGTGGCCGTTTTAAACGCCTCTTATAATTTTTTCTCCAGTTATTATTTTTCAGGGCTGTCTTTGGGAGTGAACATAAAGGGCGCATTCCGTTCCATGCCCGACTACACCGATGATAATGACAATATAATTAAAGATTCGGGGTTATCTCAGTCTGCTGCAATGGTTATGGCGGATGTCGGCTTGCTTACAAGAATAAATATATTTAAAGGATACGCTTCAAGAGATAAGAACGCTTCCATAGCCGTCGTTATCCGCAACCTTGGACCTCCCGTTCTTGATGAACCTCTGCCAACAGTATATAACATCGCGTTTTCATATAAACCCATCCGTCCCCTTACCTTTGCTTTTGATTTCTTGTTTCCGTTTAATTTAACTGACGTTTCCCTTTCTGAATCGCCTTACGGGGCGTTAGGTGTTTCCGTCAATGTTACAAACTTTTTATCCATGCGCGCCGGCGTTATGGTAAAATCCGGAAGCAGCCGCATCACCGTAGGCAGCGCGATTAACATGAATAAAATTTCTTTTGACATAAACTACACCCTTGATTTGCTTACCCAATTACAGCCTCTAAACAGGATCAGCCTTGCGGTACGTTTTGACCTAGGCGACGGAGGCCGCAAACTGTTATCTGACAAAGTGGACGAACTGTATCTCTTGGGTCTTGACGCATATTCACAGGGAAAGCTTGACGACGCAAAATTGTGCTGGGAAGAAGTACTTAAACTTAATCCAAGGTACGAACCCGCGCAAGAAAGCCTTGATATGCTTGTAACCCGTGAAAATCTAAAGCAGAAAATTGAGGATCTTTACAAGTTGGATTTTTAGAAATTATTCGAAAGAGGTTCTCACAAAGATCACAAAGGTACAAAGAACACGAAGAGGGAAGAGTACAGAATTTAGTATAAAATATTGACCAATAATGAAAAATATGATATATTCAAAATAGAGGAATAATTATGGTAAATTTGGTTCAGGATTTAAAACCTATTTCTTATGTTAAGGCTCATACTACAGAAATTGTAAAACATGTGGGAGATTCAAAAACTCCCGTTGTAATAACCCAGAATGGAGAGGCAAAAGCGGTAATAATTGACATAGAGAGTTACCAAAAAACATTAAACGCTATACATTTAGCTAAATTGTTAAGTTTTGGCGAAAAAGATATTAAAAATGGGAATTTAATACCCCATGAAACGGCAAAAAAAATATTTGAAAAAACATTGGGCAGGAAAAAAGTTGAGAAAAATTGAATGGACTCCTGATGGTATAGATTCGCTTAATGAAATACTTGAATATTATATGGACAGAGCGGGTGAAAACATTTCTAATTCAATTTATGATAAAATTATAAAAAAAATTGAATTATTAGAATTGGAAAAAATAAAAACAAAACAATCACAGGATTTAAAAGATATTGGAATTTTTGATGTGTATGAATTAGTGATAAAACCTTGGAAGGTTTATTATAAATTACGCGACGACAATAAAAAGGCTTATATTTTATTTGTACTGGATGGGAGAAGAAATCTGGAAGAAATATTGATGTCAAAAGTAATAGATAATAAAATATAGAAAAATCCTGATTTTAATCAAGGAAAGACCTCACACAAAGGGACAAAGATCACAAAGAGGGAAGAAATTTTTAACCACGAACCATCACGAACCAGCACGAACGGCGACAGGATATGAATAGGCAAAAGACCTCTCGCAGAGGACGCAAAGGCGTTTTTTATGGTATTATTGTGTTACTTTTAAGATTTTTGTTTTTTATATAATATATCTTGTATAAATAATGGTTGTCGGACAGGGACTTTGCGTCCTCTGCGCCTGCGAACCACAGGTTCGATGCGCCTTGGCGAGATAAATTTTTGGAATAATGTTTTGTATAAATTAGGGGAAGAATTGTGAAGATTAAGATTGTGCTGATTGCCATTGTGCTGGTGGTGTTTGTGCAGGGAGTGCTTTTTGCGCAGACGGCGGCGGATTATGAAAATTGGGGAGAAGAATACTACAATCAGGGTAACTATACAAAAGCAATAGAATGTTTTCTTGAAGTTAAAGCAATTTTTGAAAAAACTTTGGGTAAAGAACATCCAGATTATGCCACAATAGTAAACAAACTGGGATTTCTATATTACATCATAGGCGATTATACCAATATGGAACGCTATTATATAGATTTAACAGCTATATATGAAAAAACTTTAGGAAAAGAGCATCCCGATTATATCCAATCATTAAATAATCTAGGTACGCTGTATGACATAATGGGCGAATATGCTAAAGCAGAACACTATTATCTGGAATCGACGACTATATATGAAAAAGTGCGAGGAAAAGAGCATCCCTATTATACCCAATCATTAAATAATTTAGGACAGTTGTATTACAACAAAGGCAATTATACCAAAGCGGAACGTTGTTTTTTAGATTTAATAGCCATCTATGAAAAGACTCTAGGAAAAGAACACCCCTATTATGCTACATCTTTAAACAACCTAGGATTATTATACTTCAACATGGGTGATTATATTAAAACGGAACATTATTTTCTGGATTTAGTAGCCATATATGAAAAGACTCGGGGAAAGGAACATCCCTATTATGCTACATCGTTAAACAACTTGGGCGGGTTGTATACTAACATGGGCGATTATGCCAAAGCGGAACAATATTATCTGGAAGCGAGAGGTATATATGAAAAGAGTAGGGGTAAAGAGCATACTGATTATGCCATGTCACTGAACAATTTGGGATCGTTGTATACTAACATGGGCGATTATGCCAAAGCGGAACGCTATTTGCTAGAGGCGAGCGCTATCTATGAAAAGACGCAAGGTAAGGAGGAGCATATTGACTATGCCATGTCGTTGAACAATTTGGGGTCGTTATATTTAAGCATGGACGATTATGCAAAAGCAGAAAACTATTTGCAAGAGGCGACAGCCATATATGAGAAGGTTCTGGGTAAGGAGCATCCCTATTATGCCACGTCGTTAAACAACTTGGGAGCGCTGTATAGGAGCATTGGCGATTATGATAAAGCGGAACGCTATTATCTTAAGGCGGCAGCCATTTGGGAAAAGGCTCTGGGTAAGAAGCATCCCGATTATGCCTCGTCACTTGATAATTTATATGCACTGTATTTGAGTAAAAGAGATTACACGCAGGCGCTTATGTATAAACAGGAACAGATTAAAATAAATACCGGCATTATAAATCAAAATTTCTCTTTTCAAACTGAACAACAGCGCGACGCTTATTGGAACGCTAACTCATATTCTTTCGAGGTAACTTATTCTCTCTCCTTCTATCACCCCGTCCCAACAAGTAATATCCTTAACTACGAAAACACATTGTTTTCCAAAGGCTTACTGCTTCGTACTACTAATGCTGTGCGAGACGCAATATACTCTTCGGGCAATCAAACCCTTATTACTCAATTTGAAGAATTAGGCAGTCTGCGTCAACAGATCAGCACATTGCGGCAAAGCGGCGGTAACGAAGAATACATTAAAACTCTTGAAGATAAAGCCGAAGCTTTGGATAAATCCCTCACCCAGTCCTCCGCCGCTTTTAGGGAATTAAAAGCGGACTTGGCTATTAACTGGCAAAAAGTAAGGAACAGCCTGCAAAAAAATGAGGCTGCAATTGAATTTGTCTCTTTCAGAATCTACGACAAAAAATGGACAGATACCGTTCAATATGCCGCGCTTGTGTTAAAAAAGGACAGTAAAGCTCCGGTGTGGGTTCTTCTGTGCAATGAAAGCGAACTTAAAGAAATACTGGACAAAGCGGAAGGAAGAAGCTCTGAGCAACAGGCGCGTATTCTTTACAACGCAAACGGATTAGCGTTATTTGAAACAGTATGGAAACCACTGGAACAGGAATTAAAAGGCGTTACAACAATTTATTACTCGCCTTCAGGATTATTTCATAAAATAGCGTTTAACGCCCTGCCAATAGATGAGTCTTACAATAAACGCTTGGCGGATAAATACAATCTGAATCTGGTATCCAGTACAAGCGAAGTTGTACATCTTTCGCGAAACAAAACAGAAAAAACGCAGATTACATCCGCTGTTCTGTACGGAGGCCTCGATTATAACGCTGATGCAACCGCCATGCGAAAAGCGGCTCAATCATTTAAAACAGAAGCCGTCGCGTCCGCCGCAACTTCCGCTCCTCCGCAAGGCGTAACGAGAGGCGCGGCATGGGGTCCATTACCGGCAACGCGTGTGGAAGTGCAGAATATACAAGGTTTTTTAGTCAGAAAGAAAATAGCCAATACCCTGTATCAGGACAGCATGGGTAACGAGGAATCTTTTAAACAGTTGAGCGGCAAAAAAACGGGGTTAATTCATTTGGCTACTCACGGATTCTTTCTTCCCGATCCTGAACGCAGGCACGATGACAGGCAACTACAACAACAGCAACGCAGTTTTGTGTTAAAACCATCGGAAAATCCGCTCTTGCGTTCAGGAATGATACTGGCAGGTGGAAATCACGCGTGGACAAGTAAACCCGTAGAAGGAGTGGAGAGCGGCATACTTACCGCCGCTAAAATAGCGGGTATGAATTTGTTAGGCGTAAAATTAGTTGTAATGTCCGCGTGCCAGACCGGTTTAGGCGATGTGACCAACAGCGAAGGAGTTTTCGGCTTACAACGCGCCTTCAAACTTGCGGGAGTGGAAACTTTAATAATGAGCCTGTGGGAAGTGAACGACGAGGCAACCGCGTTATTGATGAGCACTTTTTATCAGGAATGGTTAATTTCAGGGAAGAGCAGGCAGGAGGCGTTTAAAGAAGCGCAGAAAAAAGTCCGCGCTAAACACCCTGAGCCGTTTTATTGGGCAGCGTTTGTGATGATGGATTAGAGAGCAAATAACAGATAACAGAGAGTAAAGATTTTTGTCCGCTATCTTATCGAGAAGCTCATATATAGCCTTCAGACAACAACCCTTTTTTATTTCTTATTTTTTATTTATTATTTTAAACCTACTTCTTCTTTCTAAAAACCCTATAGTTAATATTTGGGAAAATATTGTGTCTTCGTTCCAGATTGGTGAGCCATTCCGTGCTGATGTAATTACTGCCTAGGGCCTCATATATCGTTGTAAAGTTACGAAGGGCGTTTCCGGCTTGATTACCCGCGTATTCGGTTGAATCTTGCCTGAATAAAAGGGCGGGCCAATCGGAAGATTGCGCGAGCAGTATTTCCCGCGCCGCCTGATTTAACGCCCTTTCTTTTAAACCTGTGTCATCGGGGAAACGCTCCGCCAATTCTGTCATCCGTTCCATGGAACGGGCAAGGTGGCGGTAGATCCAGTCATTGGAAACATCAAGCCATGTTTCGGCATAACCGTTTACGCCGCTTGATGAAAATTCCGGAGAAACAACTTGAAGGGAGGACAGGTTCTGCTTGTAGATATATTCGCTGGGGCAGACAAATTTTAAGTCTTTATAATCGCAGGCCGTGCGGAAAAGCGTCTCGATAAATTCAAAGCCTTCATGCCAGAAGTTTCCAAAATAGCCCGCGTTTTGCGCATAAAGGCTTAATGGGGCTTCTTCCATGTATTTTGACGCTTCTTCCAGACGGGCTGTTGTGTTTTGTATGAATGTTTTTGCCTGTTCTACCGCATGATTGCAGGCAGTATGAGGATTATAATTGCCATTACCATTGATATGCGACCAGTACTTGTATCCCGTCCTGTGCCGTTCCCCTTCGGCGCTTAAAAACGCGCTTACGGCTTCAGGAGGCAATTCATAACCTGCGTCCCTGTCATTGTTACGGTATATTTCATCTCCCGCTATTTTTTCTATTTCACGGACCGCATACAGATCCCTGGCTAAGATAAACGTGCCGTTAGGTGTTTTTACCGGGAAGAAGGTTCCTTTACTTGGAGACGGATTTGCAAATAAAAGACCGTGGCTGTCTACAATGGTATAAGAATAATTATACGCCCTTAAATACGGTTCCAGAGCGGGAGACCATCCAAGTTCGGGCAGCCAAAACCCCTGCGGAACGCCCGCAAAGTGGCGGCGGTAGCTTGAAATGGGAATTTCCATTTGCGCCTGTAAAGATTCGCCGTTATGGCTAATAAACGGTAAAAAAGGGTGAGTCGCGCAGGAGGCGAGAATTTCAAGCTTGCCCTTGCGCCTGTAAAAATCAAACGCTTTTAAAATATTTTTCTCGTAGCGTTCGGTATACGCGATTCTTCTGTCTACCGTTATGTTGTAGTAATGTTGGGCAAGTTTGTTCAACTCGTCATTGTTTGCGGTTCGCTCAAGTTCCTGCCTTCCGAATTCAATTTGCTTGTCCGTATATGCCAAGTATTTTTTTTGCAGATGTTCGTCCGTTAACAAGTGAATAAGAATGGGAGAAACCGCAAGGGCAAGGCGGAATGGGATATGATCTATTTCCAGCCTGTACAATGTTTCAAGAAGGGGAAGAAGCGTTTCATTAACATACTCAAAAAAACGGCTTTCTTCGCCTATCAAAGACAGATCGTCTTCTTTTTGAAATTCCCTGACGAACGGCAAGTGGGCTTCTAAAACAAGAGAGATCGCATAACGGAATTCCATTTTTATTGCCTCTTAACCGCCGATTGACGGTCGATGTTTTTTATTATTGCCAAATCCTTCGCTCCCGAAAGACGGATTAAAGGGTTAAGGCACATATCCGCAATAATATCATTATTGTACGGTTTTGGCAGGTAAAACGGTTGTGAAGCGGCAATTGTTTGCAGGTTATCGCCCTTATCTACGCAAAGTTGAACCACATAACAGTCAGGGGTATTCACGGTATGTTCCACAATGCCTAAATATCTGCCGCAGTCTTCCGCCTCTACCGATACGGTAAAAGAGTTTTCATTTGACTTGTTTTCTTTTCCGTCCTTATCCAACGGAATAACCCGTAGGCAGTATCCGTTAAAATTGTCCGCATTCTCATGTGCTTCACGGTCATGTTTTTTTATTTCCCAAAAAGCAAATACCCAAAAAGGGTCCCTAATTATTACTTCGACATAGGAGATATTATATTGCTTTGGCAGAACGGCTGTTTCAGAATAAGAATGATTCACTTCAATGTCATCGGCAGTTTCCTCCCTGTCAACATTGGTAACCTCCAATATTTCTTCTATGATGAAAATTCTTTCCAGCTCAGGAGGTATATCTATCCCGTTAGAGTCGGCAAGTTTGATTAATTGCTCCGTACTCAAACTTTCTAACCAGTGGCGTGTTACGGGTGCCTGAAGGTTGTCTTCCATAACTTTATAAATTGTGAAAAAAATTCGCATTTAAGTCAACCATAGGCAAATAATAAATAACAAATAAAAAATAACAAATGAAGAGGGAAAATCTCTTATTCTCTTTATTTATTATTTCTTATTTGTTATTTTATATTTTTAAAGCGGATCTTCATAAAAGCGAAAGAAATATTCTGGTAACGGGGCGCGGATATCGACATTTAGTTCGTCTTTAATGATTAGCCTTGAGGCGTGAAGGAGTAGGCGTTTTAAACCGGCGCTCTTGCGTAATTTTTTGTTTAGGGCGAAATCGCCGTATTTGTCGTCGCCTAGAATCGGGTTCCCTATCATGGCAAGGTGGCGGCGGATTTGATGCATTCTTCCCGTGCCTAGTTCCAGTTCCAGTGCGGAGTACTCAAGAGCTTCCTCCGTAAAAACGGAAGTTTTTAAAATTTTATACCTGGTTTCCGAGGTTTTTAAATTGCCGTGGATTAACAGCTTGTCGGTAATAACGCCTTTTTCATTTTTGGGGAGGCCGGCGCAAATTGCGATGTACTGTTTTTTGATTTTTGCGCTGTTAAGCAGGCGTGAAAAATGAGCGGCATTTTCGCGTCCTTTTGCGGTAAGCAGTACCCCCGAAGTATCCTTGTCCAGCCTGTGAACCAGCAGGGGCGCGGGCTTGCGAATCTCGGCAAGAATCGCGTCCAGAGCGGTTTTTACCCCTTTTCCACCCTGAACGGCAAGCCCCGCAGGTTTATTAATAACCATAATATTGTCATCTTCATACAGAATTTCTATGTTTTTCACTCCGATAATATTAACATGAAACGTTTCTTTATTTTACTGTTTTTCATCCCTGTTTTAAGTTTTGCGGACCCCATGCATTCGCCCACATGGGGCTTTTACATCGATCTTCCCGAAGGCTATGAATATGTGGACGGGGACGCAAAAGACCGTTTTTCGTTCAAGGGGCCGGGCGGCGCCATGTTTGACATCGCCGTTTACTACGGACGTTACGCAAATCTGCATGAATTGATGAACGATGTAAACAAGAGCATCGGGAATAAGGGCGATGTCGATTATTACCGCTACAACAACAGGCAGACAGCAATAACAGAATTGGTTTTTGGCGATTATCACGGCTGGGCTATTGCCGTGGAACTTGATAAAAAAAACGGACAACAGCCAATGCTGCTGGCTCTCGCGTACGGCCTGTCCGTCATAAAAGACCTGGAAATATTTCACATATCTGCATTGGATTCAATCTGCCCTTCACTAGAGGAGCGCCGTTATCCCGGTCCTGTAATTGATTACAGTTATCCGCGCGGAGGGCAAAAAAAGGTCACCATCGCCGCAGGCAATATTAATGTCATGATACATGAAAATGACGCCGAGGCGGCGCAGGTTTTTATTGAGCGTGAATTCCAACTTCTTCAAAATTATGTTAATTCACAAAAATGGCAGGAGGCGTGGATTCGCTATTACAGATCAATTTACCGCGATTCTTATGACAGGATAGCAAACGCCGCTTCCATGATTGTCCGCAGTTGGGGCGGCCCCACTTCTGGAGGAGACGCGGAAAAAAGGGCGTTTGCCCAGAGGGCTTTCACATTAGTGCAGGCTTATAAATACGAAAGAAGCCCCAGAGGCAGCGATTTTATAAATCTTGTAACAGCCATTACCGAAGCCCGGGGAGACTGCGACAGCCGAGCAATGATCTGCGCGATTTTATTGTCAAAAGCGGACATGAGAGCCGCGATGATGATTTCCCGCCAATACAGTCATGCTATGGGTCTTATTGACGTTAACGGAAGCGGCGCACGTTTTGAGGCATATGGGACGAGGTGGCTTGTCGCGGAGACTACGGCTAAGGTAGACATTGGATTGATTGCGGAGGAGGTTAGCGATCCTAATTATTGGTTAGGGGTTGTTTTTGATTAGGAGAAAGAATTTACCACGAACCATAAGAACGAAGGATTTTTTACCACGAACCACACGAACCAAGAAAGCGGAGGGATTTTCCACAGTTATGCTCGTAGTAGAGATATAAAAGGATCAGGGGTTTTTGTCCGAAGACTTAGTGTGGAACTTCAAGATAAGATAACGGACAAAAACCTTATAAACTTACCGCTTTCGCCTAACTCGTTTACTAGTGGTTAACTCAAATCTCTCTTGGTTCGTGCTGGTTCGTGTGGTTCGTGGTAGAATTCTTGATTCATTGGGGGGATTTTAGCATTTTGGGAGGAAAATGACTACGGTGGACGCATTGCTAGTTTGCCATAAAAAGGGTATATTAAACATAGAGGAGTTTTTTATGGTTGCGGTTAAGGGTAGATATAATGGGGCAATGGTTATTTTGGACAGCAAACCACCCATTAATGAATGTGAAGTCATTGTTAATTTTCCTGATATTCCC
>Ga0268262_10006226_pt1 | contig 11517 bp, 10 predicted proteins | sample TergutNc150P3_FD_190354 | JGI IMG/M metagenome (GOLD analysis project Ga0268262, IMG submission 190354) | Nasutitermes corniger P3 segment gut microbial community from laboratory colony in Florida, USA - Nc150 P3 (SPAdes) (version 2) | ecosystem: Host-associated > Arthropoda: Insects >... | reverse complement strand
AAGTTACGATATTCAGATTTCAGGTTCCGGCGACGTTGTGCTGACCGACATAAAAGAAATATCGGCGAGCCTTTTTATTTCTGAGGAAGTTACCGGGCGCATCACCATAAGGGACAGCTCCGACTTTCTTGTGGCAGAGCTCACAAAGGTGACAAACAAGCCACTGGAACTGGGCCTTGAGCCGGGGCTGTACCGCATCATTCTGCAGCAGGGGGACAGGTTTTACCGCGCCGAGATAACCCTTCCGGCAAATGCGCGCACGCGGCTTGGAATGGAAGTTTTCTCCGGTGTTGCCTCTTCTTCCGGAAACCGCCGCAGGGGGGATGATGGATCAGAGGAATGGGGTAGATGGGATGGAGCAGTGGAAATGGACGGTGATTTTCCGGTTTGTCATTTTAGTTTTCAGGTTTTTCCCGGCTTTTATATCAGCGGTGATAAGGCCTATAAGGCAACCAACCGTTTTCTTCTTGGGATTTTTGTTGCCGAGGGCTATAATCTTATGGGATTAGGCGCCGCAAGCATTGGTTTAATAGTTCCCGGTTACGTTCGGGGCATACAGGCATCCGGCGTGTTTAACATTGCCGGCGGTCAAGTTAAGGGTATTCAGTCTGCGGGAGTTTTCAATATTGCCGGCGGTCAGGTAGAGGGCATTCAGACGGCGGGGGTGTTCAATATTACCGGGGGTACTTTTAACGGTGTGCAAATTTCAAGTGTCTTCAATAGTGCGGGAGAGCTTAAGGGAACGCAAATCGGGACTGTGAATGTTAACGGAGGCGGAAGCGGCCTCATGATTGGCGTTGTCAATATTTCAGGCTCGGATAAAGTAGTGCCTGTCGGGCTTGTCAATATTATTAAAGACGGCATCATGCATCCGTATGTTTATTTTGACGACATGTTTTTTTCAAATATCGGCTTAAGAAGCGGGTCTAAACATTTCTACGGTACTGTCAGCGCAGGAGCAGGTGGAAGTGTCTTATTCGGCAGCGGGGATAAACTCCTGATTACCAGGGGAGGATTCGGATTTGAATACCCGATCAATAAACTGTTTTTCGATATCGAATTATTATTTGGCAAAATAGTTAAGCTTGATAGCATATGGGATGATGATTTCATAACCAATATAACCCAGTTGCGCTTTGTGGCAGGGTATAAACCTTTTTCCCACCTGGGCGTGTTCGCCGGCGTCTCTTTTGATTACCTTCGCAGGCGAAGTGAAACATCCCCGGATCCGGGGGATTTCGGAGGGCCGTCTCTGAGCATAGGCAATGATCGCAATATAGGCAAAATTGGTTTTTTTGGAGGAATTCAGTTCTAACCCTTGCAAATTCACAGTGTTTTGCGGTATAATAAATTCTTAAAAGGGGAGGAGCTATGGCTTTTAAAGATAATTATGATTTTGAGTTTTTAAAGAACGAAGCGGAAAACCTGGTGCTTGAAGAGCTGGGCCGTCAACTGGACGAATACACAGAGAATGTGTGCCGCTGCAACGAATGTATTGTAGATATGGCCGCAATGGCGTTAAACAATATAAGACCTTTATACAGAGTATCGCTTTTGGGAACCCTTTACGCCGCAACCGCGAAGGAGCATAAAGAATATACCGACCAAATCAGCGAAGCGGTAGCAACCGCCATAAAAAAAGTGCATAATAACCCGGGTCATGATCGTCATAGTGCCTAGATAAGGCTACATTAACGCTTCGTGGCGCATTGTGTTCTTGACTGAAAGGTAAGTTTGAACCCTTAAAATGTTGAATATTTCCTTTTTGGGGTTGCTTTTATAATCGTGCAGGGTTTTTTCGTAAAGGGATAGCGGAACCTTCATAACCGCTACTTCGTTCTCTCTTATTCCGTGGATGTGAAACTCCAGGTAGCTTTCGATCCCCAGCTGGTCGCCTCCGGGGGAGAAACCGAAGTACCATATTTCCAGTTCTTCATCAGGGTACTGTTCCTCGGCTTTTAACTGCAAATAGTACTTGATAGCCTCAATCGGCGCCGGTTCAAAGCCGTCATGAATTATCGCCAACCTGTCGGCCATTTCAGGGTAGCCGATGATTGTTTCGGCGGCGTCCTTTTGTTTGACGGTTTTTTTACGCCTGTAAAACCCGCCTCTTTCCAGCTCCGGAAGAACCTCAAAGCAGAGGTTTTTGGAAGGCCACAGTATCGAAAGTGGAAACTCCGGCTTGTGCTTTTTGCCGCAGGCGGGGCAGGAGAAACTAAAAAAATTGCCGTTTTTAATTTCATCCAGATAAACCGGATCTGTGTCCAGATTTATTTCTTCCGGGACTTCAACTTCAAAAACCTTGTCGCAGGGGCATGGAATTTTCCTTTTCATGATTTCTCCTTTCACCGTTTGGAAAGAAACATTACATCGCCGAAAACCGCGAATAACATCAAGCCCGCAATTATGATGACTCCGAAAGCCTGAAAAGCGGAGATGAACTTTGGGTTAAGGGGTTTTCGGCGTATGCCCTCAACCAAAAAAAGCAGGATCATGCCTCCATCCAGTATGGGCAGCGGGAGCAGGTTCATGATGCAAAGCGCTATGGAAATAAGGGAGAGGAAATTGGCGACTGAGCTGATTCCGGCGCCTATTCCCTGGTTAATAAAACTTTCAGTCGCTATGTCACCGACCATGTAGGTAATGCGAATCGGGCCGGAAACCGCCTGTGTCAGATCGACACCCTTAAAAAGCAGGGAAAGGCTTTTTACAGACAGCGCGAAGGTCTTCCATGTTTCAGCCGCTCCTTTTGCCAATGCAAGGTGCAGTGGCAGAACCGGGGTACGGTACCTTATAGCCACCCAAGTAATGCCCAAGTCCTGGGTTCCCGCTTCGCTGTGAATCGGGATAAGCGAAGCTGTTAAGGTCTGGTTCCCCCTTAATAATTCCAGGGCCAGAACCGCGGGCTTATCATCAAGAATCTGAAAAAGGTCCATAGTGTTCCGCAGTTCAATACCGTTTGCTTTTTGTATCCTGTCGCCGCTTTTTAGACCCGCGATTTCGGCGGGGCTTCCCGCCGCGACTTGTTCAATTACGGGATCTATCCAGGAGTAAACTCCGATTTTCCCCGCCCCGCTGCTTTTTTCCATCACAGGCCGTACCGAAAGTGAGAGGATCCGTTCATTACGCTCTACCTGAATCGGGAGCTCTTCTCCGGGGTGTGTTGCGATTATCTCCTGAATTTCGCCAAAGGTTTTGGTTTCTTTGCCCTTGATTTCTATTATATAATCTCCGGTTTTTAACCCAGCCTCGTCGGAAGGGTTGGTTGTTCCCGGTACAATTTCCGAAGCCAGGATAACGCGGTTGCCAAGCGTGTTTACATTTACGCCAAAACCCCATATCGCCGAGAGTACAAGAATCGCGAAGAGCAGATTGAAAAAAGGGCCCGCGAAGCAGGTAACGGCGCGGCGGAAAGGATGGGCCGCGAAGTAACTCCCTTTTTCTGCTGTATGCCCTTCCATGTTAGTGTTGTAGGCCTGCTCAAATTCATTTTCGCCTTTCATTTTGCAGTAGCCGCCAAGGGGAAAAATGCCCAGCCTGTATTCGACGCCTCCAATTTTCTTTTTAAAAAACGGTTTGCCCCAGCCTATGGAAAAAGCTTCAACATCGATCCCCATAAGGCGCGCGGCCAGAAAATGCCCAAGCTCATGGACAAATACCACTACTCCCAGCCCGATAAGCCCAAGCAGAATTTTATAAATATTGGCAATCATTCTTTACTCCAAATAAAATCTTCGGCCGTTTTCCGGGCCGCCCTGTCCGCCGCGAGTATGGCATCAATTGATTCAAGGCTTGCTCCCGAAGTTATACTATTATCTACAACATACCCGACTATACGGGGGATTTCAAGGAAATTTATCTTCCCTTTTAAAAACGCTTCCACGGCTGTTTCGTTGGCGGCATTGTAAGCTATAGAAAGATGCTGGCCGCCGGAAAGAGAGCGGTAAGCCAGGGCGAGCATGGGGAACTTTTCCAAATCCGGCTTTTCAAAAGTCAGGGACAGCGAGGTAAAATCCAGGACGCCGAAAGGCGAATATATGGTTTCCGGCCAAAACAGGGCTTCGTGAATCGGCAGCCTCATGTCCGGTTTTGACATTTGCGCGTAAACCGCCCCGTCTTTAAGCCGTATCATTGAATGGACAACGCTTTGCGGATGAATAGCCACTTTTATTTTTTCCGGCGGAAAGCCGAATAAATGCGCCGCTTCGATCACTTCAAGGCCCTTGTTGGCCAGCGTTGCCGAATCCACGGTGATTTTGGGTCCCATATTCCAGGTAGGGTGCGCAAGGGCCTCCTTGGGCGTTACGCGGGAAAGCGTCTCTTGCGAGTATTCCCTGAAAGGCCCGCCCGAAGCGGTAAGAATAATCTCGGAAACGTTGTCCTTTCCGTGGGCTTCGATAAGTTTAAAAAGGGCGGAGTGTTCCGAATCTACGGGGATTACGCGGACGCGTTTCTCCGCGGCAAGGGCAAAGATGATTTCGGCGGCCATAACTATTGTTTCTTTATTCGCGAGGGCAAGGTCGGACGCGGTGTTTATAGCGGCTGCCGAAGGTTCAAGCCCCGCCGCCCCTGATATACCGTTAACCGCGATGTCCGCTTCTGCCGCGGCAATGGCGCGTAAAAGCCCGTCCCTGCCATAGAAATCGAATCGCGCCCCTTCCGCCGCGGCTTCATTCGCAAGGGCGGTTAAGGCGCCGGGGAATTCTTTTTTCAGTTCCAGAAGCCCTTTGGCGTCAGAGTGAGCTGTCAGGAGAACCGGCTGAAGGCGATCTTTTTTGTCCCGCAGCACGTCCATTGCGCTTTTGCCGATTGAGCCGGTAGCGCCAAGGACAGCTACCTTTTTTTTCACTGGAAAAGAACCTGGTAGATAATGTAGTAGACCGGCGCCGCCAGGGCCAGGGAATCAATCGAGTCAAGGGCGCCGCCGCGGCCAAGGATTAGGGTGCCTGAGTCCTTAACGCCGGCGCTGCGTTTTAACGCTGATTCGCCAAGGTCGCCCAGGATAGCGGCGGCTCCCGCGCCGAAGCCAAGAAGCGCCCCCGCGGTGTATGAAGCCATCATCGTTGAGGTAAAGGCGCCCGGGAAAAATCTCACGGCCAAAAGCCCTGTCCCCACCGAAGCGGCCAAGCCGCCGATAAAACCGGCTACGCTTTTTTTTGGGCTTGCGGGCACAATGCCGCGGTTGCCTTTGCCAAAAAGGACTCCCGCAAGCCAAGCCGCGCCGTCATTGAGAAAAGCCACAAGAAAGAAAACCAGGATAACCAGCCCCGCTTTTGGGAACACAGCCATCTGAACGATCCAGGCCATAAAAAGCCCGGGGTAGATCATGACGGCGAAACCGGCTGCTGTCCGCCCTATGTAAAGATCGAGTTTTTCCTGGGGAGAGAATACCCGAAAAACCAGGAGCCAGCTGGCGCCCAGGATAAAAGCGCCGGGTACTATGTTGCCCGCGACGCCGAAACTCACAACCACTGTCCATGCCGCCGGGCTTATGGCCCCCATGATAACTGCTTCCGGCAATGAAATGATAAGGTTTTTATGGGTAAGGATATTCCTGAATTCCACCGCTCCCAAAATTGTAAAAGTAATACAGACCAGGTTCAAAAGCAAATGGTTGTATTGGGGAAAGAATATTACAACTGAAAGCAGGGCGGGAAAACCAATAAAAAAGACTATCAACCGTTGTATTATTTTTTTCATTATACGCCTCCGAAGCGGCGATCCCTGTTTTTATAAGCAAGGATTGCTTTTTCAAGATCGTCTTCTGTCCAGTCAGGCCAAAGTTTATCAGAAATGTAGTATTCAGCGTAAGCTCCTTCCCATAGGAGGAAATTACTGGTTCTGAATTCTCCCGCCGTCCTGATTATAAGGTCAGGGTCGGGAACGTCCGGGTTGTCCATATACCGGCTCAGGTTTTCAGACGTTACCGGAACGCCTGAGTAATTTAGCTTTTTTACCGCCCTGATAATTTCGTCCCTGCCCCCGTAGTTAAGCGCCAAGATCACCTGGAGGCCGCCGAAAGCGTTTGTAGCCGCGCAGGTTTCATCCAGGTCGTGTAAAACATCCGCCGGAAGCCCTTCGCGGTTTCCGGCGTGGCGCAATCTGATGCTATTCTCCCGGTAGAAATCCATTTCTCCCTTTAAGTACTGCTTTACCAGGCCCATGATAAAGCCAACCTCTTCGGCGGCGCGCTTCCAGTTTTCCGTGGAAAAAGTGTAAAGTGTAAGATAACAAACGCCTAAATTTCCGGCGGCCTTTACAACGCGCTTGGCTGCCTTTAAGCCTTCCAGATGTCCCTGGGTGCGCAGCTGCCCGCGTTTCCTGGCCCAGCGGCCGTTCCCGTCCATAATTATGCCTATGTGGGACGGCTGCCCTGAAAGGCTTGCGGTTTTTTCCGTCAAACCTCCATAATCTCCTTTTCTTTTTCTTCCAGTACCTGGTTTATCTTTCCAATGTACAGATCGGTAAGTTTTTGAAGCTCTTCCACGGTCTTGCTTTCCTCGTCCTCGGTGATCCTGCTGTCTTTCAATAGTTTTTTTAGCTCTTCGTTACCGTCCCTGCGTATGTTCCTGACCGCGACCCGGCTTTGCTCCGCGTTGTTTTTGGCGAGTTTTACAAGTTCCTTGCGGCGCTCGCCGGTCAGGGGAGGAATGGATATGCGGATAACCTTACCGTCGTTTGAAGGGTTTAGCGAAAGCTCCGATGAACGTATGGCCTTTTCTATTTCGCCTATAAGCGCCTTGTCCCAGGGCTGAATTACAATGAGCCGCGCTTCGGGTGTGGAAATGTTCGCCACCTGATTTATCGGGGATTTTTCGCCATACGCGTCTACCCGTATCTTGTCAAATAAAGCTGCCGAAGCCCTGCCTGTCCTAAGGGAGGAAAATCCCTCCTTTAGGTTTGCCAGGGTTTTTTTCATCCGTTCTTCCGCCGCATTTTGCGCCGCGGCTTGGGTCTCGCTCATTCTAGTCGCCTACCTTAAAGTAGACATAATCGGCAACGCTTAACTTGAAACCAAAACGCTTGCCCGCGTCGGCCAAAGCCTGCGCTACTGTCATTTTTTCGTCCTTTACGTAGCCCTGATCCATAAGGCAGATTTCTTTGAGGAATTTGCTTACCTTGCCTTTAAGGATATTGTCTATAACGTTCGCGGGTTTACCCTGCATTTTTTCGTCCTGCTCTGTTTGCTTTCGGAAAATTTCTTCCTGCTCCTTGAGCCACCCTTGGTCGATTTTTGTCTGATCCAGGGCGAAGGGGTTAAAGGCCGCCACATGAAGGGCGATGGTAAAGGCGAACGCTTTTACCTCTTCGTTGTTGAAGGCCCCGTCTTTATCCGCGCCGAATTTAACCACAACGCCGATGGCCCCGTCGCCGTGAATGTAGCTTGTCAGGTATTCGCCCGCGTTTGCCTTAACGGTTTTTATTCGCTTGAGGCTCATGTTTTCGCGGATTTTTGAGGCAAGGTCTGAAACCAGGCCGTTAAGCTCGTCGTTGGGTTCGGTGCAGCCTTTTTCCAGAACCAGATCCGCGATAGTGCCGCCAAGGGCAATGAAATCGGGGTTCCTTGCCACAAAGTCAGTTTCAGAAACCAATTCCACCAGCGCGGCGGCTGAGCCTTGCGCCCCCGAATCCTTGATCTTTATAAAGATCTTCCCTTCTTTGGTAGCCCGCCCTGAGCGTTTTTCTACCGCCGCAAGGCCCTTTTCCTTTAAAAGTTTTTCCGCTTTGGCAAAATCCCCCCCGGTTTCCGTAAGGGCATTTTTACATTCCAATATTCCCGCTCCGGTTTTTTCCCGGAGGGTTCTTACATCTGTTGCGCTTATGTCTGCCATTGGTATAACTCCTTATTCTTCGCCGTAGGCTTTATCTATATCAACCGGAAGATCGTCTTCTTCCGCTTCAGGCTCCTCTTTGGGCGAGGCCGGAACTTCCGAGTAGGAAGCTATGTCAATTTCGCGGTCTTCTTCCCTTATGGAAGCGTCGGTCATCATTTCTTCGATGTCTTCGTCATCCTGTTCAAGGTTCTCGATGATCTTGAGCCCAACTTCGTTGTCCGCTTCGACAACCGCGTTGGCGATTATCTGCGTGAAAAGGGTAATCGCCCGGATTGCGTCGTCGTTGCCGGGGATGGGGTAGTCAATGCCGTCGGGGTTGCAGTTGGTATCCACCACGGCAACTATGGGGATTCCCATGCGTTTGGCCTCGGCTACGGCTATGGCTTCCATTCTTGTATCGATAATGAAAAGAATTCCGGGGGGTTCTTTCATTTCCTTGATACCCCCGAGGTTTTTCTGGAGCTTTGCCCGCTCTTTGCCCAGGGCGGCAATTTCCTTTTTGGTCAGATTTTCAAATGTGCCGTCTATTTCCATCTTTTCTAGCTTTTTGAGACGGAGCAGAGATTTTTTAATGGTAACAAAGTTGGTGAGCATTCCTCCAAGCCAGCGGTTGTTTACGTAGAACATTCCGCAGCGCTCGGCTTCTTTCTGGATGGCCTGTTGGGCCTGTTTTTTTGTCCCTACAAAGAGAACCGATTTGCCCGAGGATGTAACCTTGCGTACCGCGTCGTAAGCGTCTTTAATAGCCTGGATGGTCTTTTGCAGATCAATAATGTGAATCCCATTTCGTTCCGCGAATATGAATTTCTTCATCCGCGGATCCCAGCGTTTTACCTGGTGCCCAAAGTGCACTCCCGATTCCAGCAGGCTCTTCATGGTAACTACCGCCAAATTTTCCTCCTCGCTGGAGTTTTTTAGAGAAAAACTCCGCCGTCCCTGTATCTCATCACCTGTGGTGATGGAAAATGAATAAAAAACCTTAGGTTTTTTATTTTCGGAGTTTTGGCTATACCAAAACTCCACGCCTAAGCCCCATAGGAGTAGCCGTTATCCCTTAACATAATATAAAACTCCCTTAACGGCAAGCCCACGATGGAAGAATAGGAGCCGGATATTTTGGTAACAAAGCAGGATGCCAGGCCCTGTATTTTGTAGGCTCCGGCCGCGTCCCGCCATTCCCCTGAGTCCAGGTACCATTCTATCTCTCCGCCTGAAAGCGGCGCAAAGCTTATAGTACTAACCACCGAACGGCAGTCTGTCTTTTGGGTCTTGCCGCTGTAAAGCGCCACGGCGCTGATCACCTCGTGGGTATTTCCGCTAAAAAGGCGCAGCATATTCCCTGCTTCGTTTCGATCTTTAGGTTTTCCGTAGATTCTTCCATCCATCGCGATAAGCGTATCCGCCCCGCAAACCCAGAGGCGGCCGTCATCTTTGCTGGTGGCAACGATTTTTCTGACTTTTTTAAGCGCCAATTCTTCAGCTACGGTCTTTGGCCCGGCTTTCTCATCAAAGGTTTCTTCCACCTCGGGAGAAACGCATGAAAAAGGCAGGCCGAGGAGCTTGAAATAATCTGTCCGCCTTGGGGAGCCGGAAGCTAAAATTATTGGTTCCATATATAGCAAACGCGTTTTCAGCATATATTGTTTGCCTGTTTCATGAAAGGAGCGAGCTTTTCAATCCTGTTAATTTCAACAGACAAAGCCCCTTCATCGTTTGCAACCCTCCCGAATACCAATAAGGGCTGCTGGTCAAAAAGCAGTTTAGAATAGCGATCATAAGCTTGCGGGAAAATCACGGTTTCGTACAAATCCGTCTCGTCTTCCAGACTCAGGAAACTCATCGTTAAGCCGTCTTTGGTCCATACGTCCTTTTGCGTTACAGGCCAGCCAACCATTTTTACCTGCCGCCCGATATATTCCCCCAGGTGTAAAGCCTTTGCCCGGTTCTTTACCGCCAATACTTCATCCTTCCACAAAGCGAGAGGGTGGACATTCCTTAAAAAACCCAGCGACTTGTATTCTTCCCATAAATCGTTTTTGCTTGAAGACCTTCTATCTTTGTTATTTGTTATTCGTTCTTTGCTATTTATTATTTGATATTTGTTATTTGTAAACAGCTCCCCATTGTTCTTTTCTGATTTCTCGCTTCTCATTGATAATAATCGCCGGGCCTGCAAAGGCCGCGAAAGGCCGTTTGCGATGCTGTCGAATACGCCCGCGGGGCAAAGCGCGGTAATGTCATCGCGGTTCAGCCTGACCCTCCGCGAAAAATCATCAAGGTTTTTGTATTCCCCTCTTTTGTCTCTTTCTTCTATAATTGCGTTCGCGCCTGAAGCGGACAGGCCCTTTATCGCCATTAAGCCGATTACTAAAGTGCCCCGATGAAATTCCTTCCCGTCTGAAATACCGTAATATTTCCATCGGGACGTGTTAATATCAGGCCCGACGGTAAAAAGTTTCATGCGGCGGCTTTCGGCGATATAGGCATGGGGCCTGTAGTACCCGCCCTGGTTGGACAACACCGCGGCCATGAATTCAGCCGGATGGTGGACGCGCAGATAAGCGGACTGAAAAGAAACCATAGCGTAACTTGCGCTGTGGGGCTTGCAGAAACTGTAGCCGTCAAAAGACAGCATCATGGCCCAAATCTTCTTAATGGTTTCTTCTTTAACGCCGTTATTCCGGCAGCCGTCAAAAAACTGTTTTTCGTAAGCCGCAAGCTTTGCCCCATTCGCTTTCTTCGCAATTACTTTCCGTAGCTTATCGGCGTCCGCTTCGTTGAATCCCGCCAGCGCGACTGCCGTTTTTGATACGTCTTCCTGGTAGCATAAAATGCCGTAAGTCTCATCGAGTATCTTTTCAAGCCTTGGGTGCAGCGGTTCCCATTTGCCGCCTTTAAGACGCCTCGCATACTCGGAAATAAACTTGTTGGCGGCCGGGCGGATCATCGAGCTATGGATCACTATGTGCTCAAAGTCCCCGGCGTTTGTCTTTTTCTGCAACTGCCGCATCGCTGGCGATTCGATGTAAAACACCCCCATGCTGTCGCCTTTTGCCAACGCTTCTACCGTTTCTTTATTGTCTATGGGACGCCAGGTATTACGGTCGATATGAATACCCTGCTCCTCAAGGTTCTTTAAGGCGTCCCTGATAACGGCCAGTGACCTGTTCCCAAGAAGGTCTATTTTTACAAACCCCGCCGCTTCCGCCCCATCTTTCTCCCAAGCCAAAAGCGGATACCCCTCGGCGGATTTTTCTATAGGCGCGTAACGGCGAATCGGCTCCGGGGTAATAACCAGGCCCCCGCAGTGCATGCTCATGCCGCGGGGCAGATCCTCTATTTTCGTCGCGATTCTGAATATTTCCTGCCATAAGGGATCATTTGTTATTTGCCCTTTGTTATCTGCTATTTGCCGTTCCATTTGTGTGATTTCCGCGTCGCCAAAGCCGTAAGCCTTCGCGGTTTCACGTAACGCCGATCTGAACCTGAACATATTGTGGTTGGCTACCCTCGCGCAATGATCGGGGCCAAACCTGTCGATAACGGCTTTAATTAAGTCATCCCTTTCGTCCCACGCGAAATCAATATCCAGATCGGGCGGATCGGGCCGGGAAGGATTCAGAAACCGCTCAAAGTACAGGTTATGCCTCACTGGGTCTACATTGGTAATTCCCAGGCCGTA
>Ga0268262_10006225_pt1 | contig 11517 bp, 11 predicted proteins | sample TergutNc150P3_FD_190354 | JGI IMG/M metagenome (GOLD analysis project Ga0268262, IMG submission 190354) | Nasutitermes corniger P3 segment gut microbial community from laboratory colony in Florida, USA - Nc150 P3 (SPAdes) (version 2) | ecosystem: Host-associated > Arthropoda: Insects >... | reverse complement strand
AAGAGCGGCGGTTCTGCCGCTGTAGTACCAGCCGGCATGGGGCATAATTGCGGCGCGGGAAGAGCGTTTTACATTATCAAACTCCGATAAAAACGCGGAAACCGCCGCTACGTCGCGGGGATACCAGCCCGCGGGCAATGAATAATCTCTTATTTGCATATAGAAACTTCCGATAATTATATCAGAGAAATAATAAATATGGAAATAAAAAATAAAAAATCCGGAAATTCCTCGCCCGGAGGTTCAATTATCGCCGCCCTTTGTATAATCATCTATCTTTTCGCGCTGGTTCAGGGGGCCGTAAGAGTCTATTTAAGCATAGATGAGCGTAAAATAACGGCGGAACAGGAATTTTCCAATATTGCCGATCTTGCCGTGAGAGTCGGGAACCAGGGGTTCATGGATACAAGATTTAATGATACTGTCATTAACGCGCTTACCGCCACCAAAAGCCTGGAAGCATTGATAATAACAGGGCCTGACGGCGGAAACGCTTTTGAAAAAAGAAAGGACCACGCCATCACGTGGGTAAACAATGAGCCGAGATTTAAAAATAAATTTTATTTTTTAAACGAAAACCTCTACAAACCATTGGCAATTTCCGACGTGCGTAACGCAAATATTAAAGGTGTAGCCAGCGCCTTTGACAATGCCGAATTTATAAAAATAATGAAAGAAACTTTATTTCTTATACTGATAGGATTCGCCATTTCTTTCTTTACTTTGTTGATACAGTCGCTGTTGGGAAAAGGTTCAAAGCCTGAACCGGCTTTTGTCCCGATTAAACCGGAAAAAAACTTCCGCATAATTAAGGATTTGCAATCTTCCGGACCAAAGGGGCTATATTCCCCGCGAAGCGGAATTGGCTGGGAAGAATATTTAAAAGACAGGCTGGAGTCGGAATTACGCCGATGTTCAACCACAGAAAAAGATTTGGCGCTTCTTATAATGGATTTTGCCGATATTGGCGAAGAAAGAATTTACAGGCAGGCGGCTGAAGAAGCCGTTACTTTTTTTACTTCAAGAGATTTGCTTTTTGAATTCGGAGAACGCGGAATTACCGTTATTCTTCCGGGAACCGCGTTTGAAGCGGCTGTCGCCATGTCGGAAAAATTTTACAAGCGCATAACGGAAAGATTTCCGCAGAGTTTCACCAAGGCTTACGGTCTTTGTATAGGGCTTTCCACGCGTTCAGGCAGATTGTGCAACGCCAGCCGACTGCTCCTTGAAGCGATGGAAGCGCTTAAAAAAGCAAAGAGTGATCCTAAAACTTCGATAATAGCGTTTAAGAGCGATCCTGATAAATACAGGGCATTTATTGCGTCTCAAAACTAGACGCGCTTTTAAACAACTTGTCCATCTGCCACACAGGAATAGAATAAATATAATCCTTGCCGCTCACATGGGCGAACCGCCGCCCGGTCTCATCCGCATCGCTTAAACGAATAGTTATAATACGTCCGTTCCCCAATTCCAGCACAATGCTTGTTCTGTCAAACATCGGATCCGCGCCGTCTACGGAATCTTCAAAATTATCGCCTTCAACGGTTAATATCTGGCGGATATAGGCATCCACGGCGCTTTGATCCGGCTTTTCGACGCTGACGCCGGAAATTTCCCATTTTCTGTTTTTACGTGAAAAAACTTGCGTCTCCTGCGGCGTGTAAACCGACAATCTTTGCACTCCGCTTATGTCAAGACTTCCGTTCTCGGTCTCAGGAATAAGCCTTAAGTTGTACCAACTGTTAACGGGACTTGAAATATAAGACTTAATCGCGTTGTCTCCGGCGCGGACTTCGTTCTGCCCGGCTTTACGCAAATATATTTCGTTTTTAAAAATATCTTCATTGCCCACTACCAAATCAAGAAGAACGGTCTCTCCGTAAATTGTAACTCTGGAAGCGGACTGTTCCAAACCAAAACGTTCATGCGTGGAAGCGCTTGTGGAGCGAACAGGCCACGCGGAGCGGATTGTAAGGATTTTTAAAAAATCTTCCACCCGCAATTGCTTCGCCGGATATTCAAGTCCGTTATGCGAAACAAACCACTGGTTGTTTTTCTTTTTCAATTCAAATTCATCATCCGCGTCTTTTATGACAATTCTGATTGTTTTTTCGGCCGTCTTTGAATCAAGCCATGTATATGATGATGATTTATAGCCTATATCGGAAGTAAAAATAACGCTTACTATATATGTTACCAATAATACCCCAATCAACGTCCCAAGAAAAATAAGCCGGCTTTTATACGTCATCGTCTTTCTCCTTTACGGATTTTAATTCGGCGTTTTTCGCGCGCGCATTGCGTCTTGACGCGATAAACAGACCCGCAATAATTACCAGAAGCGGAATAAGGCCGATATTTACAATCTGAATAACCCTCATTACGGCGGCGCGTCTTTTTGGATCCGTTATTTTGTCAAAGCGGCCAGTCTGCGGCTGCCTGCTCCGTATGCCGATTATATCGTCGTCATTTGCAAGCCAGTCAGCGGCGCGGAGAAGAAAATCAAGGTTGTGCCTTGCCTGCGTCGCGTTGATCATATTGGTGGCAAAATCAGTATCCCCTACAACAATTATCCGCGACTCCCTGGCGTTTTCAGGCATATCGGGAAGTTCTTCCCCCGAACCTTCGCGCTCAGGTTTTGGGCTTCCCCTGAAAAAACTCGGGAAGGTTCCACTTAATGCGGCTCCAAGGATCTTTACTCCCTTTGTTTCATTTGCTTCCATTTCAAGCATATAGGGTATTTCAGGATTGGTATAAAGGGCATTCTTCATAGACCAGCCCTGCGGGGTGCTTGTAAAAAGGGAAACCGCTTCAACGGAAGAAGGCGGGGCTAACTCAAGCGGACTTGCCCAGTAAAGATCAAGGCCGGTAAAGGACGAACTTACGGGATGTTTGTCGTTTCCGTTGTCGTTTAAAACGCCAATCCACAGCGGATAACGCACAATCCTGAACTGAATCGCGCCGCTTTGCGCCCTTGTCTGGTACTGCAATGTAAGCGCGCTGCGGTCAAGCGCGAGTTCCTGCCTTATTATTACGCCGTAGGAAGCGATCATATCGAGTAACGTCTGGTTTGGATGAAGCCTTGCTTCTATAGAACCGCTGACGGTGTCCACGTACACCCCTTTTACGGCAAAAAGAACTTTTCCGCCCAGTTGTATATATCTGTCAATACGGTAAAGCGCCCAGTCGTCCATGTCTTCCGCGCCTCCAAGCACAAAGAGCGCCGGCAAATTGTCGGGAATATCGTCGCCTATGGAAAGCAAACGCGCCCTGTAACCGGCTTCAGCTAACGTCGCTTCCAGATAGCCGAAATCTTCCCTCCATCGCCGGAAATTGTCGCCTACCAATACTCCTAACCACCGTTCGCTGTCATTAACAAGGGAGCGTATTCTTGACGTAAGATCGTATTCAAGAGTATCCGTGGAAATTACCCACGGCAGAACGTCCATTCTGTCAAGATACTCAATAACTATGCCCGAATATACCGTAACAAGGCTCGCGTTATCCTGCTCCACGGTCTGCACCTGCCTCGGCTGAAGGCCAAGTTCGTCGGCTTTTGATAGGCCGGCTTTTAACGGATCGCGGACCGTAAGGCGGATTTTTCCCCGTGAATACGCGGCATATTCCCTTAACGTGTCTTCAATTTCGCCGGGCGCGGGAACAATCGTTCTAAGTTTATTTGAAAGATAATAAGTGATACTTACAGGATCGGATAATTCCTTGTAAAGGTTACGCGAAACTTTAGAAATGGTATAGGCCTTGTTTTTTGTAAGGTCAAGGCGCAGCCATAAACGTCCGCTGACCATTAACGCGAGAATAAAGGCGATAACAGATAACGCGGTAATAATTATAACTTGTTTCTTTGTCATATTCCGTTATCTCCATTTCCTGAAAAGGATAACCCTTGTGTTGATAAACAAAAACAACACTGCGCTTAAAATGAAAAACGCAAGGTCTCTTGAATCAATCAAACCTTTGGAAAAACTGTCAAAATGAAAGGTAAGCGAAAAAAAGTTAATCCCTTGCGCGAGCCACTGCGGAAGGCTAAATACAAACGTAATATTATTAATAAGCATTATCGCCATTAAAACGACCGAAGTTCCCAAAAACGCCCCGCCCTGGCTTTTGGAAAGGCAGGACAATAACAATCCCAAAGCGGTCGCGCTGACGCACAGTAAGAACGCCCCAAGGTATTCGCAAAAAACAGTTCCCGCGTCAAAACTCCCTATGCTTAACAGGCTTAGCGGAAGCGGTATTGTTAAAATCAGCATAACGGCAAGCATACAAATCGCGGAGAAAAATTTTCCCAATACAATATCCCATTCCGTAAAGGGCATGGTTAACAGCAATTCAACGGTGCCGGTTTTTCTTTCCTCCGCCCAGCTTTTCATCGTGATCGCGGGAATGACAAAAATAAATACGATTGGAAAAATGCCGAAATAAGGGCGCAGAGTAGCCTGATCCGTTGAAAAGTACCGCTGGAAAAAAAACAGCCATATTGAACACGCCAGAAGGAAGAATACGGCGGCGCCGTAAAACGCCGGGGCGTATAAATACTGAAAAATTTCTTTGCGCGCCAAAGTCAGGGCGCGATACGGAATATATTTTTTCATTTACTGCGCCTCCTGTTCCTGATCTTGATTTTGCTCTTTAGCTTGAGCTTGAGCTTGATTATGTTTTTTCTCATCGCTTGTAAGTTTTACAAAGATGTCTTCTATGCTGATTTTCTTTCTGCTCATGCCGAGTATTTTAAAATTCTGCGCCACCGCCCAGTCAAAAATACGCTCTCCGGGATTCTCACCATCCGCTCCAGCCGGAACAAAGAAATTGGCGCAAACGCACCCGTCCGCCGTGTTATCTATCAACACATTGGAAATATCACCTAACAACGGCAGCTTGCCGCCGACAATGTCCGTATTAACGGCGTCCCCCGCCCCTTTAAGGATAAGTTCCCAGGTGTCGCCCCCCTTCATGGTACCGGCAATCTCTTCCGGAGTGCCCTGCGCCGCAATGCGCCCTTCGTTAATAATCAAAACCTGGGTGCAAATCGCCTCCACTTCCTGCAAAATATGCGTGGAAAGAATTACAGTCTTGCGCTTTCCAAGCTCTTTAATAAGGGAGCGAATCTCAATAATCTGATTCGGGTCAAGGCCGGTAGTAGGCTCGTCAAGGATTAAAATCGGCGGGTCATGAAGGATTGCCTGAGATAAACCGGCGCGCTGACGGTACCCCTTGGAGAGCGTCTCTATCTTGCGGCTGCGGAAATGCGCAAGACCGCACGCTTCAAGGCTTGCGTTAATTGCCGCCTCGCGTTCCTGTACGGGAATAAATCTTGCCTCAGCGGCAAAGTTTAAGTATTCGTCAACAGTCATGTCCCCGTAGAGCGGCACATTTTCCGGCAGATACCCAATCCGCTTTTTAATTTCCAGCGGCTGTTCTTCAACGGAAATACCGTCCACATACGCCGTTCCGTTTGACGGAAAATGAAAACCGGTGAGGATTTTCATAATTGTAGTTTTACCCGCGCCGTTAGGACCGAGAAAACCCAACACCTGCTGATCCCCGACGTAAAAGGAAACGTCAGTAACCGCCTGCACATTTCCGTATTGTTTAGACAGGTTTTTCACTTCTATCTTCGCATTAGTGTTCATGTTTTTATATTAGCGAATTTAGTCAACATATTCAATTGGAAAAACATGACGGTCTTTGGTAAGCACCGTATTAGGGAAAATCGCCTGCGCTTCGGCAAGGAGCTGTTTTAATTCGTAATCCGTGTACCGGGGGCTGTAGTGAATCAGCGCCAATTTTTTTACGCCTTGCGAAGAAGCGGCTAATTTTGCAGCCTCAGCAGCCGTCATGTGCTTTTTATCATGCGCGTCTTCCGCCAAATCATGGGTGAACATTCCCTCACAGACAAAAAGATCGGAGCCGATGACATGGGTGGAAATTTCAGGCAGGGCGAGGGTGTCAGTAACAAAGGAAAATTTACGCCCCTGCCGCGCTGAGCCGACAACCTGCTCAGGACGCACTTCCCTGCCGTCGGGAGTCTGAATAACTTCGCCCTTCTGGAGCTTACCCCATAATTTTCCCATCGGGATATTCAGTTCCTGCGCTTTCTGCGGAAAAAATTCTCCCGGGCGCATATCCTCTTCCAGAGCATAACCGTAACAGGGCTTTGTATGCGACAGGGGGAAACACCTTACATGAAAGCCGTCCCCCTTGTACACAATTCCGGGAGACGTTATTTCTTTTACGATTATTTCATAATTAATGTACATATCAAGCACCCGCCGGTTGGTTTCTATATATTCGGCGATACGCGGCGGACCTATTATGTATAGGGGATCGTCCCTGTCAACCTGGGATGAAAGCATCAGAAGACCCGGAATACCGGTGACATGATCGGCGTGCGTATGGCTTATAAAAATAACGGAGATTTTTTTCCACCGAAGATTAAGACGGCGCAAAGAAACCTGGGTTCCCTCTCCGCAGTCAAACAGGAAAAGCTCGCCTTCCCGCCTTAATAATACGGATGTCAGGTGCCTGTTTGGAAGGGGCATCATACCGCCGCAGCCTAAAATAAACGCTTCAAGATTCATATTGTATTAATGCCCTTTGATACTCAATCTTCTTTTAAGGTGATTTTGTATTCTTTAATATCATCGCCGTTTATAATGGCGCAATTACGCCCGCTCTGCTTCGCGGTATAAAGCGCCTTATCCGCCAGCTCGTACAGGATTTTTTGTTCATGGTAAGCTCCGCACCGGGAAACATATACGCCAATACTCATAGATATATAATCATTAACTTTTGATTTTTCATGCGGAATCTTTCTTGCATCTATTGAATTCATCCAATGAATAATGACATCGTCAACATGGGTGACATCCTTTTCAAACCACAACGCGCCAAATTCTTCGCCGCCGACTCTTGCCGTATAAACGCCTAAATCGTCTTTTATGCCGTTTAATACCTCGCCTATGGTACGCAGACAATCATCGCCTTTCAGGTGTCCGTAGTGGTCATTGTAATATTTAAAAAAATCAATATCCGCGATAGCGACGCATAACCAGTCGTCGGAAGACCGGTAAGTTGAAAGATACCTTTGAAAAGTGCTTATAAAGTCACGCTTGTTTCTAAGCCGGGTCAACTCATCCGTAATACTTTGATCTTCATATTTATTACGCTCTTCCTCAAGCTGGCTTGTGCTTATTTCCATCCCCATCCGCAATTTTGATATATGCCAGCTAAAAAACAAACTAAGGGCGCAGGCAATAACCACATGCACAACGTCATAAATCCAGCAATCATAATCTTTAATAATAACAGAGGAAACAATAAAAACAGCCGCCGCGCTCAATGTAAGGATAAGGTTAAATTTTGGCGGATTAATATACAATAAAAGGGCGATTACAAAAATAACAAAAACAAGGGAAGCCGGCTTGTCCGGATTTGACCAAACGCTTTGATAAATGCCAAAAATCATTATATTCGCGTAGAACAGCGAAATTAAGAAATAAACCATGCTGTTTTTTACATTGATTAGCTGCGTTACATAATTGGCATACAGGGAAATAAGTATAGCCATACCGGCGACTACAAAACAAATACCTATTTTAAAAAAGCTTATATCACTCTCTATTATTGGTACAAACGCATAAATAATGGTAAAAATCGCAACAAGCGTATTTCCCTGCCGTAAACTTTGCAGGTTATTTGCAAAAGCATTATTCATACATATCTGGTATTGTTCGTGCCCATATGAGTAAAATTGCCAGTTGTATAAAAATTTCCGCATATACCTTCCCTATGATAAATTATACTTAATTTTCAATAAAATAGATATATTAAAACAGAGGTTTTTCAATTAAAATTAAGCAAAAAAGCCCTAATATCGCATTTTAATACGTTCAGCAAGACCCGTTAAATTCTGGAATTCCAGAAAAGAGCCATCGTCCAACTGTACTTTCCCTGAAAAAAAGCCGCAAACCTGGCGGCGCGTAAAATTATGCAATAGCAGACTGCGGCGGTCGATTCTTTCCTGATGGGGCTGGAACGTCATTTCCAACCTGTTATCATTGCTTGTAAAGCGCCAGGGAGAAAGCCAGTTGGAAAGAGGAATATGAAAAGTTACCTGGTCGAGTTTATGCAGTTTTCCGTCTACAAAAAAGCCGTTTTCAGTCCCCTGAGAGAAATCCGCCCAACTGTAACCAACGCAGAAACTAAGTTGTTTGCCGTCGCTTATTCCGCAAGCCGAAGCCCAATAACGAATATCGGCTTTTGGGCGGGCGCTCCTGTTCCAGTCAAGGATACCCCATGCGTTTCCGCGGGTAAATATAATTTCCGTACCGCCAAATTGAATCACCCCCTCGACAAAGAAACAAGGGGAACTGCACGCGTATCTAAACGCGTATTTTTCATTTCTCCATTGCTGGTTTGTTACAAGCGACTGAGACTCGTCAAATTCGCTTAAAACCAGCTCGCCCCGCAGACTTCGATGCCGCCCAAATTTCGGAATATCAGTTTTGATGATCCTTGCCCCGCTATCCATACAAATAAAATCGAGGTGCGTTTTTTTTATGCGCCAACGGATACTGCCCGCCTTACTGTTGACAGGCATATTATAAGAGCCAAGAGGCAGCCATGTTTTAAAAGTTTGAGTGGAACGTTTTTTGTCCCTAAGCGAGATGACGGAAATACTCATATATCCAAGCCAGCCGTCGTCCCTTATTTCAAAGACAACCATGTGGGTCGGGGTATGCACTATGTACCGATCCGATTCCGATAATCTGTGCCTTGCCGCATAGACAAGCGCCGGGTCGTAAGAGAGGTAATCCTGCCTTGCCCAGCCAAAATTAATAGGCTGCCCCATGTCGTCAAATAACGGCATAAATCCGCAAATTTCATTTTGAGTCATAACTAACCTGTTTACATATAAGTATCGGCATGGTATTAAGATAACATGGATTATAAAGGAATAAAAGCGTTAGTAATGGGGCTTGGCCTGCACGGCGGCGGACTTCAATCAGCGCTCTTTCTGCTCAGGCGCGGAGCTCAAGTTACGGTTACCGACCTTAGGGACGAAAAAACGCTTATGCCGTCGATAAATGAATTGGACTCGGCTTGTAAAAAATTTGGATGTTCCGCAGTTAGTTATGTTTTAGGAAAACATGAAATTGAAGATTTTAAAAACGCCGATCTTGTAATAAAAAATCCCGGCGTAAGACCGGACTCGCTTTTTTTGCTGGCTTCCAAAAAAATAGAAACCGATCTTTCCCTGTTCCTGACAGAATCCAAGGCGAGGCTTTTTGCGGTTACAGGAACCAAGGGAAAAAGCGGAACATCATCCGCCCTCCACTGGATTCTTTCAAAAGACAGAAAATCAGGCAAAGCTTATCTCGGCGGAAACATCACAGTCTCCCCATTAACCTTTTTGGACGAACTGACGGAAAATGACGACGTAGTTCTTGAACTTTCAAGTTTCCAGTTAGGAGACATAAAAAATTATTTAAACGCCGACGGTCAGCCGCTTTTAAAACCAAAAGCTGCAATTTTAACGTCCATCATGCACGACCATCTTGACCGTTATGCGTCAATGGAAGCCTACATCGACGACAAGCGGAACATTTACCGAGGCCAGGACTCAAACTGCGTAACAATCGCCGGGGAGGATGATTGGGGAAAAAGTTTCCGCGCCGAAACAAAGGCGCGCCCCCTTATCTGGTCATTAAAGCGCGACATACATTCAACGCTAAACAATGGGCAAAGCGGCGGTTGCATTGATTCAAGCGGGCGCGGCATAGCGCGTCTTCTCAACTGGGAAGGAGTACCCGATGAAATTACGGAATTGGTCCCGCAGCAGGTACTTACCCCCGGCAGTCATCAAAAAATAAACATGTTATCCGCGGCTCTTGCAGTCTTCTCTCTCGGCGGAAAAGCGGAGAGTATCCGCGGCGCCCTGTCAACCTTCCCCGGCATTGAACACCGCCTGGAATTTTTCCATGAAGCCGCAGGCATTCGCTTTTATAACGACAGCGCCGCCACCATCCCCGAAGCCGCCGCCGCCTGCATCGAAGCGCTAACCGATCCGTCAGTAACACAAGGGGGATTAGTTCTTGTTACAGGCGGCACCGACAAAAACCTTGATTTTTCCCCACTTGCAAGAGCCGCCAAAAAAGCAAAATCTATCGTCCTTCTTGAAGGCACAGGCAGCGCAAAACTTATCCCCTTGTTACGCGAAAACGGCGTCACTTACAACGGTCCCTTTGATGACCTTGACAAAGCAGTCCGCTGCGCGATAGACAATGCGTTAGGCGCGGATATTGTCGCACTTTCTCCGGGATGCGCTAGTTTTGGGATGTTTTTGAATGAGTTTGATAGAGGCAAGAAGTGGAAGGAGTCTGTATTATTTACCACGAACCAACACGAACGGTGACAGATTGCGGAGTAGAAATTTGAAAGATTAGCGTAGTTCAATATAAAGAGGAAAATATCTACGAAAAATCGCTTGTTTCCATTGTATCTGAGCAGTTCGCATAAAAGCGGAATTTGTAATATATGCGAACCTTTTGTTCGTATATATATTTACATTTTTGTAAATAGCGAAATGTATTAGTTTTGGTTCGTATATTATACATATTTTGGATTGTATGCGAATAAAAGGTTCGCTTAACTTATTGTAGATGAACCTTTAGTTCGCATACATCGCAAATTTGTATTGTATACGAACTCTACTCCTCTTTAACAATAATGTCAACAACAGACTGCTTTGTCTCAATGTCTATATATTTATTTTGATAATTTTTTGATAATACCTTTTGCCGTATACTCATTTATATCCGGATGTCGCGGTATAGAAGTAAATTCATGAGTACGAAGGTTTTCATAAATGTCATGTCTTTTACCATGACGAATAAAAATAGCACCGGTTTCATTCACTTTCTCGAGTAATTTTTCTCTTTTCATGCAGGTATTTTTATTTTGCCGGATTTACGAATAGCCGCAAGATGTTTCTTTTCTTCCTGCTTTACTTCATATATTTCAATAAGAGCTTCTTCCAGTTCTTTCAAAGAAACACCTTGCGTTGAATCATCAGGGTAATTATTAAGAAATCCAACAAAAAATTCCCCGTCTTGCCAATATGTATATTCCAATTCCATTGTCTTTCTCCTTTATAATATTACTCCTCTTTATCTATAGTGTCAAGCGGACTTGTGATTGCCAGGGTTCTTCGTTTGGCTACGTGGGCGTAGCGTTCTGTGGTGCGGATTGACGAGTGTCCCAAAAGTTCCTGAATATATCTAATATCGGTCCCACCTTCCAGCAAGTGTGTTGCGAAAGAATGTCGCAAACTGTGAATAGATGCTTTTTTTTCTATTTTTGCCGCATTGAGAGCTTGTTTAAATATTTTTTGCACGGAACGTGTTACTATATGTTTATTCGGTTCTGCGCCGCAAAAAAGCCAGTTTGTGATGTTATACTTGGAATAATAATCATTAAGAGTATTGATAACCA
>Ga0268262_10006224_pt1 | contig 11520 bp, 12 predicted proteins | sample TergutNc150P3_FD_190354 | JGI IMG/M metagenome (GOLD analysis project Ga0268262, IMG submission 190354) | Nasutitermes corniger P3 segment gut microbial community from laboratory colony in Florida, USA - Nc150 P3 (SPAdes) (version 2) | ecosystem: Host-associated > Arthropoda: Insects >... | reverse complement strand
AGTTTTACAAAACGCTTCATATCTGCCACCACATCGGGTTGGGCAATCTGCTCGCCAATCTCCTGCCAGCGAGTGTATATAATCTCTAATTTATCTAATAAAGTACTCACTACTCTGCTATTTTTTTACGAATTTGCAAAGATACCATTTTTAATTGAGAATTGACAATGGGAAATTGATAATTATTTTGTTTTTCTTTAATGGAGACGGTAAAATACTCGCTTGTAGAGACGTGGCATGTCGCGTCTCTACGGAAAAAATGCAAGAAAAAACAAAAGATTACCAAGATTAGTCCCCTATCCCGATTCGGTCATTCCCGCGAAGGCGGGAATCCCCTGCAAAAAAGGTCTCTCAATGAAGAGATTCCCGCCTACGCGGGAATGACGGCGAAAGAAAATCCTGTTAATCCTAAAAATCTTATGAAAATCTTGGTTCAGATAGTATAATAACGGCAAAGACACGGTTGAACCGTATCTTAACTTCTTCTTTTTCTTTATTTTACAACCTCGTCTGAACGGGGGTACAAGTTGCCGTTCAATCAATAACAGAAAAAAACAAAAAACCTGCAATTATCAATACTAATATACCTGCTCCATAACTATCGAATGATAACATTGGCATTTCGTCTCTTTCTCTTTCTCTTTCTCTCGCTTTTGCACCATATCTAAACAGTAGTATAGCAATTACCGTTAATACTACACTCGCGATTAATTTTAATACGATCATTTCTTTTGTTGATTATTTAAACCATTATTAATTATCATTGTACTTGTTGAGTTCATAAGATTGCAAAGGTACAATTTTTTAAAATATAAAAAGAAAAAAGAGTGGAAAAAATGCTTTTTTTATAAAAAAATTGTACAGACGTTGCGTGCAACGTCTCTTCTCCCGCTTATTTTTATATTTTGAGACGTTGCACGCAACGTCTGTACAAGGCGGTATGTTTTGTTGGGAAAATTAGCAAGTTTTTACAAGATGTTCTATCAAAATTTTTGTCCCTATCAAAATCAGTATAATTCCCCCCAAGAGTTCGGCACGGAAACGCATTTTCTTTCCCAAGAAACTCCCTGAATACGAGCCGATTAAGGAAAACAGAAAACTACCTAATCCAATGATTAACACGGCTTTCAAAATCGTGTTTTCAAACGAAACAAAAATCAGTCCCGTAGCCAGCGCGTCAATACTTGTCGCCACCGCCAGTGATAAAAGGGTGTACCATTGAAACCTGTTTTTTGTTTTCTTTTCCGTGTCCGCATTTTTCCGCGACATTACATCTTCATGTATCATTTTCCCGCCGATAATGAGTAAAATAAAGAATGCCAACCAGTGGTCAATCTGCTGTATCTGTTGGGCAAAACCTTTCCCCGCCAAGAAACCGATTAGCGGCATCACCGCCTGAAACAACCCGAACATCACCGCCATTTTCAAGCGTTGCAAAAAAACAGGTTTATCGGCAGACATGCCCGCCGTGAAAGATACGGCAAAACAGTCCATCGCCAAGCCTACCGCCAATAAAATAATGAAAATAATACCCATTCGTCTATTTATTTGAATTTGTTGCAAAGTTACAAAGATACCATTTTTAATTGAAAATGGAGAATTGAAAATTGAAAATTATTTTTTCTCAATTAAAAATGCTATCTTTGCAAATCAAGTTTTAAAAAAGAATGAAATCAAAAATCCATTTTAGAATATACCGTATTTTACTGTATATCATTGCATTAGTATTTCCAATTTCTACGCCCTCTCTTTACGGTTCGCAGGGAAAACACTTTGTTTTTAACCTAACACCGCTTCTTTTGAGCCTGTTTTTCGTGAACTGGTTGGTAGAAATGGATTTTAAAGCAAAGTTTAAAAGAATAAAAGAGTACAAATTGACATTCCCTTTTGTTGCGGTGGAAGTTTTTTTCCTATTATATGTTATTGGTCTGACATTCAGCACCAATCTTGAATTTGGAAAAACCGATGTTTTATTAAAACTGCCGTTATTGCTTTTTCCTCTGGTTATTTTCACGGCAAATTCTGCCATTTGGAAACCGAAAATGGCTCAAAATCTGCTATATACCTTTGCATTGGGAAATTTATTTGCAGCCCTTGTTTCTTTAGCAAATTCATTTCTTCATTACAACGAAAGTGCTTCAATATACCATTTTCTTTATGGAGAAGCATCACGTTTTTTCCACCCTTCTTATGCGTCCTTGTATTACTGTTTTTCATTTGTAATCATTCTTTATTTACTGATAAACAAACAGTTGTGTTTATGGAAAAGACTGTTGGCATACTTTATGTTTCTGTTGTTCCCTGCGGAAATCGTTTTGTTAAATTCTCGAACGGGTTTGCTTGCTTTTATATTTGTGATGTTCGCCTTTACCGTACATATATTTATTTTTAACAGAAAGAAAATTCTGCGTTTTATGATATACATGAGCGTACTTGCCTGCATTCTTGTTAATACGTTTTTCTTGTTGCCAGAAGGGGCAAACCGTTTGACGACAAGCATTCACAATCTGTTTAACAAATCTGAGTTTGAATCGGCAAGTACAGAAGAAGATATGTCAAAAAAAACAAACAAAACAGCCGATTTTGGAAAAGTGGATGTGGTGCGGACGCAAGTTTGGTCTGTCGTCTGCGAAGTGATTAAAGAACATCCCGTTTTCGGTGTCGGCACAGGAGATATAAAAGATGCCTTAATGGAAAAATACATTAAATATGATTTGTCCGAACCGCAACAAAAAGGACTCAATGCCCACAATCAATATTTGCAGGTTGCGGGAACTTTGGGTTTTGTCGGATTGGCAGTATTTATCAGTTTTCTTGTGTCTCTGTTTTGGTTGAGTTGGAGAAAAAGAAATATTTTGCTGTTTTTCTTCGGATTGATAGGCGTAATCAATTTTTGGACGGAATCCATGCTCGAAAAACAGATTGGCGTAATGTTTTTTGCTTTTTTCTTTGCCTTGCTGGGATATATCGCTGCCAACCATTTATTGATAGAAACGCAAAATGATGAAAACAAAAAAAATTTCCCCCCTGTAAAATAAACCATTTTTTTCCCCGTTAAGTTATTTTGTAAAGATGAATATAGATAAGATGCGAAAAATAAAATCATTTCCGTTTGTTGTTTTTCTGTGCTTGTCGCTGTGGGGGCGGGCGCAGGTAGTGCTGGAGCAGGAGGCTAATTTTGAATTGGACTACCTAAATCCCGCCGAGTACGAGATTGGCGGCATCACATTTAGCGGAACGGCGGAATGCGATGTGCGTTCTTTGCCTATCGCGGTGGGCGAGAAAATAAAAATCCCCGGGGAAAAAATACGAAAAACCATTGAGCGATTGTCCAAAATGGGACATTACAAAGACAACATTCAGATTTCGGCAAGACGGATAGAAGGAAAAATTATCTTTCTGGACATCTATTTGGAAGAGATGCCGCGTCTGAACACCTTCATTTACAGAGGAGTAAAAAAATCGGACATAGATGAATTTGACAAAAAGGTAAAACTGTCGCAGGGGAAGATTGTAAATGAAAATTTGAAAACAATTGTTCGGAATGTGGTGGGCGATTTTTACAGAGACAAAGGATATTACCACGTGCAAGTAGATGTTTCGGAAAGAAAAGATACGGCAATGCCCAATTTTGTAACCCTTGTTACTACGGTAAATAAAGGGAAAAAAGTGAGGGTGAACAGAATAAAAATAATTGGAAATCAGAATGTTGATGCAATGGTTTTGCGGCGGTCGATGAAAGAAACCAAAACGCGTTTTCTGTTCCAACCCTTTGAAAAAATAGATACTGCCATTGTGGATTTTGTGAAAAATCATGAAAAATATAAACGGAAAGACCTTTGGCAACTGACTTCGGAATATTTTGCCGACAGGGTGCGTTTTCGTTTCAAAGCCTCCGTTTTTGACAAAAGCAGTTTCGAGACGGATAAGGAAAGTTTGATAAGGAAATACAATGAATTGGGTTATCGCGATGCCTACATTGTTTCTGATACTGTGTATTTTACATCAAATGGCGGTATGAATATCGAAATTCTGGTGGACGAGGGACGGCGGTATTATTTCCGCAATATCACATGGGTTGGAAATACGAAATACAGTTCGGAATTTTTGAGCCAAGTCCTGCGGATTTCCAAAGGGGACGTGTACAATACGACGTTGCTGGAAACAAATTTGACCATGAGCCAAGAAAATTTAGATGTCGGTTCGCTCTATTTAGATGACGGCTACCTGTTTTTCAATGCGATGCCCGTTGAAATAGCCGTAGTTGGCGACTCGGTAGATGTGGAGATACGCATTCGGGAAGGCTCGCAGGCGACTATCAACAAGGTTACCATTTCGGGCAATACGCGTACTTCTGATGTGGTGATTTTGAGAGAGATAACAACTGTCCCGGGACGAAAATTTTCCCGTGCAGATATTATCCGTTCGCAACGGCAATTGATGCAACTGGGTTTTTTCAATCAGGAAAAAATGAACGTTATCCCCAAAGCAGACGAAAAAGCGGGAACGGTAGATTTGGAATATGTGTTGGAAGAAGCCCAATCTGACCAGTTGCAGTTGCAATTGGGTTGGGGAGGCGGTTTTCTTTCGGGAAATGTCGGTTTCAATTTCAACAATATGGCGATGCGGAAATTTTTCAAAAAAGAAGCATGGCGACCCTTGCCCAGCGGAGACGGACAACGATTGGGATTTAACGTACAGGTCTATTCCAATCTGTATCAGCAATATAGCGCTTCATTCACCGAGCCGTGGCTGGGCGGTAAAAAACCCATTGCCTTGACCATTGGTGCTTCGCAATCGGTTTCCGGCAGCCGTCCCTCAAAAGCGGATAAGGCTTATACCGGCATCTCCATCACGACATTGAGTGCTGGCATTATGAACAGAATGCGAATTCCCGATGACTATTTTTACATGTCGAATACCATCATGTATCAATATTATAATGTACGGAATTACAGTCTGTTTCCTGCTTTTATTCAAAACGGCGGAACGGGCAAATCCCATGCCATCAGTTATATTTTCAGTATTGGCAGAAATTCGACCGATGCCCCCATTTACACGCGTACAGGCTCGGACGTGGTATTCAGCATACAACTTACACCACCCTATTCGCTGTTGAACGGGAAAGATTTCGGGGATAAAAACATGACTGCCCAGGAACGTTACAAGTTTTTGGAGTATTACAAATGGAAATTCAGCGTCAAACAGTATATCAACATTGTGGAAAATCTGGTATTGAGTTTGCGGGGACGTTTCGGTTATTTGGGCATGTACAATTCAAAAGTGGGCATACCGCCATTCGAACGTTTTTACTTGGGCGGCAGCGGCATGACCATGACTTCGCTCATAGACGGACGCGAAATTATCGGTATGCGGGGTTATACGGACGGGGCATTGTCGCCGATGGAGGGCAGTGCCATCTTTCAGAAATTCACCCTTGAATTGCGTTATCCCATCACCTTAAATCCTTCGGCGACCGTTTACATGTTAAGTTTCATGGAAGCGGGCAATGCATGGTCGTATCTGCGTGATTATCAGCCGTTCAACATGTATCGTTCTGCGGGAGTGGGCGTAAGGGTATTTTTGCCCATGTTCGGACTGTTGGGTTTGGATTGGGGATACGGATTTGACACGCCCAGATACGGTTCGCCTGCAAACAAATCGCAATTCCACTTCACAATCGGTACAATGTTAGACTAATTGATAATGAAATAATTAGTACGGAATAGGAAAATATCTAAAATAAGGAAATAGGCAATTTATATTACAGGAATACAATTCAAATTATTTGCAAGCAAATGGAAAAATAAATATTTCAAAGACAATGCAATATTTGTTTTCAAATAACGATATATATACATCAGGTTACCCAATTCCTGCAATGGCAAATAAAGAAAATAAATTAAAATTAGAAGCATATCGTATGAATGACAGTACAACCATTATTCTCCTTCAAACATGGCATACATTGTATTTGTCCAATTTAAGCGAAATAGATTTTGAAAAAATAGATAACAGATTTTGATATGAAAAAAGGTTTATTATACAGCATACTTTGTTTATTTTTGTGTTCATGCAAAGGGTCGTTTTGGATTAAGTTTAGGGATAATAAAGAACTAAATTATAACTTAAAAGAAGACAAAATGGATAAAAAAACAGAGATAACATATCATTATGGAAAGAAAATCCCCTTTATATTGGACAATGAAACTATTTTTATCCCTTGTAAAATAGATGATAGCACTCGCCTTTTAATTTATTACAGTGAACGTGATTACAACTTGTTTGAAAAAATTCCTGCCAATGCCAAATTTCCCAAATCTTACAAAACCGTAAAAATGTCAAAGCAAAGTTTATATGTTAAAAAAGGGCTTAAATACTACAATATAGAAACCGATTTTTTTAGTTTCAAAAACTGTGTTGGCAGATTATATGCTACGTCAAACAATATCCCTAATAAAAATAATCTTTACCTTTGCACAGGTCGTTTCCCAGATTGGAAAAATACGATGCTTTTAAATTTTTCAGATACAACCATTACACTTTTGGATTCAATCAGCACGTATGATACAACGGGTTTTATTCCTGTTAAATCAGTGTTCTCCTGTGTAGGTATTCTACTTTACTTACAAGTAGATAGTATTGACTATTATAGATTTGTTTTCTCTACAACTTCTAAAGATTTTCTTTCTTTACCACAACAAGGAGTAAAGGCAGTTTTCGTTAATGAAGACGAATATAAATATGTTTCTTATCCATTATATGAAAAACATAAAAAAGAAAATGATGTTTCTATAATGCGTTTTAATGATAAAAACGGATTAGACACATTAATTGTTCAACAAACAAACGCAATCTCTATGGGCAATTTGAATTTCATAAACGGGACTATTCTTTATACGAAAGATTTTATTGACCCCCCTGTTATGGGTATGCAGTTTATATCTAATTTTGATTGGATTATTGACAGGAATAAAAAGAAAATATATGCCAAACCAATAAAAGATAATTTTGTTGAACAACATGAATTCGGGGAGTGATAGTCCGCATTATGCCTCGCGTAATGTGGACGGAATAAACAACAAGACGCATACGCAGGGAAAGGCACTTATGCTTTTCAAAAAAAATACCTTCCCTGCCAATCCGCGTCGAGAGGTTTAGATGCAGAAATGCATTGCATCTTATAAAAAACACAAAGATACCATATTTTTGTCAATATTGCAAAAGGTACTTTTGAATGCTATAGTAATTCAATTAGTAAAAATCTGCCATTCTGTAAAAAAATGACAAAAAAAGGGTGGCACAAAATATAGGTAATTATGTTTACGTTAGAAACAAAAAATAGAGCTAGTATGAACAGGATAAAGTTCACAGTAGTAATAGTTGCATCCCTATTTGTAGGGATTGGAGTGTTTTATGCTTGTAAGAAAGAAAGCAAAGTCCGTTTAAAAGAAGATATGACATGCTCTTTGAAACCAAGTGTAGATATTAGCAAACCTTTGAAATCGTACACCGCAAATGACCGTGAAGACGAGTTTTATTTCGATGCAAGTTATGAAAATCCATATAATCATATTGGATTAAAACACAACCTGTTGGTTAATGAATTGTTTCAAAAATGGGATTTTTTTATTAAAGACGGAGAAGATAAACTTATTGTTAATCTTTTTGCCTATGCAGTTCCAAGAAGTCAAGATTTATGCAATATAAGATTGGACGAATACGGAATTACTGAAACAGAATTTACGGCAACGATAATGAAAGCGGTTCAGCCTTATGCAAAATTAAATTACATGGAAATGTTAAAAAGAATTTTCAAAGAAAAGCACCCTGACAATTATTTAGGTAATTTTTTTGAAGAATTTTCCACACGGTTTAATAGCAATGCGGACTTAACCTATTTAAACCCTATCGAAATTAAAATAATTGAACAAAGAATTGTGCATTCAAATATTGGAGATGATGCAAAGAACGATTATTTATTGTTCTGTGCAGTATATAGGCATTCTTTGGAAAATTTGCAAGAATGGTTTAATAATGAAGATAAGCCGCCTATACTCTATGCTAAGGAGAAGAAAGTTACAGGAGATATGGTTATAGCAGATGGAGTAGCCGCAGTAAAGGGATTAATTGCAGGTGCTGAAGCAGGTGTCGCTGGCGGAGTATGGGGTAGTGTTATACTTGGAACTGTCGGGGCGGTATGTTATGGTGCGTTAGGTACTGCTGTTGAAGTTGGTGTTAAGAAGCAAGGTGCCGCTCTTATTGATAAAATATTAGGCAATTGATAGATTTCGTAAAGAAAGTGTTCATAGAAAATTGAACACTTTCTTTTTATTATTAAAACATTGATTATGACAATTTCACATTTATTTAGCGGACTGATTATATTAATAATAGGAATTATTTTATCCTATTATTTTTTACCTAATACAAAGGACGATGCAAAAAAACAATCTATTATCAAAAAAATATTATGCTCAATAGGTTCTATTTTTATACTAATAGGATTATTAGGCATCTTGACCTTTTGTTTGGGTATTGACGGTGGAAATTATACTATTGAAAAAGAAGATGATATGAATATTTTGAATGGGATAGTGATAGGTATTTGCATATTATCATTAGAAAAAAATATTATCTATTATTTGCGGAAAATTAAAAATGCTCATTGATGTAACGTAGGGATTCCCGCCTTCGCGGGAATGACAGCGGGGGAAGAGCAGGAATTTCCGTTTGGCTAAAGTTTAACGAAGTATAACTTGTGCCAGCATAGTTAAAAACCGTCCAAGTTACGCTATGCTAAACTTGAACGAAAGAGGGAAATCGTGCTAATCCTTTAATCTGGCAAATCAAGGTTCGGACAAAAAAATAATTTTCAATTAAAGATTGTATATTTGCAGTTCAGACATAATAATATAAAGAGTTACTAAAAATATAAAGAGATGAAAAGGAAGTTATTGAATGTAGCAATAGTCTGTATGATATTGGCAACTGTGTTGGGAGCGTGTGATAAAGGCAACAGCGGAAGAACAGGAAACATTAAATGGAAAGTAGACAAGGAGGGAACATTAACAATTCGTGGAAAAGGAGCAATGCCAGAAAATGGTTTTTCGTGGTATTACGTAGAGGATAAAATTAATGCCATTGTTATTGAAGAGGGAGTTACAACTATTGGTGCATTTGCTTTTGGTTTATTACCCTATTTAACATCGGTAACTATTGCAAATACTGCTATAAGTATTGGCGATAGAGCTTTTCAAGGTTGTATAAATTTGGATTTCATTAATATCCCTAATAATGTAATAACTATTGAAAATGAAACCTTTGCAGAATGTCACAACCTAACTGCTATTACCTTTCCTAACAGTGTTACGAAAATTGTGGGAAGAGCTTTTCGTAGTTGCGAAAATATAAATTCAATTACCTGTCATAATCCTGTACCTGCTGACATAGATTTGTGGACATTTAGAGACATAAATAAAAATACATGTACCCTTAAAGTCCCCGCAAGTGCCGTTTCAGCTTATCAAAATGCAGATGGTTGGAAGGAATTCAAAAATATTGTAGGCATGTAATTCATTAACAGCACTTTCGCATTCTCCGCAAAATCAGACAGGCAATTGCAGTCAAGACAATCAACCCGCTGATTACGAATGTCCATGTGTTTGGCGTGCGGTATTCTGCGGTAAGTGTGTAATCGTCAAACAGCAAACGCATGCCGTCCACTTTCCAAATCAATGTATCGGAATTGATAATGGGGGCGTCTGTTTTTATCAGTCTGTCGGGAATTACAAGTTCGTAACGGATTGTTGTTCCTACAAGATTTAGAACAGCGGTTTCCGTTTCAAATTCTTTATCTAATGCTTCCTTATTCGTTTTGTATAACTCTGAAAAATAAATTGTTTTGTATAAACTGTCCAAGACACTACAAACGGTTTTTGGTTTTATATCACCATCTTTATTAATATTTTCATAAAGATTTTCTTTAACGGTATCTAAATTATATCCTGTTGTTCGTTTTTTTATGGCTTCAAAACTTATTTCAAAGTAATTACGTGAAACCCATTCCATAAAATTTTTATTTATTTCATTCAAATGATTATACATTTCAAAACCGTTCATCACTTTGTAATTACTATTATTTCCTTGTGTCCAAAGTTTTTGCTCCTCCTCATTAAGATAATTGCCAATAGGGACAGGAGCTTCATATTTCATTTTTTTATACACTGCTTTAAACGAATAATACGTGTAAAACCACCTGAATTTCTTCACCAATAATTCTTCAGGTTTGGCAAAAGACCTGTATTCTTCATCATATTGTATTTCACGCGAAAACTGTTCAATGGAATTTGCCTCTTTGCTGATTTTCATTCTATATTCAAGTTTTTCGCCGAAAAAATTGTATGTAACAACTGTATCAAATTGGTAAATCTTCCAATCGGGAGTGATATGAAACAAAAATTGGTCAGCGGTGGTTTTGTGTTTAAATCCCTCGCCTCTTTCAAAATCATAAACCTCTCGATGCACTTTTCCGTTAGGTTTTAATGTTGTTACCATTCTGTAAGGCGTTTCGCACGATGTAGCCAACAAAATGGCTAAAATACTGATAATTACTTTCTTCGTTCTCATGGTTATAAAATTTTATATTGATTAATGAATGAATTAACTGTTTGCTGTTTTTGCAGATGTTCTTTTTTCAGTTGCATCAAGGCGTTGAGTTGTGTAAAAACCGTTATTTTTTCGGTTAAAATCTGTTTGTCGTAAGTTGGCAAAACAGGGACAGATGCCATATTCGACTGATATTCAATACTATTGCTCGGAAAAGACTGCTCAAGCACAAACAGTCCAATGAGCAAAGAGGCTGCAATCGACGATGTCCATGATACAAAGTGAAACATTTTGTTGCTGGTTTTCTTTTGCGGTAGATTTTCAATACGCTGCATGGTTTGCTGCATAAGCCGTTGTGTATCTGGTATTTGTGCCTGTTCAGCCTTTATCCGATTAATTAATGCCGTGTACTTTTCGTTTTCGCTATTCATAATTCTTAATTTTTGATTTGATATATTTTCTTGCTACGTATAAATTGCTTTTTATTTTTGCAGATGTCAATCCTGTAATTATTTGAATTTCTTTTACTTCCAAATCTTCGATGTCGCTCAATGTAAAGATTAACTTTTGTTTTGTCGGCAGACCCTTTGTCAGCTGCAAAATCAGTTTTTTCAATTCTTTATTATGCAAACATTCTTCTTGATTTATCTGATAAACAGCATCATAATCTTCCAGATTTACCTTTTTCATATTGCGTTCCGCCCGCAGTTTATCGCAGCAGGCGTTGGACGCAATTTTATATATCCATGTTGAAAATTGATACTTTTGTTGATAACTGTTGATGTTCTGCCACGCTTTGATAAAGGTTTCCTGCGTAACGTCTTCCGCATCGTTTTCATTGCACAACAATCTGAAAGCGAGCGTATAAACCAACTGCTGATATCCCGAAACGATGTGCCGAAACGCATCGGT
>Ga0268262_10006223_pt1 | contig 11522 bp, 14 predicted proteins | sample TergutNc150P3_FD_190354 | JGI IMG/M metagenome (GOLD analysis project Ga0268262, IMG submission 190354) | Nasutitermes corniger P3 segment gut microbial community from laboratory colony in Florida, USA - Nc150 P3 (SPAdes) (version 2) | ecosystem: Host-associated > Arthropoda: Insects >... | reverse complement strand
TATATTAAACATAGAGGAGTTTTTTATGGTTGCGGTTAAGGGTAGATATAATGGGGCAATGGTTATTTTGGACAGCAAACCACCCATTAATGAATGTGAAGTCATTGTTAATTTTCCTGATATTCCCGCGTCTGTAAATAAACAAGAAAATAGCTTGAAACAAATCCTAAAGTATAGAGGGCAGAACATTTGGGAAGGTAATATTGAAGAAATGAGAAGCCCTAGATGAATACCATACTTGTAGATATATATCTTTTACATAATGATTCAGATTTTACGCAAATGGTAAATAACAGTAAATTAAAAGTTTGGTAAAAATTTACATTTATAGGTGGAAAACACTCTTCCCCTCTTTGTGTTCTTCGTGCCTTCGTGCTCTTCGTGTGGAGGTCTTAGCGATTTATTTATCCCCAAGTACCAATAAATCATAAACCTGTTGCTCGGTCTGCGCCTGTAAAATGGAATCCCTTAACTTTTTATTTTTCAATCTGGTACTGAACCATGACAAAGTTTGCAGATAATACGCGTGCTGGTTGTGGGCGGCGGCAATCATGAAAACCAGTCTTACAGGTTCGTCATCTAATGGTTGAAAATCGACAATATTCGCCCTGCTTACGCCTACAGAGACTACAAGGTCTGTTATCGAAGACAGGCGCACATGGGGAATGGCAATTCCGCAGCCAATGGCGGTACTCATCAACTCCTCACGTTTTAAAATCTCCGTGGACAATTCCTGCCTGTTTTTCACTTGCGGCGTGGCTGCAAGATTTTCCGCCAGAGCTAAAAGCGCGTCCCTTTTGCTGGAGTAATTCATAAAAATTATGCGGTGCGGCGACAAAATCGATTCGGCGTTTATCGGGGTAATCTGCGGATGTAACGAGGTAGAGACAAGTCTCTCATTGACCCATTTGTCAATCTCGGACTTTTTAAAACGCCACGCGGTTCTTATCTTTCCGGCAGGAATCTCCCCCTTTTGGGCGCAATCGTAAATTGTCCGCTCCGATACGCGCAAATACTTTGCGACTTCTTCAAGGGTGAGTATATCGTCATCTACCATAATGCATATTTTAGCATGGTACGGTAATAAATGTCAATGTATGCTAGCAGATTCAAGTTTTCAACTCGTGTAGCGAATCAAAGGGGTAGAGTTCGCCTACGGTTGTATTTACTTGATTTGCGCCGCTTCCGGCAAAGCGGACAGGGGCATCGGGGGGCATAAACTCGCTTAACACCTGACGGCATGCGCCACAAGGACCTGTAGGGTCAACGGAATCGGGGGTAGAGATGGCAAGGGCGGTAAAGCGCAGGTGTCCCTTGGCTACGGCGGCGCAAACGGCGTTTCTTTCGGCGCAGATTGTCAGTCCAAAAGAGCGGTTCTCCACATTAACGCCTGTAATGACGGTTCCGTCTTCGCATAGCAGAGCCGCGCCTACCCTGAATTTTGAGTAGGGGGCGTAGGCTTTATCGGCAATCTGCCGCGCCTGCGTAAATAATTTATCCATTTGATTTTTATCGATCATGCTTGTCTCCTTTAATTTTATATTATATAATGAAAATTACTAAATAAAAAACACTAAAAACTTCAGTTTTTTGTGTTTTTTACCTTTGGTTAGGGGTAATTTCTTGGCGCAAAAGAAAAATACAATTAAAGTATTAATAATCATTTTGATTTTTATTATCTATTTTCTTGCGGCCGCAAGACCGGTTCCCCGCGAAACAGTGCTTGCACAAAATTGGATAAAATCATTGACGACAAACTCGCAAGCCTCTTCTATGCAGAATGAAAATACTTCTACGGATGGCGTGAATAAAACAGACGTTCCTGTTTTATCCGGCGAACTTTTTCCTTTTACGTTAGGTTCACGGTTTGGTTATGTCGATTCACAGGGACAATTTGCCATCAACAGATCCATGGTTAACGATATTTGCCTTGGTCCGAATAAGTGGACTGAGTACGGGGCGGAACCGGCGAATATTGTAATTAATAATATTTTAACTGACACAAAAATTAACATTGAAAACACAAGAGGGTATCCTATTTTACTTGATGACAGGATTTTTATTCTTGGCAGTGATCAAAATTCGTTATCTCAAATTGACGAAGACGGGAATGTCCTGTGGACTTATGAATTTGGCGCTCCCCTTACCTGTATTGACGCGGCTTCGGGGCTTGTATTAACGGGCTCTCTTGACGGAGCCGTCGAGGTTTTTAATGAAAAAGGAGAGCGCGTTTATTACTTTGAACCCGGCGGTTCACGTTATTCGGTAATTCTTGGGTGCGCGGTTTCAAAAGACGGTTCGTATATCGGAATTGTATGCGGTATTGATCAACAGCGTTTTTTGCTGTTTGAACGTTTTGGAAGCGCGGGCGGCGAATATAAAGTTATATACCATGAATTTTTGGGATCAGGATTCAGGCGGCCTGTATATATTTTATTTATTAATGATGACCGCAGAATTGTTTTTGAACGGGCTGGAGGAATCGGCTGTTACACGATTAAATCAAGGCACAAATTATTTATTCCGTTGGACGGAAGAATTGCCGCCGTTGACGGTTCAGGCGATCATGGAATTTTCTTTTTAATTACTTCCCACCCCGGTCAGGAGAAAAAACTTATCGGAATCAAATTTCCACAGGAAGGTTTGTTGGGATTTTTAGAAAATACGGAATCAGAATCGGTTTTTTTAAAGGCTTCGTTTAAAAGCGACGATGTTTTTCTAGGCAGAAGAAGCTCTACGCTTGTTACAGGCGGCGGAGCGGCGTTAATTTCCTTTTCTTTGGAGGAAAAATAAAATGAGAAAGTTTGCATTACGCATAACGGCAGTTTTTATTAATATTTGCGTTATTTTTTCCGCTTACGCCTTAAACTGGCCTTCCGAGAACGCCGCCCTTGTCCGTAATTTCGGCTCCAATGACAGAGGACTGCCCGTTTTAGGGATGATTTTCAACGGAGGGACGGACGTGCTTGCCGCTGAGAGCGGCGAAATTATTTTTTCGCGTGGAAAGAAAGACAACGCGTCGAGTCTTCCCTCTCCGCTGGGCGCATGGACGGCCGTTGATCACGGTGACGGATTAATCAGTATTTACAGCCGTTACGCCGAACCTGTCATTCCCATTACGGAAACACAGATTGAAAAACAGCAGATAATCGCCTCTTCAGGCGTTTCAGGATGGTCATCGCAAAACGGATTTTATTTCATGCTTTTTGACAGGCGTGAACGCAGATGGATTAATCCCGCGATGATTATTACCCCTTTGCAGGAAACCCGTCCTCCGCAGATAGTTTCCGTAGATTTGCGAAACAGTCAGGGACAGATAATGCAGTCGCGTAATTTAACACAGGGACGCTACACGGTAATTGTTAACGCGCCCGGCGGAGTCCCTGTGACGCAGAGCGTCGCTTCCCGTCAATATGCGCCTCAAAAAATTATCTGCCTGATAAATGGCACGGAAGTGAGCTCGCTGAACTTTGAAGCTGTTTCTGCAAGAGACGGGGTGTTAATGGTTTACCGTAACGGTCTTGTTTCAGCAAAACAGATATACTCAACTCTTACGTCTTTTGAAGCCGCCGAAATTTTTCTGACCCGCGGACAGGTAAACATGGAAATTATCGTACAGGATATATCCGGCGCTTCCCGCAATGTAATAATTCGCTTATTTATAAATTGAGTGTTATTGGTGAAAACATGGTCAATGCCGGTTAGCGCCGGAAAAAGTAAAACTCGTCCCTGCGCCCTTTGCGGTAGTCTCATTTTTAAACCCGCCCTTGTTTGTGAAGGCTTTTCTTTTGTAAAGTGCAAAAAATGCGGTCTTGTGCAGAGAAATCCACAACCCGATAAAAATGAAATATTGGCGCGTTACAGCAGTACTTATGGGAATGATTATCTTTCCTACGAACTTGAAAACGAAGCCGCCTTCCTTACCCTTCAACAATTAGCGTTAAAAGACGCAGGTTTTTCCAAGTTGGAAAAAACGCTTTTTGCCACTGTGGAAAAATCACGCGCCGAAAGCCCTTCAATCCTTGACATTGGCTGCGCCACAGGAGCGTTGATTGCCTCCCTGCGCGATAAAGGATGGCGCGTAACAGGCGTAGAAATCTCGCCTAGCGCAATTTACGCAAAGAATGAGCGCAAATTGGACGTGCGCAATATTCCGCTTGAAGAAAATAATTTCCCTGATAACAGCTTTGATGTAATACTTGCGTCCCATTTGATTGAACACCTGAACGAACCAAAAGCATTTCTGGAAGAAACATACCGTATTTTAAAAAATAACGGCTCTTTATTTATTACAACTCCCGACATCAGCGGTTTTCAATCCCTTCTTTTCGGCAGCCGCTGGCGTTCCGCAATTTTTGACCACCTTTATTTATTCTCAAGGCGCACATTGTCAAAAATGCTAAAAACCATCGGCTTTAAAATCGTTAGCTGTCATTCATGGGGCGGTCTGGCGGCAGGTGTCGCGCCAAAGACGGTTAAAAAGGTGGCGGATTTTTTGGCAAAGAGACTGAATTTTGGCGATGTTATGATAATTTATGCGAAGAAGGTCTGATTAAATAAATTTTTCTAATAGTCTGGTCCTGTAAAATTTTCCTCTGGCTCCCATTCTCTGCTTTTCCATTTTTGCTGTTCATCTTGTTTTAGGTATTCAAAAAGTATTTCCCTGCTTTCTTCGCGGTTCTTAGTGCGACTCTCAGTGTTTGTTTCCATTGATATTGACATCAGGCTTAATTCTAAATTGCGCTTCGCGTCTAATCTTCTTGGGTCTGTTCTTAAAGCCTCTTTAAATGATTCAGCGGCAGATTGGTAATCGCCCTCTTCAAAAAATATTACGCCTGAATTGTAGTGGTTTCTGTATCTAAGCTCCTTGTGTTCGCTACTCGAATATTTTTCCAGTAATTTATGGGAATCGCCATAGCGTTTTAACGCCGCCTTTCCTTCGTCAAGCTGATAAAATGTCAGCCCAAGACCGTATTCGGCGTAAGGAGCGGAGTCCTCATGGTTTATCGCTTTTAAATATGGGACAAGCGCCTCGTCATATCTGCCCATAGCGTTTAAATAGTTGGCTTGCAGAAGAAGAAGTTTGCCCTCGGAACAGGAGGCGAGGAAAAAGAGCGCGATTATCGAAACGGCGGATAAACGGCGCAGAGGTTTTCTTTGCGATTGGCGCGTAATAAATTTAGACGCGCCGTAGGAAATAATCGCGAGTATGATAAATAGCGGTCTTCTTTGCTTTGGCTCCTGTTTCCTTTTTCCGCTCCCCATTTCCTGCGCAAGTGAAAGAAGATGCGAAGAAAGCGTTGAAGCCGCGTCCTCACGACCTCCGTCAATGTAAATGCCGCCTGTTCTTTCGGCAGCCGCCCTCATTGCAAAAGAATCCCTTCTGCTAATCACGGACGGGGAATCAGGGTCGTTAATTTGCATCGTTATTTGCCGGCCTTCGTCACTGCCAACTGCGGCAGTAATCAGCAAAATACCGTCGCGATTACAGTGGCTAACCGCATTCCTTAGAATGCCGGCATTAGACTCGCCGTCAGAGACAAGGACAATTACTTTCCGCGCCGGAGAAGAGTCCTGAAATGCGTCAGCCGCCGCGTCAACTAACGACTCAAGATTTGTGCCCCTCCCTGTCATGGAAGATACATCCAGCGAATCAAGGAAAATTAACGCGGATTCGCTGTCATAAGTTAATGGGACGGTCAAATATCCCCTTCCTCTGCCTATTGCGGCGGCAAAACGCGCTCCTGAGACGTATATGACGCTCTCCCTCACGATTGAAATGCCGCGCTCAAGACGTGATTGAAAAGCGGCTCGCGTATTTGTCTGAGAGCCTGTTTGCACATCACGGATGTCCATACTGCGCGAAACGTCAATGGCAAAAACAACGTCAAGTCCTTTGCGGTATTCCATTGGCGCGTAACCTATTCCCCATTTTGGACCTATGAGCGCTATAACGGCAAAAAGTAAAAATAAAATAAAGCAAATTTCTGAAACTAATAATTTTTGTTTAAGACGATTATCGAATATCATATCACAGCCCTCAGTAAAAACCGTCTTGTTATTTTTACAAGCAGTAATAAAATGACGGCGGCTAATAAAAATTGAAAAGAAGCGGAAGTCATGCGGTTTATTACGCGGGATCTTTGAACTGTAATTTCAGCGTCGTCTAGCTGTGAAAAAGCGGAGGCAAAAGCATCCGCGTTCACGGCGGTTAAAAAAGTGCCACCACCCGTGGCGCATAGGCGTCTTAGGCTTTCCGTGTCATAACGCGAATCAAAAATACCCGTCCGCCGTATTTTTGTGTACGGATCGACATAATCTATAGGCACTTCTCCCATTGAACCTACGGCAATGACCCAAAATGATATGCCAAGTTCGCGTAACAAATCCGCCGCCGTTTCAGGATGTATTGAACCGGCGTTGCTTTCTCCGTCTGTAATTAAAACCGCGATTTTTCGCTTGGCGGTAGATTTATCAAGGTGATATGCGGCGATTGCGATTCCCATGCCAAGGGCGGTTCCGTCTCCCAACTCTCCTATGCGAAGTTGTTCAAGACGTAATTCAAGAGCCTGCCTGTCTGAAGTTGGGGGTGTAAGCAGCGCGGCATCTTCGCCAAATGCGACAAGGCCGATGCTGTCCGTAGGACGTTTTTGCGCGAATTGGGCAAGCAATGTCTTGCCAATTTCGTAACGGTTTTTTCCGTCCATATCAATTGCCGCCATGCTTGGACTGACATCTAAAATAAAAATTATGTCCGCGCCTCTGTTCAGCCAGACAATTTCCGCAGTCTTCATTGAAGGACCTGCCGCACTGAAAAAAAGTAAAAATATTCCCGCTAATTCCAAAAACTTCAATAATTTGACAATACCATTTATCTGCGAAGTTTTAAAAGGAACACCGCCAGGCGCTCCAAGAGGGATAGTCGCTACAAATGGATCTTTCATGCGCGAAAAAACAGTTACGGCTATAGGAATTATAAAAAAAGCGAAGATAAGTATAAATATGTTATCAAAGCCGAAATTCACGCCGCCTCCCTGGTTTTATCTTTTTCTTTATTTTCAAGCGCGTAGGTAAAATTATGGAGTTCCGACAACAAATTAATTACAGCTTGCGCGTCAATTACAGAGCCGGAAAAACGCAGTTCATCGCAACGACGGAAAAAATTTCCAAGGAAGGACGCGTCGTTTTCTTGCGCTAAAATTTGCTGCGGTAATTTGGAAAAAAATTCCGTAAATTCACGGGCAGTCATGGTATGGCAGTTGTGTCCGGTAAAAATAGAAAGAAAAATTTTAAATTCCTCTGAAAGTTTATCAAGAATTTTCCTTCTTCCCGCGCCTTTTAAAACCAGTCTGTAAAGGGTTTTCTCGGTATTTTTTATCGACTTAAAAAGCCTGCGCCGTTTTAATTTCTCGCGTAATTTACCAATCGCATAGCGTCCTTTAAATATGAACCAAAGCGCCGACAGTATTAGAATTACAATGACCGCCATTGAACCGTAAAGCATTGCCGCAGTTCCCGGCATCGCAAGAGCGGAAGCAGGGGCAGAAAGCACGGGAGCGGAACGGCTGTCTATTAATGAATTTATCGTAACGCTAAAGCCGGAATAACGATCGCCCCCTATTTCTATATCGGGCAGTTTTAAAACTCCGGCGGCAAAGGGCGTGAATTCAATTATCAATCTGCTTCCCGTAATACGCCGTTCCAAAATTATTCTGTGAAAATCAATATTTGGGGCTGATGGAAGCAAATCCTTATCAAAAGACGTAATGGTAAAATCTTTGTCTTGTGAAGAAGCCGGAAGCGGTAAGACATAAGAGGCGGAGTCTCCCACATATATAATACGCGGGACAAGGTACGCGCTTTTATTTTGCGCGTGTAAAGTAAAAGTTATTATAAAAATGAATAAAATAAAAATTAGGCTTTTTTTCATTTCTTTTTCCTATTTCTGTACTTGCTCATGGTGCGGCTGCTAAAAAATTTTATCAGGGCGGATGTGGCGTCCGCTTCCGTAGATAATTTTAAAAATGCCGCCCCGTTCTTTTTGCACTCTAATTCCCAATGAGCCGATTTTTCCGCAAGCCAATTTGCCCAGCTTCCCTTGAATGAATCAAGTCCTGTGGGGGCTTCTATCCGCACGCCGGTCTCCGGGTCTTCCAGCGTTATAAGTCCGTGAAAGGGAAGTTCATCAGGGTCGGAAATTTTTATTGTTATTACATCGTGTTTGCGGCAGAGGCTTCCCATCTCCCTTTCCCAGTTAATACCGTAGAAATCCGATATAAGCACGACAAGCGAGCGTTTTTTTAAGAGTCTCTGCGCTCCCGTCAATGCGGACGTTATATCACTGCCATACTGGGATCTGCGCGGTATAATATTGTTCTGATACTGAAGCGCGGACATAATAATTGACATTATAGCCTTGCGTCCCTTGCGCGGCGGAAAAACTTTTTCAATGTCTCTGTCAAATAAAAACGCCCCCACGCGCTGGTCCGTATGTTCCGCGGAAAAGGCGATTAACGCCGTGCAGATTAGCGCCTGCTCGTAAGGGCTTAACCCATTTTGCGCGATATGCGTCCTATGCATGGAAGGAGAAATATCAAGTAAAATTAAAATGGTTAATTCGCGTTCTTCGCGGAACATTTTTACAAATGGAACGCCAAAACGCGCGCTTGCGTTCCAGTCTATCGACCTTATATCGTCGCCAAGCTCATAATGCCGCGCCTCGTCAAATTCCATTCCCTGCCCCTTAAAAATAGAACTGAAATTTCCGGCAAGCATTTCATCGGCAAGCCCTTTTGAAAAAATGGGAAGGTTAATAATAGTCCGCAGTAAATCGCCTGTTTCCATATTAAGATTTCTTAAGGAACGGGGACATGGTTTAATATTCTTGTTATAACCGCGTCCGCGTCCATGCCCTCCGCTTCCGCCTCATAAGAAAGCACAATCCTATGCCGTAAAACCGGAAAAGAGGCCGTTTTTACGTCCTCCGGGCTTACAAAGTTACGCCCTTCAAACATCGCAAGAATACGACTGCACCTGTACAGCGCGATAGAAGCCCGTGGGGAAGCCCCGAATGACACATAACGGTAAACGCTCTCCGTGTCCGTTTTCGCGCTTTCCGTCCTTTGCGCAGGGGCTGAAGGAACCTGTCTTGTAGACGCAGGGCGCGTGGCTGTTACAACCGACACTATGTATTTGCTTATTTCTTCGTCAATATGGACGGAATCCGCGATGTTACGCAAAAAGATAAGTTTATCCCTGTTCAATACGGGGTTAAGCGCCGCCCCTTTGTTAGCTGAAATAGAAGATAAAAGCGGGCTGTTTTTAACGATATTAAGTTCTTCAACAGGTTGGGGATAGAAAACAAGCAGTTTCATTAAAAAGCGGTCAAGTTCAGCTTCCGGCAGTGAATAAGTGCCTTCGTGTTCGATGGGGTTTTCCGTCGCAAGGACAAAAAACGGGTCAGGCAGGGGATGGGTTTCTTCCCCGATTGTCACCTGTTTTTCTTCCATTGCCTCAAGAAGAGCGGACTGTACCTTTGCCGGAGCGCGGTTAATTTCATCAGCCAGAATTACATTGGCAAAAACAGGACCCCGACGCACTGAGAATCTGCCGTTTGCCTGTTCCCAGATCATCGTCCCTGTAAGGTCCGCGGGTAAAAGATCGGGGGTAAATTGAATACGTTTAAATTCAAGGCCTGTAATTTCCGCGAGACTTTTAACGGCAAGTGTTTTAGCTAGCCCGGGAACTCCTTCCAGCAGAATATGCCCGCCTGCAACAAGGGCTGTTAAAAGCCCGTTAATCATTTCCTTCTGTCCTGAAATCCGGCGCGCCATTTCTTTTCGACATTCGGCAATAAGTACCGTACATCGCTGTAGTTCTTCTTTTTGTACCATGTTTTATTTTAACCTTACATGGCGAAATAGTCGAGTGGGAGAAAAGTGGTTAGTGGTTAGTAACCTCTAATAAACGTCTTTGTTAGGGTTGGTTTCGTTTGCAGGAATATTAGATTCCTGATAATCGTCCAGCGTTTCACCCTGTAATACGTACTTCTCAAAAATTGCTGATAATTCCGTAGCTTGCGCTCTTGTAAAATACATTGTTAAAGTCGGACTTGATCTGTTACTATCTCTTGATCTGTCACTTAAATATTCAGCGGTACGCTGAAATACCGTAAAATACGGTGATTTATCCTTGAAAGCATAACCTAACTCTACATTCATATTGCCATGCGCCTGTATAGTGAAACTAAACATCTGCCAAACCAGATAGCCTCGTATAATACCGTATTTACGCCGTGACTTATTGTTATTTTTATCCAGATTACGAGCATTGTAATCCTCGTTATATTTTTGCAGAGCGTTTATAAAATAAAGCCGTCCTCTTCTGTTCCAAAACAGATGAAATGTGTTATATTCATAATTGTATTTCAGACAAACGACATCTTCTTTTGGGAAATATGATACAGAAACATTATTCTTTTTTAAACTGCCCAGTCCCATTATTGTTTCAAACTGTATTTCCACTTCTCCGATTGGAATTTGCAGTGAGTCCATACTTACCGTAAAATCTTCGATTTTTGCCTTTTTAGTGGTGTTACATGCGATGATTGTTACACTTAACGCTATAATAACCAGTAACTTGTATATAGATTTCATACCTTATTATTTAGTAAAATTTGCCATTAGTCAAGCGGTGTAATTAACTTTTAAAAAACAGAAAAAACTTGCCGTTTGCAATAAAATTTCGTATTTTTATAGTATGAGAGTAACTATAACAATAAACAAAGAATTAATCGATAAAGTAATGGCATATACCCATAGTTCTGTCCCCACTGAAGCCGCAAATATCGCTTTAAAAGACTGGTTGGTTTTTCACAGAATGAGGGAATTGAGCAAAAAATTGACTAATAATTCAATGTACATAAACAAAAGACAGCATGTTAAAGAATTAACAATTTAATTATTAAATTATGAACAAATCGGTAAAGTTCTCTCTTTTCGTGGAAATCTGTAATACCGAATCCCATGCCGATATGCCAATATTCTCTGACTAAAAACATTATCCATGCGTATAGTCGGTTTAATGGCGTTAAAAATCTCAGCAGAAATACGATTATATTTATTGGATTTTCTATTATCTAATTTTTTTTGCATGATTTTAACCTCCATACTTTAAAATTAAGAACGATGGAGCAAATGGAGGATACTTAAAGATAAATAAATGAATCGCAAAATACGTCCTGTTAATTTACTTTTGTGCGTATTTTTAAATTGCGGTAGGAGATGGGTTTATTCGCGAATATATAAAAGATTATCCCTCAATTTCTTTATCGCTAAGCAAGCCTTTTTTCTTTTGTTCCGCGATATAAGTGACATAAAGTTTGTCGGTAAGGGCAATGTGGCTTAATATCCAGTCCCTGAGAATGCGTACAAATTGGTTGGGTACAAATTTTTTACCGTAATTATATTCATTTACCGATTCAAGAATGTCCTTTATCAATGAATCATGCATCTTCTTATGAT
>Ga0268262_10006222_pt1 | contig 11523 bp, 12 predicted proteins | sample TergutNc150P3_FD_190354 | JGI IMG/M metagenome (GOLD analysis project Ga0268262, IMG submission 190354) | Nasutitermes corniger P3 segment gut microbial community from laboratory colony in Florida, USA - Nc150 P3 (SPAdes) (version 2) | ecosystem: Host-associated > Arthropoda: Insects >... | reverse complement strand
GGCACCCCGTGCGACGTGCCCGTGCCCAAAAACGTTATTTTCATGTCAACCGTCCGAATTGTTCCAGATTATCACCGTATACAATATATATTATGGGTACGCCGCGCGGCAAAAAAACACCTCTTTTACCCGCCGGAGACGTTCATAATGTATATTATAGGAGGCTATAAGTCAAATGCCGACCTATTAACTTTCGGAGTCAAAACATGGGCATAGATATAAATAAAAAACCGCTGCCTATAGGCAGATCGTTCTTCGACAATGTGATTGAGAGTGGGTCTTACTATGTCGATAAAACGCTGTTTATTAAAGACCTTATTGATAAAAACGCCGCAGTTACCCTCTGCACCCGCCCGCGCCGGTTTGGGAAGACGCTGAATCAAACGATGCTCAAATGCTTCTTTGAGGACACGGCGCAGATCGGCGGCAAAGACACGAGTGCGCTGTTTCGCGGGCTGAAGATAGAGGAGGCCGGTTCGCAATACATGGAGCATCAGGGGAAGTATCCGGTAATATACCTGACCTTTAAAGAGGCGGGGAGTGAGGGCTTTGACGAAACTTGCCGTATATTTAAGGATATGCTTTCGACCGAATTCCGCCGACACGGATATATCAAGGAGAAAATCGGCGACGCGGCGGACATAAAAAAGTTTGAACACCTATCTTCGGGCGACACGGATATTTCGTCGTACAAAGACGCTCTCAAATTTTTAAGCAAATGTTTGGAACTTTACCACGGCAAGAAAGCGGTTGTTTTGATTGATGAATATGACGTTCCCCTGCAAAAATCTTGGATGTGTAAATATTACGAAGATATGATCGCCTTCATCCGTCCGTTATTGGGCAGCGCGCTCAAAGACAACCCGCACCTGCAATTAGCCGTGATGACCGGGTGTCTGCGAGTCTCTAGGGAAAGTATATTCACGGGTCTCAACAATTTAAATACCGCCTCGGTGCTCGATAACAACTATTCCGCCTATTTCGGATTCACACAACGCGAAGTGGACGCAATGCTCGATTACTACGGTCTTGACGCTAAAAAGCAACTTGTCAGGGATTGGTACAACGGCTATCTGTTTGGGAATACGGAGGTCTATAATCCGTGGAGCAGCCTAAAAGCCGTGGAATCTTGGATTACGAATATAAATGAGCATCCTAGAGCTTATTGGGTAAACACCAGCGGCAATGACATCATTCACGATATGATAGACAATATGAACACCGAGGCAAAAGTCGGACTTGAAACCTTGATGGCCGGCGGAATAATTTCGTGCGCGGTTGATGAATATGTAACGTATGGCGATATATTTAAGAAAGTCGATAACCTTTGGAATTTTCTGCTTTTCACCGGTTACCTGAAAAAAGTCGGAGCCGGGCGTATGGACGGTGTGAAAAACGTTGTGGATTTGTCTATTCCGAATTTAGAATTACAATACGTTTATGAGATCAAAATACAAGACTGGTTTAAGGAGAAGGTCAGCCGGAAAGATTTTGACCCGCTATACAGGGCGCTTTTAGACGGCGACGCGGAGACGGTGCAGAAAGAACTGGGTAACTTCCTCTTGGAGACCATAAGCTACATGGACGCTAAAGAGGCTTTTTATCACGGAGTATTGCTCGGCGTGCTCGCCGGAATGTGCAATTTTACGGCAAAATCCAACCGCGAGACCGGTCTTGGCCGGAGCGATATTGTCTTGCGGCATACAAGCGGCCGAGGCAAAGCCGTCATACTTGAACTTAAATATACGCACGATATGCGCGAAATAGTAAACTTGTCCGAAGAGGCCGTGAAGCAAATCGAAGACGGCAAGTACGCCGAAGAACTGGAAACGGAGTGTTATACCGATATTGTCAAGTACGGGATCGCGTTTTGTAAGAAAAGCTGCGAGGTAAGGAGAGGCAATAAATAAAAGTCAAATTCTTTAAAATCAAAATCGTTAAAATCAAATTCTTTAAAATCAAATTCAAGTTCTTTTTAAGACGAAAGGCGCTACGCGCCTTTCATAGATAAATGCGGGGCCAAGCCCCGCATTTTCAGTCAACGGCAAAGTCAAAATCTTTTGACGTTGCCGTTGACTGAAATTCATGGGTTTGGCTTCGCCGAGATAAACAAGTTAGCCCCCGATTTATCTTTGAATCACCGCACCGGCTCTATCTCAAAACTGATGTTCTCCACGTAATTGCCGGCGACCACCGCCTCACGCACGTCCGGCGCGTACAGTACTCCCCATAGCTCCATCTCGTAATATACCTGCGCGTCCTCCTTCCAAAAAACTATCTCGGAGACACCGCCGCTGCCGCGACCGCCGCCGCGATACGCGCCGCGCCGACCGCCGGACACCGACCCGGCGTCAAAGTCAACTCCGACGCCGTCAAGCTCTTCCTCCGCGCTGACTACACCGCGACCACGCGACCTCTTCCTCTCGGAACGGGCGCCGCCCAGCCATGAACCGCCGAAACGCTTGTTTAGCATGCGCGGCTCGGATCTGTTGGCGTTGGGGAACTTCTTTACCATGATCTGACCGCGGGCGTTCCTGTAGTGAAGCTCCAAATCCACCAAACGCACCGATGGGACGTCGGTGTACTTGGTGTGCTTGAACCTGCCGCCGTGCTCGAATATCACCCACATGTAAAAAGGGACGGTGTCGGGGTTGAAGAGTTTGAAAGTACCTACTAGACGCAAACGCCCTTCATCCGATCTTTCATCAACATCGGACTTCTCTATACCATCCTCACCAACAACGTCCGTGATGTACGGGACGACTTGCGGGTGCGCCGTGTTGACAAAAATCAACATTGCGACGAAAGCCAAGATGATATGCGGCGCAATTGACGAAACGTCGGAAAATTTATATCTCTTAGTAAACAAATTTTACCTCCTTCTCCGTCACCGCCCTCGGCCACTCGAAGGTGAAACGGCGGGTCTGGCCGGGCATTATTGAGTTGGTATTGCCGGTTATATCCTTGATTAGCTTGCCATCTACGATGAGATTAAGGTTTTCCATCTTCACACGCCCGGCCCCCTTATTCTCCGCCAATACCTCTATCTTCCCGCCGCCTATCGACTTAGACGATACAAACACCATCTTTCCCGGCTTACCGGTTTCCAAAGATATGACGGTATAATAGTTCGTAAGCATCTTCACCGACATTGTTATATCGTCATCATCTTTCGTAACGTTTAGCGGCACCTCCTGCGAATAAAGCGCATACGCCCTATCCGCCGTCACTCTGCCCTTGACCTTGTACTGGATTTGAACGGTGGTACGCTCTTTGGGGCGTAGGATAACCTGCGCCGGATGCACTATAAAGTCTGAGCTTTTAGATAGACCCTCCTGAATAACTTTGCCGTCAGGGTCAAGTTTCCGCTCAAACACGCTGAGTTGTATTGCGGCAGGATCCCCGCCAGAGTGAACGAGTTCCACAAACGCCGTCTTTTCACCCTGATTCGCGAAAAATGTAATAATCGCGGGTTCGATGGTGAAAGCCGCTTGTGTGGGATAGACTGCGAACAGTAAACACGCTAACGACAATGACGACAAAACGCGCGATTTCATAAATATCCTCCTTATTGATAAAGAAACGGCTATAACATAAAAAAATTCTTTTTACGGATAATCATCTCTGCCCTTAGAAAACGGATTACAGCGAAGTATCCGCCATATCCCCTTAAAAAAACCTTTTACGAACCCATATTTTTCTACCGCCAAAATCATGTACGCCGAACACGACGGGTTAAACTCACATAACCTCGGGTGCGGGATTCTTTGATACAAACGCACGCAAAAAATAATGACGTCGCCGATATTCGGCCCCCTTATTCTATGATGTTAAGATAAACGCAATAGCTAATCATGACTTCCGTCTCTTTATTTCATCATGTATTTCTATCGCGTCCTTAACGTAGATTTTATGCCGGGCGTTTGCCGTATTAATAATAATGACGCCGTCGCTTACCACGTCAACAGAAAATATCTTGTCGTATGTTAGGCGAAGCGGCATAAGTTTAAGCGATGAAATTGAACAAAATAGCATAAAAGACATAGGAAATTTAGGCATAACGCTAACACCTTCAACAATATTGGATAACTTAATACGTGTTTTGCTTATGCGGGAATTGGTCACGCCCGACAATATCAAACAAAATACCGCGCTAAGCACTCCGGCGCCTATAGAGATATTGTATATGTTATTCTTGAACGCGCCTACCACACCGTAGCTATTCGCGAAATAATAGCACAGCGCAAAAAATACAACGGCGCCTATCCCGCCTACAACCCACCAAATAACAATCGCGCTATGCCCCTTACCGCCTTCTTCTATTATAGGCCAGTTTGGTTTTTGCGGTGTTTTGCTACGTCTTATATCATTAAACGCCGCCCGTATTAATTTCGCTTTTTCGCTATTTGGATCAAGTTCAAGAAACTTTTCATAATCACGAGTAGCTTCATGTATATTGCCTAATTCAGCATATAACGACCCTCTAAGCAAATATGACTTTGATTCATTGGGGTCAATCTCAATAGCTTTTTCAACGTCATTAAGGGCCATTTGAACGTTTTTCATGCTCTTGTGCAGTTCGCCCCTAACAAGATAGGCTTCTAAAATTTTTTGAACGTTTTTCATATTCATGTGTGGTTCGCCTCCATGACACGATAGGCTTCTAAAATTTGTGGAAACTTTTCCATAATGCGGTTGAGATAGTTAAGCGCGGCATCAAGTCCTTCTTTCTCACCCTTACGGTTTATTAGACCTGACATCGTATTAGGATAATTTGGATCATTTTTTCTGCTTAACATAATCTCGGCGTCTATTTTTTCGGCAAGATTCTTAAGAATTTCTCCTATTTGTTTTTCGTCCGGTTTATTTTGTACGTTATCATCGGGTATTTCTAAACTTTGAAAATCGCTATCCGTATTTTTATCGGTATTTTTGGTTATAGCTTTGATTATCGCCCCGATGCCCGCGCCGATGATTCCAAAAACGAATATTAGAATAATCCCCATTATGACGGCATTATCTTTATGACTTATACCGGATGTCAAATCAACTATTAAAAAGATAACGCCAAGGACGATACCGATTCTGCCGCCCCAATTCGCTTTAAATAGGAGAGCCAATATCGTGAACATTGAGCCAAGACAACCTAAGTCTGGATCCTCAATCTTATAAATTGTGTACTTCCAGTTGCCGGATGTATCATTAATACGGTCACCGACTATTGTGTACTTCCAATTGCCGTATACATCATTAATACGGTTGCCGACTATTGTGTACTTTTTAGCTCCGTATAAATCACAAATGAGGTTGCCAGTAATATTGTAAACCTTTTTTTCGTACCTATCTCTAACTTCGTACCTATCTCTAACGTTTGACATATTAGCGTTTCTTCCTTATTAAAATTGTTGAAAAGAACCAGGTACGCGCCCCTAATTTGATGCGAAAAAGGTCTCCTCACGCCAACGGATTCTTCGACTTTTCACAAGGAATATTCAATCCGTTCTTTTTTAACATAGATTGAAATAATTCACAATCTTTAAATTTTGGACCAAAGTAAATTCTGTCAATATGACTTGACGCTTTGGGCGAATATTCAATAAACATACGCTTGTAATTATCTTCAATTGCGATTCTGTCACTACCCCAAAGAGGAATTATCTTGAGGATTCTACACTCTTGTTCCTCCTTGAACGCTATATGTTTTACAAGATAGCGTAAAGTTAGAAGTAATTGTCTTACAACCTCAATATCAACATCTTGAATATGTTTTTTGATCGTTTCTTTTAAATTATTCATTTCAGCCCTAACATCTTTAATAATACCTTTCATATTTTCATCATATTTATTAAAATCGTCCAAAGTATTATTCTCTTTCTCTTTGTAAAAGAGATATTCCTCTTTTCGTCCCACCGATATTATATGCTGACTCGTTACCGGATCCGGATCAATGTAAACGCACCGGAAAAGATGTAGTTTATCTATTGCTTTAGAATTATCACCTTCGGTTTTTGACAAATCAACTTCCGGTGATTTTTTAGTTAACTTTACCTCATTGTTGAAAAAAGTATCCCTAAAAACAAGAGATACTCCCGTTCCTTCTTCGCCATTTTCATTTTTACCGTAAAGACGAAACATATTCAAATTGTCATAATCAAATACAAAACAAGCGGCAAAAGCTTCATACTCTTCGTTATTTATTTTGTTGTCAAACCGGTGCATTTTCTCCTCAAATAAAAAATCGAGCAAAGTCCTTCCCTCGGACGGATCATTGGAATAATCTATGGCGTTTAGCCTGAATTTTAAATTGTGATCAAAAAGTAACTTTTGTACAACAGCTTTTTCGCGATAACAAGCTACTTTTCTTTCATTCTCATCGTTTACATGTAATAGACTCACGATATAGGTGGAATAAATATACAAATCCATGTATACTTTTCTTTGTTCCTGTGTGAGATTCTTTGTTGTTTTCTTAAAGAAAACACTCGCGACGTTATCCGATTCCAATAATGAATGAAAAACCTTTTTATCAATTATTTTCTTTCTATTATCTTTATCTAAAAACATTAATATTTCCAAGATGGTCTTTTTAGATTTTTCAAAACACTCCTTTGTCTTTTCTATTTGACCTAAGCTAAGATATAGCTCTCCTGTCATTAGATAAGTATCAGGATCGTTTATATCTTTAGACGCGGATTCAAAATCTTCGGCTATATTTTGAGTATCGTCGTTTGGGTCTAATCGTTTGGCTTCTTCATGCGTCGAATCCATTGTTTTTTCCTCTATCTGTTCATTGATTTATTGGTATAATTTTTCCAGTGCTTCGCCATTTTGCGTGAGTAATTCCCACGTGATGAGCCACGGACGCACCCCTAACGGGGTGCTACTGCTTAGCTACTTCTTTGTGTTTTTGAGACCGCGACACAGTAAAGAACTAACCCAAAAAACGGGGCGACCGCAAGGATCGCCCCTTACAACACACTCACGACACGCTCAGAAGTTCGCTAACAGCGTGAAAGTGAACGTCTCAGAGTAGTCGCCTGGGTTGTTGCCAAATATATAATCTACGTTGGCGTCCGGCAATCCGACGTTTACATAGAAATATTCATAATCGTCATCCTTGTTCGGGATATTAGGTATAGTAATGGGAGAGTTTGTCGGGCCAAACCCCAAAGTGCCTGTCTCAGTCGCTGCTGATCCTACAACTCTTCCTCCAACTTTAATCTTACGGTCAGCATCCGTTATGGCGGTCTGCGCCGCAGTTAATCCAGGCGAACTAGCCGCAGTGCTCAACACCTCCACAAAACTAACGGGTACAGCCCCTGTGTTTACGCTTCCGTTTTCATTCAATGTTTGGCTGTTTTTAAGGTCGCCCGGCGGGACCAGCGGCGTTGCATACGCAGCGGCATTCAGCTTGTTCGCGAACCCTTTCAGATATTTGGCTCCTGAAATTTTTTCCAACATTCCAATCCCCACACTTACCTGCACTGCTTTTCTCGCAGGACCAGTCAGGTTCTGCAAATTAGTAGTTCCCGAATAACTGTTATCATACAGCAGATACGCCGGATTTCTGTGCACTGTCCAAGAGCTATCATAGTATTGCGGCGGAAAGATTCCCGGCTTCATCGCTTGTTGCGACATAATCGTATCATTTGTCTTAGCTAATTGTCCGCCGTTAACGGTCGTAAACGTCACGTCCCAGCCCCTAGAATTAGTTTTGACGCGCACCTCTCCCAAATTTCCATTCTTCCCGTCAGCCCCGTCAAGGGACGATCCGTCTGCGTCAAATCCCACGAATTGCTCATTTGTCGGGTTTTTGGAGGTAACCTCAATTACGGCGGTTTGTTCAATCGCATACGTCATCTTCATCGACGCATTATTGTCCCCGCCTTCTTTTACGGTTGACGCGCCTTTATCCATTACGGAATTAGCCGCCCAAACCGTCCCCATCCCACCGGCGACCACCAAAGCCGCCGCCGCCAACTTCACCACCGTTTTACTGATACTCATAATCGCCCTCCTTTCAAAGGGATCCTGCAAAAAGAGATTAGGTTAAGCCGCCATCAAAGCCCCTATCCGGCCAATCCGGCCAATCCGACCGTTCCGGTCAAAGGTTTCAGGGGCGGCTTTATGGTTAAACGTCAAAAAGTCTACTAATACGGATATGGAATAAAAGAATCCGGGACCCCCAAAGGAGGTGGCGCCGCTCATGGTGTTGCCGCAAGCGGTTGGGTGAGCCACCGAGGCCCCGGACGTAGTGATTTTCTGGAATTTGCGCGGATCGCGGGCAGAGTCCGCGGCCGCGGCGTTTGCGGGCGTCTGTGTCCCCCAAAACGAGTTTTTGCGCAAAAAAGTGGGTAGGGCGGGCCTGATGGGGTTTAGGCTCGCTGTTTTAAAGGCCGAAAATAGAAAGCTGGAAGCGTGTACTATGCTGCTAACTATACATATAACATACCTATACCATATATAGTGGTATGGGGGGGGGGGGGTACACTATATATTGTGGTCGCCCTGTTTATCGTACTGATTTTGTCCATAATACCCCTCTGCGTTCCTTGGTAATTCGGTTTAACTGTCTTAACTGCCGTTACCGTCCGTACATCCGTCCGTCCGGTCTTGTCCGTCGTCCGTCCCCTGGTCTGACCCGTCCCCGGCCCGACCTCCCCGACCTGCCCCGGTTTCCCCGGCGTTTTCGGTCTTGTCCGTCGGCCCTGACCCGCCCGAAAGCAGAGAGCGCCAATAAGGTATATCGGCGTCCCGTCCCCGCCGCTTTAGCGGTTTTAGCCTACGCAGCCGGTAGGTTGGGGCGGTTGGGGTCGTCACAGCATATATATTATACGATTGGGGAGGGTAAATGTGCAAGATTTTTTTTATTTATTTTTTGCAGCTGGGATTTCGGCTTCCCCGGGGGCGGCGGGATCCGGGCGGTCGGGGGGCGGCTAGATCGCCGCCGTAACCGGTTTGGACAAGCTCCTGCCACCCCGTAGGGTACTAGTACTTTGCACAGTATCCCCCAAAGAAATTTTTTTATTCGGCTACGGCGTATATTATATTATAATGTGTTACAAGGAAACATAAACACACGGAAAGCGGGGTACGTGTTGAAAAACATTAAAGATATTCTTGACAGCACATATAAGATCAGGCAACGAATAAAGCAACCCGACATACCAAAGGACGTAATCCCTTTAGTCTCGGAATTGATTAAGCACTCTTTGGATAATGTTTGCGGACTGCAACTTAAATGGGCTTTTGAACGTGCCATTGATAAACTATGTTCAGAAAGAATATTATATACTGTCGGCGCAATAGATTTTAGAAATCTATCGGGACTCAACAAATATTTTGAAATCAAGAATCCCAAGAGCGGGGCGCATGAACAAGCAAACGCCGTATTGCGTGAGATTGCAAGGGACGCAATTAAACATTATGCAAAAAAAAGCGGTGGAGAAGCGTACAGAGTCGGAGGGGATGAATTTTCTGTTATTTTGCCGAAAATGACGGTAAAAGAAGCCGCACCTATAATGGAGAGTATAAGGAAGAAAACGGATGAAATTGTTAAGAAATACGGATTAGGAAAAGAGCCGCACCCAAAGCATGATTATTTGCCGACAGGAGCGGGCGGCATTGATTACGGTTGCGCGGACTCTAATCAATTTTCGAGTAAAGAAGATATTATAGCCGGAGCCGACCATCATCTTGGTATATCAAAAAGGGAGTTTTTGAACAACATAGTATCACGTCAGCCGGATCCGAAGTCTTGGATATGGAATGAAAACGGACATTATCAACGAATCAAAAATATATAATACTTTGCTGAAAAATCAGATATATCTATATAACTTAGAAAAATGGAGCTGAATATGGGAAGAGAATTAGAATCCAGATTGGAGAAAATGGGCATCCACAAGATGAGTTTGAAAGATATGTTAAGAATTGCCGAGAAAAACGGCGATACTGACGCCATTGCGCGGGTTAAAAAATTAATTAGTTTTGACGAATCGCTTCAAGCGGGACGGCGCTCTACCGCAAAATCTCTTGTTGCGGAAGCCACGAAAAAGACCGTCGCCAAATCAACGAGCAAAACCCGGTGTCGGAGCGCTGTAAAGTAAACTCCAAAAAAACGTTGCCCGTTATGCAACCCTCATAACGGCGATATCCCGCCCCGCCGCTTTAGCGGTTTTAGCCTACGCAGCCGGTAGGTTGGGGCGGCGGGATCCGGGCGGTCGGGGGGCGGCGAACTTTTTTGCCGGTCGGGGCTGTCAATAATGTATATTATTTGTTGGGAGGCAGTGAACGACATGAACCAAAGAAAAAGCGTTGAAAAACGCGCCAAAAGAAGCATTAAAGTAAACAAAAAGTATAAAGACACTCTTTTTAAGAAATTGTTCGGAAAAGAAAGTGCCGCTGTGGAGTTGTACAACGCAATTGAGGGGACAGACTACGGGCCGGAGGCCGTGTCGATGGTAACGTTAGAGGACACGCTGTACATAACGCCGGTGAACGACGTTGCATTCACGATAGGCAACAAAATAGAAAGGCGGTACAAAATATGCTGACAGCCGAATGGGATTCCGAAGTAGAAAAGAGAGTTATAAGAAATGAGACACGTGAAGAGACACAGTTGGAGGAACGAATGAAATTTGCGAGACGACTTAAAGCTAAAGGCATGAGTGTAGATGAGATTATCGAATTAACCGATCTTACAGTAGACGAGGTTCTGAACGCGTGACCGTTTGATATTGACTCCGTGCGTCCTTGTTGCGCCTCTTGCTTCATTGACGACCCCCGCCGCAGACACAAGCGGCGGGAGTTGAAAGCAATTCTATATTTGAGGGCGTGAGCTGATGATTAAATACAAAATACTGAGTGCGGATTCAAGTATATAATTCCCTTTAAAATCTTTTAAAATCAAAAGCTTTAAAATCATTTTTAGACGGAAGGCTACGCTTTCCTTGCCGTATCGCCCATTTCAGCGCTTGTTCGTAGATATCCGTACCTCGCACCGTTTGCCGCAGAAAGCGACGCCGTATTTAATAATGTTTTTATAGTTTTCCCTCTCCCACGGGGCGGCGTAATTTTTGTCTTCTATCTGTTTCAGGGCGTTTTCACTCGCCGTCGGCAATTTGCCGGCTTCTTTAACCGCCTTAAACTCAAATATGATCGCTTGGCTGTTCTTTCCGTCTACGCGGTACAAGACCAAGTCGCTACGTCCGTCTCCGCACTCTCGGTTGGAAGTCATCATATAACCGCCCAACCGGGCCAGCAATCCGGTCATAAACCCGTGGTACGAGTTCTCGGCGCTGTCCATGTAGCTTATGCTCTCCGAAAGGAGTTTCAATAACTCGTCTTGGAAAGTCTCGGCATCACCGTCCAAAATGGCGCGGAAGAGTATGCCGAGGTCTTTTTTTGATATGTGTTCCCTGAACCATTCCCGTATTTTGGTGCGGTATATATACATCAATTCTATGTTGGGGATTGACAAATCCAATATCAGCTCGCCGGTTTCGCGTTGACGCCCCTCTC
>Ga0268262_10006221_pt1 | contig 11526 bp, 11 predicted proteins | sample TergutNc150P3_FD_190354 | JGI IMG/M metagenome (GOLD analysis project Ga0268262, IMG submission 190354) | Nasutitermes corniger P3 segment gut microbial community from laboratory colony in Florida, USA - Nc150 P3 (SPAdes) (version 2) | ecosystem: Host-associated > Arthropoda: Insects >... | reverse complement strand
TTCTCGAGATTCCTCAATATATTCAGCAAGAATGTCGTTATCTGTTTCCACAATAACCTCCTATTTCATACTGAGGGTAAATATAGTAAAAAGATAAATAAAGCTTAGACCTTAGACCCTAAGCTCCAAGCTCCAAAGTTTTTGCTAGGCTAAATGCCTTGATTTGAGTTTTCCAAACAGCTTCTGGATTCTCAGAACGCAGAAAATCCATATATTTGGAGCCTAGGTAAGACCAGGCAAAAATGTTTTTTATGCCTGCACCAGAGGCTATTTGAGTAGCTTCTGTTATAAAATGCTCGGTGCCAGCCTCTATATGGTAGTTTTTTATCCACATTTGGGCTTCTTTCCCGTATTTCTTTGCGAGGTCCGCAATGCGCACACTTACCTCGCTATAAGACTCTTGCACTTTTGTCAGAGCATCTCCTTTTTCCCAATACGGATCGCTACCTACCTCGTCAACAAAGGGAAGCTCCGCTACCTCGTTCCAATTTTCCAAACCAGCGGGGAACCAAGGCGGCAATAGGCAAACAGAATTTCTTTTGCCGAGTTTGTGTACTTCTTCTGTTAAAAAAGCCAAAAAAGAAATCAAGCTGGCTTGCCTTGAGGTGCTAGAACAATGCTTGCAGTAACAAGCTCGCAGAGATGGATTGTTTTTTTCAAAATAAAAATGAGGCTCATCCCAAAACACCGTCTCTATATCGCAAGAACAAACCACCTCTATCCACTTTTTCATATAATCGCGAAACGCTGGGCTGTTTGGGCAGGCAGCGACAAGTTTTTTGCCATCTTCGCTAACCTGCGCCATTTCTGGATTCCTTGCCGCAAGCTCGGTATAAGCCTCACCGCCAAATACTCGCCCCACACCCCAAGGGTTCGCATAAACTCCAAGCCCTTCTTTTTTGGAAAGGGCTATTATGTCTTTCATAGTCTGCGGGTAGTATTGCAAATCTTCTTCTGAAAATGTGTGCAGAACATAATTAAAGCCAGCCTCTTTAATTGCCTGCATATCTTTGCGCACCCATTCGGGATTTCGCACACCAAAATAAGCTACGCCTGTTTTCATTTACTTGTCTAGTCGCGAATTTATGTACTCTTTGTCTTCTCTTTTGAGGAATCCGTTTTTTTCAAGGGTAAAAGTCAGAGCCTCTATTGTGTTGTTTAAATGCGCAAAATCATTGGCTTTGAGCATTGCGTGAAATGCTAGTAGTTTTTCGTCAATTTTTTTATCAAGGGAGATTTCCACGCCGTCCATCTTCTTGTTCAGGGAGATTTCCACGCCGTCTATCCGCTTGTTCAGGGAGATTTCCACGCCGTCTATCCGCTTGTTCAGGGAGATTTCCACGCCGTCTATTTTCTTTTCAAGGGCATTATCACCGTCTTTAATCTGCCCTTTCAGTTTTACATACCCGAAATAGCCTACTATCATTATAGCAAGCATACGCCCATTCTCTGCGTTCAATATCATTCCTATAAAATTTTCCATGCGAGTCTCCAATTATAATATACAAAAAGACTTTTACGCATTTCAGTTAAAACCATATATGCACCGCGATGCCGCCTAGCAGCAGTGCACCTCCTGTTACGTAGAATATGTTTCTTGCTGTTTCCGCACTTTGCACTTCTTTGTATTTGGCTTCGTACGCATTTTTCTTTGCTTGGTATTGCCCTTCCGTTGCAGGCAAGTCTTCTCGCAGTTTTTTAAATTCGCTGTAATAACCGCTTGCTTTTGAATTGTTGTAAATGCCAAGCCCAAATGCAGCGGCTCCGAGGACATCCAAGCCTATGGCTATCCAAGTGGGGTTTATGCTTTTCTTGGGTTCGGAAGGTATGTTTGTAGGTATTGATGTTGTTGCTGTTGGCGGTTCTTCGTTAAATGTTTTCAGCTGGGTTCCTTGTTGCTTTATTTTTGCGAATAGGCTTGGGGCATTGTCGCGGATTGCATCCAAAAGTCCTTTTAGGTCTGTGGATTCTTTTACAAAGTAACCGAGCATATCGCCACTTGAGGTTTCGTAGAGTTCTACCGTTAGCGTGAACAGGTTACCCAGTTTGCCTATGAAGCCTTGGGTTACGTAGTCGCTTTTTATCACCAAGCCTATGTCTATGACGGAGTTGAGGTTTTCGGCTGTTTTGGGAACGAGGGCGATTATTTTTTCCCTTGTCAATATGGAATATTCTTTTTGCAAAAGCTGAGTTGCTTGTCGCCTCAGTTCGTCCGTGAGGAATTTTGTTTCATCAACGGATAAGTCCACTTCGTCATTGGCTATGGTTATTTCCAAGACTGCGATTGTGGCGGCATTTGCTGTTGCTAGGAAAAGCATTGCTGCTAATATGAGAATGTGGTTTGTTTTCATTTGGAAACTCCTTTAATTTCAATCCTTGATACAACGAACACTGCGCCCATCATGCTTGCTACCGTCGGGCCACCAACCGAATTCGAAGTAGTAACCCATATACCGCTCGTAAGCGTGGGAGTTATCGTACTCCGAGGCAGTCCACCAACAGCCTTCGTGACCTAAATTTTCAAAATCCATATATTCATTGAACCAGCCACTAGGCAGAGCGGAAAAGCCATACGTGTCTGTGCCATTAGCCGGAGAATTATCAAATCTGTGCTTCCAACCGCTCGTTGCTTTCAATTTGTCTCCAACATTATTGCCAACAAAATTCGTTAACGTTGTCCATTCGGCATCGCTAGGAATATGCCAACCCTTGGGGCATATTCCTTTATGATTTACATCGCTTCCGCCCCATTTTTCGTCAATGTATTTTTCATCTATGTTCATTGCCGTTGCCCATTTATACAGCCTACCATAAGTCGCACAGTTGGCTGGGTCATTGTCATAACATTTACTGCCTTTCGCTGCATAGTTCAAATTTCGCTGGAACCAAGTTTGGCTGCCAATTATAACCGTTCTATAAATTTCACCCTCGTAAGTTACAGGAGTACCGTAAACTATTTGGGAAGATCCATTCGTACTTGGGAACAGTTCCTCTATGCTTGAGTATTCCATATATTGATTGTCCGCACAGGACAAAAAGAGGGTTATGGCAAATACAAAGATTGTCATGAGTGCGATTTTTGAGGGGCTGCTTCTCATAATGAATTTTCTCCACCAAAGTACGTTAAATCTAAATAGTAACATACAAATTTTTGGGAAATGGTGGAAAATAAAAAAGCAACCTCACGTGGAGGCTGCCTTTATTCAATTACAATTAGCTCTTAGTAGCTATTTGGATAGTCGTAGTAGTTGCCTACTTCAACATCTTCAAGCACGGCTATGGCATCGTCTGCGAGAATTGCAGCAGAGCAGTACAGAGACAAAAGATAAGAGGCAAGACCTTTGTTATCCACGCCTTTGAAGCGCACGGAAAGACCTCTTCCCTGTTCGTTTTGCAAGCCGGTTTGATACAAGCCAACAACACCGCGTTTTGCTTCGCCGGTACGCACCAATAAAATATTGGTTTTGCCGCCTTTGCCCTTTGGATTTTTCAATCCGTCAACAAACAACTTATCTGTTGGGATAAGAGGAATGCCGCGCCACTGTATAAATGTGCCACCAAAAGTAGATATGGTGGTAGGAGGAACGCCTCTGCGTGTGCATTCGCGCTGGAAAGCAGCGATGGCTCTTGGATGTGCCAAGAAAAAGGATGGATCTTTCCACACTTTTGAAAGCAATTCGTCCAAATCATCTGGCATAGGGGAATTAGCTTTGTTTCCGGGCTTCTTTATGCGCTGGCTTTCTGGAACATTTTTGAGCAAGCCGTAATCATCGTTATTGATAATTTGGCTCTCTTGCCTTTCGCGCAAGCTTTCAATAGCCAAATTAAGTTGCTCTTTTGTTTGGTCGTAAGGTGAAGAATACACATCTTGAACTGCAGTATCCACGTTTATAATTGTGGAAATGGAGTTGAGGATATATTCCCTTGGTTTTTGAGAATATTCCACATATCCTTCGGGAATTTCCAAGCCCTTTTTTTCCGATGAGCACAAAACATCAAGCGGAGTCTCTCCCTCAACCACTTTGTTAACTCTGTAAATACCGGCATCCAATCCCTTGAATTCCAAGAAACGTGTTATCCAGCGTGGTGTGATGGCACCAAATTGCGGCGGCGTTTTGGTGATGTCCGCCAATTGGTACGCTTGCGCTTTATTCAGCGCGTTTAACTCTGTTGCAGATGCTTTGGTCATATTATTCCTCCCATAACCAGGTTGATAAGTAACGTTCGCCGGTATCTGGCAAAACCGCAACTATGGTTTTACCTTTGTTTTCCGGACGCTTGGCGACAGTTAAAGCCGCTTCAAGAACAGAACCCGATGAAATGCCAGCGATAATGCCTTCTTCTTTTGCAAGCCTCCTTGCCACTGTTCCTGCTTTCACTTCATCGGTTTTGTAAATTTCGTCAATGATGGAGGGGTTGTAAACCTGAGGTTGAAAACCAGCTCCTATGCCTTGAATTTTATGAGGACCAGGCTGCCCACCAGAAAGCACTGGAGATGCGGCAGGTTCCACAGCAATTATTTTGATTTCGGGCTTTTTAGATTTTAAAAACTTTCCAGCACCAGCTAAAGTTCCGCCTGTTCCAACTCCGTCAATTAAAATGTCCACTTTTCCATCGGTATCATTCCAAATCTCTGGGCCTGTGGTTTTTTCGTGGATAGCTGGGTTGGCAGGGTTATTGAACTGCTGTGGAACAAATGAATTAGGAGTGGCTTTGGCAAGTTCTTCGGCTTTGGCTATTGCTCCCTTCATGCCCTTGGCTCCTTCGGTAAGCTCCAATTCGGCTCCGAGTGCTTTGAGTAGCTTGCGGCGTTCAACGCTCATGGTTTCTGGCATAGTTAAAATTATTCTGTAACCTTTAACGGCTGCCACATAAGCAAGCCCAATACCAGTATTTCCGCTGGTAGGCTCAATGATAACTGTGCCTTCTTTTAATTTTCCATCTTTTTCGGCAGCTTCAATCATAGAAAGCGCAATGCGGTCTTTAACGCTATGCAGAGGGTTAAAACTTTCTAGTTTTACATACACCGTTGCCTCGCTGTCATTGAGCTTATTGATCTTAACAATCGGTGTATTCCCTATAAGATCAGTAATTTTATCTACTCTTGCCATAAAGATATTCTCCTTTTCGCCTAAAATATAGAAATTAATTCCTAGTTTGTCAATAGGATTGATATGTTTTTTACATTTTTTATGTTTTTTTTAAAAAATAAGCTAAAAATCAACGTGCCAGAGTTAAAATTTCCACCCCGTGCGGGGTAATTGCCACTGTATGCTCCCATTGAGCCGAAAGTTTACCATCTATAGTTACAGCAGTCCAGCCATCCGAAAGGACTTTTACCTTGTAAGAGCCTTCGTTTATCATAGGTTCAATGGTAAAAACCATGCCTTGCTCAATTTTTGGTCCCGGAAACCGCTGGCGGTAGTGCAAAACCTGCGGTTCTTCGTGAAAAGCCCTGCCAATGCCGTGCCCGCAATAGTCGCGCACAACGCTAAAATCGTGTTCCTCGGTTATTCCATTTATTATTGCCCCAATATCGCTAAAACGAGCGTTTGGAAGTTCGCAAGCCTTTATCGCTTCAAACAAGCATTGGCGCGAGGTACCAACCAGTTCGCTGGCATTTTTTGCCGGCTTGCCAATAAAAAACGTTTCGCTTGAATCCGCGTGGTAGCCATTTAGAATAGAGGTGATGTCTATATTTGCAATATCCCCGTCTTTCAAAACGTAACTATCTGGTATTCCATGAGTTACAACATCATTTACGCTTACGCAAACGCTTTTTGGAAAGCCTTTGTAGCCGAGGCATGCGGGTATGGCTCCGTTTTTGAGCGTAAATTCGCGCACAAAATCATCTATTTCCTGCGTAGTAATGCCGGGTTTGCACATTTCTCCCGCTTTTGCCAAAGTTTCTGCGACAAGCGCACCGCAATCTCTTATGCGCTCAATTTCTTTTTGGGTTTTTATCAGGATTTTTGGCATAGGCGGAAAATTACTCTCCCCTGTTCTTTGCCGCGGTTTCTTTAAATGAATTGTGCTGAGAAAGGCTTTTGCTGAAAAAATGTTCCCTTGAACCATCGTCTCTAGACACAAAATAAAGGTCTGTGGTTTGCCTTGGGAATAATGTTGCCTCTATTGCCGCTTTGCCCGGATTTGATATGGGGCCGGGCATTAAACCCGTGTATTTGCGGGTGTTGTAAGGATTATTGCTTTCAAGCTGGCTCTTATATATTGGGCCAGTTAGGTTGCGAAAAATAAATCTAACTGTCGCACACGAACCTAAGGACATTCCTATTTTAAGGCGGTTCAAAAAAACACCTGCAACGTGGTCTTGCTCTTGCGGTACGGCAGCTTCTTTTTCAACAAGGCTTGCCACTGTTAAAACCTCGTGCCAGCCGCCGAGCTGATTCCAAACGGGGCTGTTTTTAGCTTGCATCTCGTCACGTATTTTTAAATTTTCGCGCACCATAACTTTTATTGCGCCTGGCTCGTCCACGGCATAAGGAAAATCATAGGTGCTTGGAAAAAGATAGCCTTCCAAATCTTTTGCTTTTACGCCAAGAGACTTTGTGAATTCTGTGCTGTGCATTAAGCTATCCAATTTTTTGCTGTTTAAATTCAAAGGCTTGGCCAAAATTTCAACCACTTCCCAAGTCGCCTTTCCCTCTGGAATGGTAACTCTTATGCTTGCGGTTTTGCCGGAACTCAAAAGAGCAACAAGCTGCTCTATGTTTTGCCCTGTGGGAATTTTGTACCACCCTATTTTGAAATTCGCCTTGCCAGGGTGAAAACTGCACCACCATTTGAAAGATTTTGCACTTTCAATAACTCCGTTTTTTTGCAACAACCTGCCAACTTGCTCTGCGCCATAACCGCTGGGAACTTCCATAAGCACGGGTTCTTTTAAGGGAGAAACTTTTTCCCATTGCTTGTATGCGTAAAACACACTGCCCGCACCGAGACCTACAACAGCAAATAGCAAAAAAATAAAAAATCCCAATAACTTTTTCATCTTTAATTTTCCCACCATCCTTCTGGGCGGAAGTTTTCATTTAGCCTTGGGCTTGCGTGTTCGGGATTCTTTAAAATAGCCTCTTCAAATTCAGAGCGGAATTTTTGCAAGTAGCTCTGCACAGGAGCGGCAAGGGCGGCGGCGAGCGGGCAGACCGTTGTGCCTGTAAAGCCTTTGCAAAGGCTATCCAAAAGTTCAATATCTCCGTCTTTGCCATTGCCGTTTGCAATGCAAGATACTATGCGTTGAACATAGCCCGTTCCTTCGCGGCAAGGGGTGCATTGCCCGCAGGATTCGTGCGAGTAAAATTTGCCAAGTGTGTTTAGCATTTCAACTATGCTGTGCGTGTCGTTAAAGGGCATAACCGCACCGGAGCCAAACATTGTTCCCATTGCAGCAAGGCTTTCGTAATCCATATTTGCTTTTTTACATTCTTCTGGTGTTAAAACTTGGGTTGAAGAGCCGCCCGGTATGCAGCCTTTTAAATTGCCTACTATACCGCCGCAATACTCCTCGCTTTCCAATAGTTCCATCAAGGGAATCCCAAGCCTTGCCTCATAAACTCCGCGTTTTTTAACATCTCCAGAAACGCAGAAAACCTTTGTGCCGCCAGCTTTGGGTGTTCCAAGTTTTTGATATTCCTCAGGTCCATGTTCCAAAATCCAAGGCAATGCCATTATTGTTTCAACATTATTCACGCAAGTGGGCATATTCCACGCGCCATTTACCGCAGGGAAGGGAGGTTTAAGGCGAGGCTGCCCTTTTTGCCCTTCTAAGCTATTTATTAGAGCTGTTTCTTCGCCGCAAACATAAGCACCTGCGCCTCTATGCACAGCAATATCCAAACTGTATTTTGTTCCGCCTATATTTTTTCCTAAAAAACCAGCTTTGTATGCTTCCCTTATTGCCTCGGTTAAAGCCTCTATAGCAGGCAAAAATTCGCCGCGAACATAAATGTAGGCATTCCTTGCACCCAAAGCCCAGCCCGCTATTATCAAGCCTTCAACAAGGCGGTGTGGGTCTTCTACCATCAAAAAATGGTCTTTGAAAGTGCCCGGCTCGCCTTCGTCTGCGTTCACCGCTATATAAACGGGCTTGCCGCCTCTGGGTACAAAGCTCCACTTCATTCCAGTTGGGAACCCAGCACCGCCCCTGCCTCTAAGCCCGGAGCGTTGAACCAAATCTATCAGTTCAAACTGAGACAAGTCAAAAAGCCGGCGACTTATATTGGAATAACCGCCTAATTTTTTATAGACATCTATTTTCTGGGCACCTTTCCCAAAGTTCTGCGTACAGACTTTCATAATGAAGTATAATATAGTAAACTGCTTTTATTTTCTATGTTTTTCGCATGAAGCTAAAAATTTCCTTCATATTAATCCTCTGCTTTGCCACTCTAACAAATGCAGCTGGACTTTTTGAACATAAACGCGGCATAACAGATAATATTCCTTCAAAAGACTCGGTGCTTTACCTAACACTTGATGCTTGTGACGGTCGCCCAAACGGATATGATGTTAAACTTATCAATTTTCTCCGCAAAGAGCGCATTAAAGCAACACTTTTTTTGAATTACAATTGGATTAACGCAAATCCCGAAATAGCGCGAAATTTATCCAAAGACCCGCTTTTCAAAATTGAAAACCACGGCGCACACCATAGACCAGCGAGTTTAACCGGTAAATCTGCTTATGGCATTAAAGGGGCAAGTTCCAAAGATGGATTGTTGAGTGATATTCTTCCGAACCAAGATAAAATTTTTGCGTTAACCGGATATAAGCCAACTTGGTTCCGTGCAGGCACGGCAAATTACGAAGATAAAGCCATGCAAGAGATTCTCGCGCTTGGACTTAAAATTGCAGGCTTTGCGATAAATGCAGACTATGGAGCAACGGCATCCAAGAAAACCATTGAAAAATCCGTTAGCAAAGCCCGCTCTGGCGATATAATTCTCGCTCACATGAACCGCCCCGAATCCGAAACCGCCGCAGGTTTAATGTACACACTTCCCAAAATGAAAAGTTTAGGATACAGATTTGAAAAACTCCCCGATTAAATAACTATATTCCCCCCGTTAGCTAATCAGCATTTACTATATTCCCCCTTATGCAAACACAAAACGAATTTGTGAAAGTTAGGCTTGGCAAGCTGGAGAAAATGCGGGAGCAAGGACTCAATCCTTATCCGTATAAATTTTTAGTTACCTGCAATTCAAGCGAATTAAAAGAAAAAGCAGAAGAATTTATCGCAAGTAATAAAGAAGTTTCTTGGGCGGGGCGCATTGTGCGCTATAACCGCAAGGGAAAAATGTGTTTTATGCACCTAAAAGATGCTCATGGGCGTTTTCAGGTTTTGGCGGTAGCGAGCGAACTCAGCGAAGTTGAATATGAAGTTGTTAAAAGCATGGATATAGGCGACTGGGTTGGCACAAGCGGCACAGTGATGAAAACCAACAGCGGCGAATATACTCTGCAAGCTAAAAAAATTGAGATTATTTCAAAGGCAATTTATCCTTTGCCAATTCCAAAAGAAAAGCGAGACGAAAACGGCAATGTTGTGATTTTTGACGAGTTCAAGGATATAGAAACCCGCTACCGCGAACGCTATATTGACCTTGCGCTAAACGATAATGTCAGAGAAGTGTTCCGCAAAAGAATGCGCATAATCCAATCCATAAGGGAATATATGCTGGAGAAGGGATTTTTGGAAGTGGAAACACCCACACTCCAGCCCATTTACGGCGGCGCGAACGCTCGCCCCTTTGAAACGCACCACAACGCCGCAGACATGACCCTGTACCTGCGCATAGCACCTGAACTTTACCTTAAACGCTGCATAGTTGGCGGCTTTGAAAAAGTTTTTGAATTCACAAAAAATTTCCGCAACGAGGGCATGGACAAAAACCACAGCCCGGAATTTTCCTCACTTGAATTTTACGAGGCATTCAGCGACTACAACGATATGATGCTTCATTTTGAAAATATTTGCGAAAGAGCCTGCATAGCCGCAAACGGAACGACCAAAATAGAATATCAGGGAAAGGAAATAGATTTCAAAACTCCTTGGCAACGCTTAACTCTTTATGAGGCGATAAAAAAATATGCAGGAATTTCCGTTGAAAATCTCTCAGACGAACAGCTTAAATCCGAACTTGAAAAAAAGCATATAGAATTGAAAGGTTCATTTTCAAGAGGTAGAGCAATTTTGGCTCTCTTTGAAGAGACCTGCGAACATGAGCTTATTCAACCCACCATAATAAAAGACATGCCAAAAGAAAGCGCACCGCTTTGCAAAGCTCACCGCAGCAATCCGGATTTAATTGAGCAGTTTGAGCCATATATAAATGGCTGGGAAATTGGCAACGCATACAGCGAGCTTAACGACCCTGTTTTGCAGAGGCAGCTTTTGGAAGAACAAGTTGAGCGCGGACGCGGCGGCGAAGATGAAACTCACCCGATGGACGAAAATTTTTTGCACGCCATTGAATGTGGAATGCCCCCAACCGGAGGCGTGGGCATCGGTATAGATCGCCTTGTTATGCTTTTGACAAATCAGTCAACAATAAGGGACGTGCAATTATTCCCATTGATGAAATAGCGGCGTATCATCAATTCTTTTATTTGCTGCGGGTTCCCATTTATCTGCCGGTCTCTTTCTCTCTGGTGGCAAAGGCTCTGAACTGGCTGGCATAGCCAAAGGTTTTGCGGCGGCGCCAAAACTTCTGGCAGCTTTTATCGCTTCATCGCGCAGAGCATTTATATCTCCGGGCTCTGTTGGTATATCGGGGATAATGCCAATATTGTGGAATGTTTTTCCATTTGGATAAAATGTTTGAAGGCATGTTATATACGCAAGCCCGCCCATATAAGTTTTTTGGTAAATTTGCCCTACCCCTTTTCCATAGCTCGTTTGCCCTATAACAACTGTTTCGGGACGGTTATATTTCACAGCAGCGGCAAAACGTTCCGAACAACTAGCAGAACCTCTACTCATCAAAATAACCCATTTCATATTCACACCTGTCCCTTCTTGCCTCAAATAATCTCTGGCATATTCATGCGAAGTTTCTACCACATTTCCTCTTTTTCTGTCGTAATAATGTCGCACATCATAAATCAATTCGTTGTTATACGGAACAAGCTCTGCTGCCATTGCCGTGCAATGCCCTATATTCCCGCCCGGGTTGCCGCGAAGATCCATAATTGCCGCTTTTGCCCCCTTAATCTCTTGCAAAATGTCACTGAACTCATAATAAGTTCCCTTTGGATTATTTGTATAGGGCTTATATGAGTAAACTCTTATGTACGGAATACCATCAATCGAATCCAAATATACCGTTGGTTCTGGAACTTCTGCTTTTTGCATAGCAGGTAAAGTTATGGTTTTACCTTCGCGCAAAACAGTAAAAACTGTTGAATTATCAAATGGATCATCGTCTTCTAAATAAATTGAATCTTTGTCTGCTAAAGCTAAACCGGTTAAAGATTTCCCGTTTGCAGATAGAAGTCTGTCTTTTT
>Ga0268262_10006220_pt1 | contig 11526 bp, 10 predicted proteins | sample TergutNc150P3_FD_190354 | JGI IMG/M metagenome (GOLD analysis project Ga0268262, IMG submission 190354) | Nasutitermes corniger P3 segment gut microbial community from laboratory colony in Florida, USA - Nc150 P3 (SPAdes) (version 2) | ecosystem: Host-associated > Arthropoda: Insects >... | reverse complement strand
TTTAACATAAGGGAAATCTTTCAGCAAATTAATGCTGTTTTCGGAGCAGGGGGGATTCGAACCCCCGGTGCCTTGCGGCACAACGGTTTTCAAGACCGCCTCCTTCAACCACTCGGACACCGCTCCAGTAAATGCAGCCCGTCAAGGGCTGTCTCTCCAATAATGGTTTTATATAGCCATTTTTTGGGCCTATAGTCAAGCTGGACATCCAGAAGAATTCTCACAAAGAACACCAAGAAAGAAAAGGACACAAAGAGGAATCCAGGGGTTTTTGTCTGTTATCTTATCGTGAAACTATCAAGCTTAGCTTACTTACAACAACCCCCTTTCCTCCCTTTCTTTGTGATCTTTGTCCCTTCGTGATCTTTGTGAGAACTCTTTACCAATCAAACAGCCGGCCGGCATTGGCGCTGGTTTCCGCCGCCAGTTGATCCGGTGTTTTGCCGAGAATTCCGGCGGCAAAGGCGGCAATGTGGGAAAGGAAACACGGCTCATTGCGGCCGCTTTTTCCCCGTACGGAACGCGGCAGGTTACGGGGCAGTAAATAGGGAGCATCGGTTTCCAGCAGCAGGCGGTCAGCGGGAATATGCCGCAGCAGGGGGATAAGGTGGGCGCCGCGACGTTCGTCGCAAATCCAGCCGGTAATGCCGATGTAACAGTCCAGGGCAAGGTATGCTTCCAGTTCCGCCATCCCGCCGGTAAAACAGTGAACCACCGCGCCGGGCACATGCGCGCGGTATTGTTTCAGGATAGATAAAAAATCTTCAAAGGCGTCCCGCTCATGGAGAAATACCGGCTTCCCCAGCCGCGCCGCAAGGGCAAGCTGATCCTCAAAACATTTTCGCTGGTCCTGCGGCGGGGAAAAATTGCGGTTGTAATCAAGGCCGCATTCCCCAACAGCCGCAGGCACGGCTGCCGGCATGACCGCCGGTTTCTGTGAAACCAATTCTTCCAACCGCGCCGTTGCAGATGCATCCCAATCCTTCGCGTTGTGGGGGTGCACTCCGGCGGTGGCTCTGCATTGTGGGTGAACTTGAGCGAAAGCCAGAGCCTCGGCGCTGCCTGCGATACTGCTGCCGGTGATGATCAGCGTTTTTACGCCGGCGGCCTCCGCCCTGGCAATGACGGCTTCCCGGTCCCGGTCAAACGCGGGACTCATCAGGTTTACGCCAATGTCTATAAGGGAATAGGAGTCGTTGTTAGCAAGCATAACAAATTACCGATACGATTCGCAGAACGGACAAAAATTTCATTTTTTCTTGGTGGTAACCGGTTGAGTAACGCCGAAAAGCTGCTTGGTCAATTCAGGGGAGGAATACCACAAGGTAACCGGATCGCCTTCACGGGTATTTACTTTTAAGTACACATAGCCGCCGGGAAGGTTCCATGAACATTCATAGGGGCGCAGTTCCTTTATAATTTCGTCAAAAAGATAAGGGGAGCCAAAACGATTCCGCAGTTCCTGCCGTACCTCGTTATAGCAGCGCATAAGTTCGTCCATCGTGTAGGTAAGGAAGTAGTAAGTGCCCCCTTGCAGTCCCGATTTGGAAAAATAGCACAGCATATAGGTGGTATATCCGTTTACCTCAACATTTTCCCAGACAAGGGAATCAAGGCCGTTAATTTTTTCCCGCGATACCGGTTTCCCCATTTTCTTGATCACTTCATTCATGCTGGTTCCCCAGGGAAAATTCCGAAAGGTAACATTGGTTTCGTAACGCGCAGATTCTTCAACTTTACGGTCTTTATCCGCGGCAGATAAAACGGCAAGCGGCAAAAGAAAAATCAACAGAAATTTTTTGATGATAACCCCCGGAATATTATCAGCATGAACTCGAAAAATCCTGGCTATTTCAATACGGTTGTATTATAGCATAGCGGAACGGCGGACAACAATTACTTTTTGGCGGTAACCGGTTGAGTAATGCCGAAAAGCTGCTTGGTCAATTCAGGAGAGGAATACCACAAAGTAACCGGATCACCCTCGCGGGTATTTACTTTTAAGTATACATAGCCGCCGGGGAGGTTCCATGAACATTCATAGGGGCGCAGTTCTTTTATAATTCCGTCAAAAAGATAGGTGGGGCCAAAACGATCCCGCAGTTCCTGCCGTACCTCGTTATAGCAGCGCATAAGCTCGTCCATCGTGTAGGTAAGAAAATAGTAGGTGCCGCCCTGCAGTCCCGATTTGGAAAAATAGCACAGCATATAAGTAATGTATCCGTTTACCTCAACATTTTCCCAGACAAGGGAAACAAGCCCGTTTATTTCTTCCCGCGATACCGGTTTTCCCATTTTTTTGATCACTTCATCCATGCTGGTTCCCCAGGGAAAACTCCGAAAGGTAACATTGGTTTCGTAACTCGCGGGTTCTTCAACTTTACGATCTTTATCCGCGGCGGGTAAAATGGCAAGCGGCAAAAGGAAAATCAACAGAAACTTTTTAATGACGAACCCCCAGAATATTATCGGCACGAACTTGAAAAATCTTGAGTATTTCAATATAGTTACATAAAAGACGGATAATATGCCTGAATATACGCCAGAAGCCGCCGTGGAACGGCGGATATATATTGATTATAACGCCACTACTCCCCTCAGACCGGAAGTAAAAGCTGCAATGCTGGACGATGCGGACATTTACGGCAACGCTTCCAGCATGCACGCGTCGGGGCGGCTTGCCCACGCGCAGGTAGAACAAGCCAGAGGCATGGTGGAAAAACTGTTGGGAGCGCAGCCGCGGACGGTGTTTTTTACATCGGGCGGTTCAGAATCCAACAATACGGTATTTCAAACCATGCGGCAGCTTGCCTCCGCTCCGGATAACAGTCCGCTCAAAGAGGGTCGGCGCGTCCAGGGACGCGGCGAGTTTATTACCACCGCCATTGAACATCCCTGCGTATTTAACTCTGCAAAGTATCTGCAAAGCCTCGGCTTTAAGGTCCATTTTCTGCCGGTTGACGAATACGGCAAAGTTAATATTGACGCGCTTAAAAATACGTTAAGCGAAAAAACGCTCCTGGTTTCGATAATGACGGCTAACAATGAAATAGGAACGATTCAGGACATTAAAGCGATTTCCGCGCTGGTAAAGGCCGCCGGAGCGTGGATGCACACCGACGCGGTACAGGCGCTCGGCAAAATACCGGTCAATGTTGACGAGATGGGAGTGGATTACCTTACCATGTCGGCGCATAAAATTTACGGGCCCAAGGGAATTGGCGCCCTGTATGTACGCAAGGGAGCGCCCTTGTTCCCGCTTATCCACGGCGGACATCAGGAAGACGGCTTGCGGGCCGGAACTTACAACAATCTGGGCATAATAGGATTTGGCAGGGCGGCGGAAATCGCCGTGGACGAAATTACACAATACGGCGGAAAAATCGCCGCCCTCCGCGACCGCCTGCGCGACGGCCTGCTCGCGGCAATTCCCAACATTAAGATCAACGGCCACCCGACGGACGTACTGCCCAATACCTTAAACGTTTCATTTCCCGGCGCGGAAGGCGAGGCGATACTCCTCTCCATGGATATGCTGGGAATAGAAGCGTCAACCGGATCGGCCTGCGCGTCGGGAAGCCTTGAGCCGTCCCATGTGCTTATGGCGATAGGGGTAGGGCCGGAGCTTGCCCACGGTTCAATCCGCTTTAGTCTGGGCTGGGGAATCAGCGCGGATGATATTGATTATATTGTTACCACCCTGCCGCAAATAATCGCCCGGCTGCGGGCAATGGCGTCTATGTAAAGGAGTTATTATGCCTGATTGGTTATATTCAGATACCGTTAAAGAACACTTTACCAGCCCCCGGAATGTCCTTATGGAAGACGAGTCTGCCTTCGCCGCCAATGCCAGAGGACAGACGGGAAACATCAAATGCGGAGATCAGATGTTAATGCTCCTCAAAATTGACAATGATATTATCACCGATGTACGCTGGAAAACCTATGGCTGCGCCAGCGCCATTGCCTCTACCAGTATGCTCTCCGAAATGATCAAGGGTATGAAGATAGAGGACGCCTACAAGATAAGACCGGAAGACCTCGTTGAAAAACTCGGCGGTCTGCCCGCGTATAAAATCCACTGTTCGGTGCTGGGCGACAAGGCCCTCCGCGCCGCCATTGACGACTACCTCGCCCAAACCGGCAGACAGGGAACGCTCAAAGAACCCGCCGTCGAAATTTGCCATTGTTTGGGCATCACCGACAAGGACATTGAAACCGCCTTTCAGAACGGCGCCCGTAACTGGGAATCCCTGCAGCAGGCCACCAAAATCGGCACCGTCTGCGGCAAATGCAAAGGCCAGGCGCTGGAATTACTGCATGGGTTTGAGCATATTTACGGCTGATACTCATACAACTATTTTTAATATCATTCATTTTTGGTAGACTTACAGAACTCGTCAAACTCCGGCTCTACCGCCAAAAAAACATCAACCAGTTCAGGGTCAAATTGGCGTCCGTTTTCTTCCAATATAATTGATTTTGCTTTCTCGCGGCTGAAGGGCTCTTTATATGAACGTTGAGAACGTAACGCGTCATAGACATCGGCAATGGCGATTACACGGGCAAGAAGAGGTATATCCTTTTCTTTCTTACCGTCAGGATAACCGCTGCCATTCCATTTTTCATGGTGATGCTTGGCCATTACAAACGCGTTTTTCAAAAAGTCGTTGTCCTTTGCAAACTGCATTGACTTTTCCAGAGAATCCGCTCCCTTTGCGCTGTGGTTTTTCATTACATCAAACTCATCATCGGTCAATCTTCCGTTTTTAAGAAGGATACTGTCAGGTATCGCGATTTTTCCCATATCGTGCAGCAGGGAAGATTCCGCTATTCTCTGAATATCCGATTCAGTCAGTTCATAGCCGCGCCTTACCAATTCACGCAGTAAAATAGCGACATATTCGCTTACACGCCTGGTATGTACGCCGGTGTAACCGTCTTTTTTTTCTATCAAATCGCTCATTGAATATACAATCGCTTTTTGCAGATTGCGGATACTTTCAGTCTGCCGGTCAACCTCGAACTGCAGTTCTTTGTTAAAACGCTCAATTTTGGCATGAGACTCGTTAAGCTGGCGTATCAAATCCTCTTTTTCACTGATGTCGGTTACTATCACAACAGTACAGATCATTTCATCAAATTTGTCATAAACGTAATTGAGCGAGATTTGGCATTTTTGTCCTTCAATGCGGCAAACAGCGTCGCAGTTGAAAACAGAGGCGTCTTTTTTATGGCGGTGCAGTGATAATGAGCTGTCCGATAACGAGTTATCTGTAAAATCAAACAGGCTGAATAATTTCAACCTGTTAAGTTGTTCAGCAGTTTGCTTAAAGAAACTTTCCGAAGCCGTGTTGCAGAGCACAATATTGCCGGTATCATCCAGAATAAGCACGGGCAGTTTAACAGCCGTATAAACATAAGCGGCAAGGTTGGAAATATTAAAACTAAAACTGTTATACTGGTTGGCGTAATAGTTACAGATAAAGAGAAGCGCCAATATTCCGATAAAAGGGATAAGTTCTATAAAATACGAACTAAGGGAGAATAACAGGCAGACAAGGGAAAGAAGCGATACAAGCGATGCTATTGATATTGTTTTTGCCTGTAAACGGTCGCGTTTTAGGGACGCGGTTCTTATCCATTTATATAACAGAAAAATCAGGCAACAGAAAGAGAAAATAACAATTAAAAGAGTAAATATATTAAAAAAAGGGGAAGAAAGAATATCAATCGCGTTAGTGGATGTAATTAAAATAATAAATATTGAGGCAACAGCAAGTGAATTGGCGGAAAGTAAAACATATTGTAATATTTTGAATCTTTTTGAATTGATTTTTGAAAGATTAAGGATAAAAGCGAAAAGAAACGGAACAGCCATAATTTTTATTGTTTGTAAAACAATATTTGTTGTGCTGAATATATAACTTGATTCGCCTAAATGTACGTTTTCCAATAAGGCTTTATAAAACGAAAAGCTGGTGTTAAAAGTGGAAATCGCAACTACCAAGCAAATGGCAAAAAAGTACCAGTTTAAGGTACTGCGCTGGTTTTTACCCACAATTTGAAATATGCCCAGAAAAAGCGCGAGGAGGGAGATTACAATGTATATAAAGGTAAAAATCAAGGACTGTTTCTCCTTATTGACACTATATTTGTCATTGGACTAAAGTCCGCCGCGCAACAGGCGTTTGCCATAGGCGCGTCCGGCTATAATATATACTACAAAAACCAATAAAGCGGTCATTAATGTAGGAACAAAAATATTATACCTGTTAAACAGCCAGTTGCCAACTATACCAATTAATACAATGGTTAAAATTCTCCAGCTTATGGATTTATTAATTTTTGGTTTTTTCGTAAAATATTCAAGAAAAACAAGAACAAATATCGGTACAAATACCATGGTAATAGACGTCAAAAAATTTTCTAAAATTAACTCAAAACGATTAACCGGAAAAAACACGCAAACAAATAATGTAAGTAAGCCAATTACCATAATGGGAATTCGAATATTTCTGCTTTTTATCCATTGTGTCGATGAAACCGCCGCGGAATAAATGGCGACAAAGTTAGTGGTTATGGTGGATAAGAAAACTATACCACAGGCTATGTAGCGAAATTTACTTGACGCGATAAATGTAAAAATGTCATTTCCGCCGGAAATAACGATTGAAAGTCCGATAAAATACATAAAACAACTTCCCAAAAAATATCCGAGAAACGGCATTAAAACAGCGCACTTCTTGTCATTCGCTTTACAGGAATAATCTCCCACCAGGGGCAGCCATGAAACCGGCATCGCTATGGATAATTCCATTCCCAACATTACGCCCATGTTATCTGAAATATTAACAGAACCTGATGTATAACCCGCTGATTCAACAAGAAAAAAAACACAAAGGCCTGCCAAAAGAACAACCGCTATATCGTTTATTTTTCCTCCCGGACTGCCAAAAATTAACGCCCATATTATTTGAATGACAGACAAGGTAAGAGCCGCTGTCCAAAAGGGCAAATTGGGGAATACAGCGACAATCGCGCCTCCTGCCTGTACTACCAAAATAATAATCCAGCCTACAAGTTGTATCAGGTTACATAACGCAACAAGTTTTCCGCCATTTTTGCCGAAAGAAAAAACCACGCTGTCCATTGCGTTGACTTTTCGGTTATAAGAAATATATGCGCCGCACGCGAAAAACATCGTTCCAATCAAGTGTCCGACAATTATTACAATAATCCCCTGAACAAAACCCAATGGAGCAAGCAATCCTCCGGTAAATATCTCTGAAACGGAAATTGCCGCTCCAACCCAAAGCAGAAACATAGCGCTTTTCGTCATAATCAGACTCCGTAGAAAATTTCCAAGCTTACTTAAATATAGATATTTTTCTTAGTTCTTTACAAAATATTATTTCCAATGCCTCATCTAAATATTTAAATCCGCCAATTTCCGTATACCCTATTTTTCTGTAAAAATGCTGCGCTTCTTCATTTGATAGTGTTGATGTTAATACATTTTTATAGCCCTTTTTTTTCATTTCATTTTCCCAATAATTTACCAGTTTTTTTCCCATTCCTTTACGTCTGTATTTTTCCAGAAAATATATTAAATTCATAAATGGCACATTATCCCAAAATAAATTGTATCTAAGCCATCCAATTAGTTCCCCGTTTTCCTGAACAACATATATTTCTTTTGCTTCTATTTTTGTTATCAATATTTCTTCAGAAATATGTTTGTCGTGTTCTTTTAGCCATGAATAATCCGTGATTTCAGCATATCGTATTATCCCTGCCATAAAATTTCCCTATGTTCTATCTTATACTATATCCATTCTTTATACAATACAAAGGGCATTCGGACTTTTCGAACTAAAGTCCGCGTCCGCGCCTGACCGCGGTTTGACTGCGCCATGCGGCTGAAATCATCAGGTATTTCCCCTATTACACGCTCCAAAATGGCTCTGACGCCTGGTATCGGGGTACTACTGGAATTTTATTCATAAATGAGGAATAATTAAGGTATACCATGAAACATATTGTGATTATCATTATAATAGTCTCTACTATGACGTTTTTTATTTTTGCCCGTAAAAACGATCTTGATGAATTTATCTATGATTTTGCCGGTAAGAAAACCGCGCTTCCCGTTCCCACAGCGGAAAAATTGCCGTCATCATGGAAAGGTTTTAATTTACTCAATATGTTTTATTTAAAAGGGCAGAAAACGGATACGCCCTTTAATGAAAAAGAATTTAAAATGATGTCGGACTGGGGTTTTAACTTTGTAAGAATACCAATTGACTACAGAATTTTGATAAAAGCAAACGACTGGAATAAAATAAACGGGTCTGCCATGCGGCGGTTAGACAAAGCTGTTGAATACGGGATCAAGTATGATATACATATATGCCTTAATTTACACAGGGCTCCCGGATATACGGTGGCTTCCCCGGCGGAAACCACAAACCTTTGGACGCAGGCAAAACCTCAGGAAGCTTTTGCGCGTATGTGGGGTTTTATCGCCAAACGTTATAAAAATGTCCCGAATGAGTACCTTAGTTTTAATTTCCTGAATGAACCTTCGGGTGTTGATGAAAAAACGTATGTTGATGTAATTAAAAAAGCCGCTAACGCAATACGGGCGCATGATCCTGACCGTGTTTTAATAGCGGACGGACTGGATTACGGCACTATTCCGTCTTATCCGATAAAAGAACTTGGTATAGCGCAGGCAGCAAGGGGTTATGCGCCATTCCCCCTCACTCATTATAAAGCTAATTGGGTAGAAGGCTCTGACAATTTTCCTTTGCCCGCATGGCCGGTCAACGGGCAAAACAGGGAATGGCTGAAAAACACCTGTATAAAACCGTGGTATGATCTTATAAAAAACGGCGGCGGGGCAATGGTAGGCGAATGGGGAGCGCATAACAGAACGCCTCATGACGTTGTTTTACGCTGGATGGAAGATAGTCTTTTAAATTTTAAAGAGGCTGGCATGGGTTGGGCGCTCTGGAATTTAAACGGTTCTTTTGGCGTTCTAAACAGCGGAAGAAATGACGTAAACTATGAAAATTATAACGGATACAAACTTGACAGAAAAATGCTAAATCTTTTGCAGAAATATCTTGAGATAATGTAATCCGCCGGAAAACCCTCATTAATATCCCTCCGGCATTGCGCTGCGGGCAATTGACATTATGGCATAGGACAGTACAATGTACATATATAAGAGGGGTATACTTTGAAAGTTGTAGTCATTGGCGCCCAATGGGGCGATGAGGGAAAGGGAAAGATCGTTGATTATCTGGCAAACGAGGCGCAGATTATCGTCCGTTATGCCGGCGGCGCAAACGCGGGGCATACCATCGTTATTGGCGGCGAGCAATACGCTTTACACCTCATTCCTTCGGGTGTTTTTTATTCCGATAAAATTGTCATTCTGGGCGCCGGCATGGTGATTGATCCGGTCGCGTTATTCGATGAAATTAAAATGCTGGAAGACAGAGGCATCGACACCACGGGCCGGATATTAATTTCTGACCGCGCTCATTTGGTACTGCCCCGTTACATTAAAATCGACAAAGAACGGGACGCGGCGCGGAAAAAACCAATCGGCACAACGGGACGCGGCATTGGAATTACCTATTCCATGAAAAGCGACCGCGAAGGTATCCGCGTTGCGGACCTTGCGTGGAAAGATAAAATGGCGGAACTTGAGGTTGAAGACCGCGATTTTCTGGCCCCCTATACCGAAAGGCTCCTTGCCATGTCGGTTGATCTTGCGTCATATTTGGTACACCGAAAAAATTCGCAGATACTGTTTGAGGGCGCTCAGGGAACTTTACTTGATCTTGATTTGGGAACCTATCCCTATGTAAGCAGCGGAATGTCCTGCGCCGCGGGAGCGGCGGTAGGCGGCTGTATCGGACCGAGGGCCATCGACAAAGTACTGGGAGTTTTTAAGGCCTATTCAACCCGCGTGGGAAACGGCCCCCTGCCCAGCGAATTTGATCCCCAGGCCGAGGACGAGTTATGCCGCTTTGTCCGCGAAACCGGCCGCGAATACGGCGTTACCACCGGAAGGCCCCGGCGCTGCGGCTACCTGGATTTGGTTTCCCTGCGCTACGCCTGCATAACCAATTCCATCGACAGTCTGGTGATGACCCACCTTGACGTATACGATACCTTCGACGAAATAAAAGCCTGTATCGCCTACCGTATCGGCGACCGCATCGTGGAAAAATTCCCCGCTTCCATTGAAGAACTCAACAACGCGAAACCGGTGCTGCGGACTTTCGCCGGCTGGAAAAAATCACTCGCCGGAGCCCTTACCTACGAGGAATTTCCCCTTGCCGCGATGGAGTACATTGACTTTGTAGAGCGTTATTGCGAAACACCGATTGATATTGTTTCGGTCGGTTATGACCGCAAGGCGACAATTATCCGCAAAAGTCCCTGGACAAAATGGTGAATAGCAAGTAACAGGTAACAAATAACAATTACCAAAGAACAGAGAAGGATGAGAGATGAATATAGCAAGCGCGGTTTTGTTGGGTATAATTCAGGGCTTGACCGAATTCCTGCCGGTTTCCAGTTCCGGTCATTTGGTTTTGTTTCAAAAAATATTCGGCATTGAGGAACCGGCGCTGTTATTCGACACTATGCTCCATGTGGGGACGCTTGCCGCTGTTATTGCGGTATTGTGGACGGACATTTGGGCAATACTGCGCAAACTCAATCAACCGCTGACCGCTTATTTGATAATTGCCACTATTCCAGCGGTAATTTTTGCCCTTGTCTTTAGAAAGCCGATTGAAAAGGCATTCGAGACCGGTCAGTTTTTGGGCTTCTGTTTTCTGCTTACATCAGCGCTGCTGGCTATGGCGGAACTGCTGTCAAAGCGGGCTGCCCATAGCAACCTAAAAAAAGCCGGTGAAATGAACTGGCTGGACGCGCTGATCATCGGTATATTGCAGGCTGTCGCCATTATTCCCGGCGTATCCCGTTCCGGCGCCACATTGTCCGGCGCCCTTTCCCGCAGACTGAACCGCAGTTTTGCCGCTCGTTTTTCATTTCTGCTGTCAATTCCGGCAATACTCGGCGCGGCGGTTTTTCAGCTTAAAGGCCTGATAAAAGGCGGCGAAACGGCTGCAGACGCGCAGGCGCTCAGCGGCGGCATTGGAACGGCGACGATCATTGCGGGAACTTTAAGCGCCGCCATTGTGGGTTTTTTCGCCGTGCGGCTGATGCTGAAAATTGTCAGGGAAAGATCGCTGTGGGGCTTTGCTATTTACACAGGAGCTTTAGGTCTGCTGGTGCTGGTTGATCAACTTGTAACGCATCTGGTGTTTTAAGGTCGTTATATTGTAAATTTCATACCGTTAAGAAATCACCTTTCACCCATATTAAATATAAATAAACAAAAGCAATTGCCATTGATATAATAAATACAATAATTATATATTTTTTTGAAATAATATTATTTTTCCAAACAAGTATATATATTATTATCTGAATTAC
>Ga0268262_10006219_pt1 | contig 11528 bp, 11 predicted proteins | sample TergutNc150P3_FD_190354 | JGI IMG/M metagenome (GOLD analysis project Ga0268262, IMG submission 190354) | Nasutitermes corniger P3 segment gut microbial community from laboratory colony in Florida, USA - Nc150 P3 (SPAdes) (version 2) | ecosystem: Host-associated > Arthropoda: Insects >... | reverse complement strand
AATCGGGGGGGATTAGAAACAAATTCCTTTTCTTCTTCTTCCTCTTGGGGGTAGCCGGAGGCAGGTATTCTGACTTAAAATTACTGACGTTATGCGTCATTTTATTGGGAAACGCAAAAAACGGCTTTAGAAGGGCTTTTAAGGCATTGAACGTGAAAGATACGTCAATGGGTATAAAGGCGGCTCTACGGGCTTCTATGAGCGATTTAGAGGGTATTTTTTGGGGGGTCTGTGGTGTAGAAAAAACCAATTTTTGAAATGCGTTAGGTGTAATTAGAAAATATGTTATCAAATATGACATCAATTTTTGATAATAACAGGGCATAATAGAACATAATAGAGCATAATTGTAGTTGACATAATTCCTTATCTGGTATAGAATTAGAGCAATAGAGAGTACCACAGGGTACTAATGAGCAATGGGGTACGAACACTGGTAACGCCATTGGGTATAGTGATGCTGGTAAGTCTGGCGCAGCCGTTAAAAGCATATCCCCCGATACTGGTAACACTGTTGGGTATGGTGATACCGACAAGGCTGCTGCAACCGTCAAAAGCCGAATTCCCAATACTGTTAACATTGTTCCCTATTGTAATACTGGCAAGGCTGGTACAATCGCTAAAAGCTGAATACCCGATACTGGTAATACTATCTGGAAGAACAACAGATACTAATTTAGGATAAATATTACGATAACGATTACGATCATAGGAATATGTAAAACCTTTTATTTCCGTTCCGGTACTATCTGTAAGATCGATATTGACATACCTGTCTGCGACAATCAACATCATCAGTAAATTCCCCCAATGGGTCAGGTCAATATTTGCCTTGAGTGAGACAGGCTTATCGGCAGTATTAACACCGTGGGCAACCAGTTCAGTACCTAATGCATGGATTTCTTCGGGTGCGGGATCTATCCTTATCGTAAAATCTTTGATGATATCTTTTTGTTTACTAAATTCGAAAGTCGCGGTAAGAGTAACTGTTCCCGGCGCCATGGTAAAGAGCATGTCCCCATTGATTCTGGCCTGAGTAGTTCCGGCATCTTTTATCGCCCATGAACCCTCATAATAGCTCTTAAAGCCGCCTATCCAGGCATCCAGTTCAATTGGCGTCCAGGCTGTGGCCGAATCAGGTGTATCAATATTTACATCTTCTACATCATAAGTACACCCTGCCGCGCCCAGGATGAAAAAAACCGCCACACAGGCTACTATTGTTTTTCTTAAACAGTGCAACCTCATATTAACATTATAACGCGCATAACTGTAAAAAACTACATTTTTTTAAAAATTAACGCAAGGTTCATAATATTTATAGCTTCCTGCCTTTGCCTTTTTTCTTTTCCCCACTGAAATCAATTTTTCCTGACAATTTGTCATATAGCTCAAACAAGTACGCTACACGTTGACTATCACTATCAAAAATTCTTCCATAAGCATTTTCTACTGTTTTGTCAAGTTTTTTATGGGCTTTTAATAATTCTTTAGGCATAGTCAAAGGATCATAAAGGTCCGCAAGGCTGGAATTGGGGAATAGCAGCCGAGCGTCCAAAACAGCTTGTGCTAATTTCTCTATTTCAGCTTTCTGTTTTTCTGTAGGATTAGGCCAAGGGAAGTTATTATATACTGATGGGGAATAACGATAATCGCTTTTCAATCTTCCACAAACAGTTCTCATCCAGGCCATGTGCATATTTGATGTTAAAACGCCAAAATGGTATAGAGCGGCATTTTCAGCGACCAGCGTTGCATTGCTGGCAATATAATCAGGCGGCAAGAAGCCAATAGGTATATAAAACCTATTTTCAGATGATGTTTCAGGCACAAGCAAATAATTGGTTTTCGGCTGTCTGATTTGCGAAAAAAGCATAGGCGTATCCGCTTGTTTATTAACCGCCAGGGTTTTCGTCTCTTTGCGTATTTTTTTTACACCTTCTAATCTTTCAATAATTTCAGGAATATTACGATATACCGAAGGTTCAATGTCAAGAAACCATAGGCAATATCTTTTTACATTGTTTATAAATTCATCTGAACCTATATATCTTTTTATAAAGGCTTTTGACTGAGGGTACTTTTTAATAAGTATTTCTTTCTCGTTTTCAGATAATAATAAAAATCCTCCATCCCAGGGTTTGCTCCCTTGTTTTAGTTTTGGTAATTTTTCATTTGCTTTGCCACGCAATGTAATAAACACGTTGCCAGCATCAATTAAATAACCGTTGATACTTTTAGCTTCAAATTCTAACAATGTACCATCATCGCTATATTCAAATAGTTGTTTGTATTTTCGTTCATTTTGAGCGAAACCAATTATAACGCAATGCACCGCAGCTTTTCCTTTTGCTTCGTTAGTCCAAATAAAAGTGCGGTAAGCAAAGTTTATAAAAATTTTGTTGTTATTTAGCAAATCATCCCAAAGAATAGGAGTTTGTTCGCCTTGGGTTATTGAATTTGTTGATACAAATGCGGCTTCAATTAAGCTGTCCTGAATGAAATGCGCCGCTTTCTTGTACCAGGCAGCCACATAATCCAAACGCCCGGCGCGGTTATTATCAGTAAAAACAATTTCCATATCATTTTGCTGCTCAAGGGTTCTTAGTGATAATCCAACAAACGGCGGATTACCTAAAATATATGACAATTCTGACTTTGGTACTATTGTTTCCCAATCAATAGGCAACGCATTTGCTATAACGATAGAAGGCGAAGCAGTCAAAGGAATACGGGCAATGTACCTTCCGAATTTTTCCGATGCCTTTTTATTCATTAGATGATCCATAAGCCATAACGCAGTTTGGGCGATACGGGCGGGGAATTCTACTATTTCAATTCCGTAAAATTGATCCACATTTACCCTTATCATTAGTTCAATATCAAGAACCTGCTGTGTTTGTAAATATTCAGATAACACTTCTATTTCAAGCAATCGGAGTTCGCGGTAACTTACAACGAGGAAATTACCGCAGCCGCAGGCAGGGTCAAGGAATTTTAACTTACGGAGTTTTGTATGAAATTCCAAAAGCCTTTGTATACGAATGTCAGATTTTAATTTTCTTATTTTTTCAAATTCTTCCCATAGCGCGTCAAGAAAAAGCGGCTTTATTACTTTTAAAATATTGGCTTCGCTGGTGTAATGCTCCCCTAACGCACGGCGTTTTTCTTTATCTTTGACACTCTGGAACATCGCTCCGAAAATTTCCGGTTTTATCTGCGACCAGTCCAGAGTACAACACTTGAGTAATGTCTTTCTCATTACCGAATTAAAAGCGGCAGTTTCCAGCCTTTCCTCAAATAGATTGCCGTTTATGTATGGAAATTTATTTAGTGTTTCATCAATATTTTTTAAGCGTTTTTCTATTGGCTTGTTTAGCATGTCAAATATCTGTCCTAAATGAAGCGCTAAATCGCTGCCGTCCTCATTTGTCCTTTCCTTGATGTATCTAAAAAAAAATTTCTTTTCATCAAAAATACCGGAGTCATCGGCAAATAAACAAAAAAGGAGGCGGACAAGATACATCTCAAGTTCATGCCCTGTATAACCGTTTTCTTTAAGAGCGTCGTGTAATTCCCCCATGTGTTCGGCGGCTTCTATATCAACAGGGTTTACCGCCTGAAATTTTACATCTTTATAGCCTGCAAGGTAACTAAATAATTCCACCTTTTGCGGCAATTCCGGCAAGGTAAAATGTTCAACCTCGCTGTCTTTCTCAAGATTATAATAATCAAAGTTATAAAAATCAGAGATGAGTATCCCTTCAGGAAGCTCGGCAGGGGGCAGATTAACTGCATACTCCTTTGCCTGTTGGTAGGCTTTTACCATATCCTTACCGGGGGTTTTCATTTCTATCATAAAGCGGCCTTTCCAGAAAAGGTCTATATAACCCCTGCGGCCTCCTGTCGTATTGTCGAATAAATCATCTTGACCGCCTATATTTACCCTATGTTCAAAGTTGGCGACTTGCCTTCTTGAAACGCCGAAAATATTCAGAAAGTCCGTTTGAAAATCCTGCGCGTCCGCTTCTTCTCTTGCTTTTGGAGCTTTGTCTTTCCATTCTTCTACGAAGTTTGAGGCTCGTAATCTGATTTCATTCCATGATAGAGGCATAATTTACTATACTATAACCTATGATAATAAGCCAATACCCGCCCTTCAATTACTATTCCAATATGCCATTTACATTCAATGTAGCTGTTGTGATTTTACCCGTCCTGAAGCTTAATTCTTTAATAGAATACATATCACCAAAATAAACAATTACTTCAGTGCTATATGAATAAAAAGAAAGCCCATTATAGGGTTCATTATTGTAAGACTCAAGAGAAAAAGTTTCAGATTTTCCTTTTTTAATATTAAGCTCTCCAAAAGCACAATAATCATAAGTATCATTTTCACTAATAATTTTTATATCTACTTTTGTTATTGGCAGATCATAATTATTCACCACTTTCAAGCGTGGAGTTGAATATTCATCAAAACAATTTCTAAAAGCCTCATACCCAATACTGGCAACACTGTCCGGTAAGGTGATGTCGGTAAGGCTACTGCAACTGCTAAAAGCCGAATTTCCGATACTGGTAACACTGTTGGGTAAGGTGATGCCGATAAGGTTGCTGCAACCGTTAAAAGCCAAATTCCCAATACTGTTGACATTGTTCCCTATTGTAATACTGGCAAAGCTGGTACAACCGCTAAAAGCAGAATGCCCGATACTGGTAATACTATCTGGAAGGACAACAGATACTAATTTAGGATAAATATCACGATAACGATTATAATTAAAGGCCAGTCCCGAACTGTTTATTTCCGTTCCGGTACTATCTGTAAAATCGATATTGACATACCTGTCTGCGACAATCAACATCGTCAGTAAATTCCCCCAATGGGCTAGGTTAATATTTGCCTTGAGTGAGACAGGCTTATCGGCAGTATTAACACCGTGGGCAATCAGTTCAGTACCTAATGCATGGATTTCCTCTGGCGCAGGATCAATCCTTATTGAAAATTCTTTGATGACATTTTTGCCCCAACTGTCCGCTTTTTTGAAAGTCGCGGTAAGAGTAACTGTTCCCGGCCCCATGGTGTAGAGTATGTCACCATTGATTCTGGCATGAGTAGTTCCGGCATTTTTTATCGCCCAAGAATCAGGAGAAGAGCCGCTGCCAAAGATAACGGTAGATGGTATCGAGGCTGACAGTTCAATAGGCGTCCAAGCTGTGACCGAATCAGGTACATCGATATGTACACTATCTACATCTACATAATTACACCCTGCCGCATACAAGGTGAGAAAAACCGCAACATAGGCTACTATTGTTTTTCTTAAACAGTGCAACCTCATATTTACATTATAACGCGCAAAACTGTAAAAAACTACATTTTTCTAAAAATTTCCTATGTATCAGATGAATAGCAATCGGAGTTAAACCTCTTCCTTTGCTACCTGCTACCTGCTATTTGCTATTTGTATCGGCAGCTTCACCCTAAACGTAGCCCCTTCCCCCGTATGGCTTTCCGCTTCAACGCTTCCCCGGTGAAGCAGGGCAATGTGACGGACAATGGAAAGCCCAAGACCGGTGCCTCCGGCTTCGCGGCTTCTGCTCCGATCGGCACGGTAGAAACGCTCGAAAATGCGGTCTATGTGTTCGGCGGGGATGCCTATGCCCTGATCTTTTACTTCAATAATAAGATGATCCCCTTCCTGAAAAGCGCGTACCTTAATCGGGGATTCTTTGCCCGAATATTTGATGCCGTTGTCAAGGATATTAACAATCGCTTGAACCAAAAGCGAACTGTATGCCATCACTTTTAAATCCGGCGGGCAGGAAACGGAAATGGAAATGTTTTTTTCCTTTGCCGCGACAGAAACCATATCCACAGATTCGCTTATAATACTGTCTACAGCCGCTTCTTCAAGAGGGGGGCGCGTAGCATCGGGGTTTTCCAGACTGACCAGGGTTAAAAGATCGCTTGTAAGGTTGTCCATAGCCTTGGCGTTTTTTCTGATAATCTCGGCAAAATGGAAAATCTGCTCATGTTCATTGGGGGGACAGTTAAGGATGTTTTCGGCAAAGCCCTGTATCACCTGGATGGGAGTCCGCAGTTCATGGGAGACATTGGCGGCGAAATCCTTGCGAATTTGCTCAAGCTTGACAAGGCGGCTAATGTCGCCTAACACCATCACAATGCCGGGCGGCGTTTTGGGAGAACCCGTATCAAGCGGGGCGGCGAAGCCCTGAAATTGCTGGAGCTTGCCGTTATAACGCTTAAAGGTAAATTCATAGGACTGGCCCGTAGAAAGAACTACCTTTGCCGCTTCTTCCAGTTCGGCAGAATGGCTGAATTCAATAAGTGAAATGTTTTTTATATCTTTGTTCTGACCGAACAGGGAACAAAGCCGCTGGTTTACATGGAGTATGTTTAATGTGCTGTCCATTGTTATTACTCCGTCAAACATGCTGTTCAGAATCACCTCGCGGTGGCGGCTTTCCGCTTCGGCTTTTTCGGCGATTAATTTCAGTTCGGCGGTTTTCTTTTCCAGTTCCGCGTTAAGTTTTATCTGAACCATGCTGGACTGGTATCTTGTGAAATGATAAAGCCCCAGGCAAATTCCCAAAATAAGCAAAAAGCCCAGAACAAGAAAAGGGATAGTCGAACTTAACAGGCGGATAAAAAAGCCGGGTATCAAACCGGAAAAGCGAAGGACACCGGCAAATCTTCCGTCAGAATCATTAATTGCAACGGCGGTGTAAAGATAATACTTTCCCAAAGTCGCGGAACGTCGGACAGCGTTTCCAAAGCCGTCTTTTACAGCCGACTGGAATTCGGGCCGATCCAGATGGTCATCAATAACCGCGCTGTCCGTTTCCGTATCAAAAATAACCCGCCCGCTGCGGCTGATAAGCGTTATGCGATATTTGCCGGAAGTATCCAGATGCGAAACCCACTGAGCCGCCGCGTCGCTGTCAGTAAAAACTTCGGGCGGTGTAAACCGTTTTGTGATATTCACCGCTTCTTCCATGTTTTCCCTGTTTATCGCGTAATACTGCCTGTTTGCGTAAAAAAGCAGCCCGATTATAAAATAAGCGGATACAATCAGCGCCGCCGCAGTAACAAATACGTAATTTTTTTTCAAAATTGTTTTCATAATTTCCTTTTTAAACAACCCTATTCTGTTTTGAACCGGTAGCCTATGCCCCGGATGGTCTCTATCATATCGCCTGAGTCCCCGAGTTTTTTCCTTAATCCCATTATATGCACGTCAATGGAACGATCCGTTACAGGGTAATCGTTTCCACGGATAGCGGTAATCAGCCTTTGGCGTGAAAAAACAATATCGGGGTTGCTCATAAACTGGACAAGAATTGCAAACTCGGTAGGGAAAAGGTCAAGGGGCTTGTCTTCCAGAAGAACCGTATGCCGCTCAATGTCCAGGCTGATCTTGCCGTGACGGAAAAAATTCTTCGGGGCATCTTCGCCCTGCGATGAATCGGCCTCTTTCCGTCTAAGGCCGGTGCGTATCCTTGCCGCCAATACGCGGGGGCTGTACGGTTTAACAACATAATCATCCGCCCCCAATTCAAGGCCCGCGACAATATCGGCTTCTTCGCCTCGCGCCGTACACAGGATTACAGGCAGGGTTTGATGGCTTTTATCTTCCCGAATTTTTTTCAGGGTTTTAAGGCCGTCCATGCCCGGAAGCATTATGTCCAGAATAATGCAATCCGCCCCCTTGCTGTTAAGCATTTTAAGCCCTTCCTCTCCTGTGGTAGCCTGTATGAGCTGCCAGCCTTCGCGGGCAAAAGCGAATTTCAGCATTTCCTGAATTTCGGGATCATCTTCGATAATCAGTATCCGCTCGGCGCTCAATCGTTTAATTCCTCATGCCTGCCTTCGGTCATAAAAATGATCCCTTCGCAGATATTGGTAATATGATCTCCCAGGCGTTCCATATACCCTGAAAGCCGCAGGAGGCGGGCCGCCGCCTTTACAAAATTCGGCTGCTTTTTGATAAGGCCAAGCACTTCGTCGGTAAGTGCCTTATGCTCCTTGTCTATATTGTCATCAAGAGCGGCGGTCTTTCTCGCAGCTTCCGCGTTCTGCTCAAAGTAAGCGGCAATCGCCTGTTTAAGCATCTGTGTTGCGGTTTCTACCATGCGTTCAATTCGTTCAACGGAACGGAAAGGGGGATGTTTTGAAAGCTGCAACGCCGCCTTTACAAGGTGAATCCCGTAATCGCCTATGCGCTCAAGGTTAGATGTAATTTTTAAAACAGTTATAAGCTCGCGCAGATCGCTTGCTACAGGCTGCTGGGTGGCAATAAGAACCAGAGCCATGTCTTCAATTTTAAGCTGGAGGGCATCGACGATTTTGCCGCTTTCCTTTATTTCCTCGGCAAGTTCATTGCCGCCCGAGCGAAGCACGGCAAGCGCTTTCCCCAAATCTTCTTCCACCCTTGCCGCCATGATCGCAAGTTCCCCTCTGAGCTGCTTCATCTCTTCCGATAATAAAACCCTTTGCATATCTTCCCCTTAGCCGAAACGGCCTGAAATATAGTCTTCCGTTCGTTTATCTTTTGGTTTTGTAAATACCTTTGTTGTTTCAGCATACTCGATAAGCTCCCCCAAAAGGAAGAAGGCAGTCCGGTCGCTGATACGCGCCGCCTGGTTCATGGAATGGGTGACAATGATAATGCTGAAATCCCGTTTTAGCTCGCCGATGAGTTCCTCGATTCTTCCGGTAGCAATCGGGTCAAGGGCGCTGGTCGGCTCGTCCATGAGAATAATCTCCGGGGCCATCGAAATACTTCGCGCTATGCACAGCCTCTGCTGCTGGCCTCCTGAAAGGCTGTGCGCGGATTTTTTCAGCCTGTCTTTAACCTCGTCCCACAGGGCCGCTTTTCGTAAAGACTGCTCCACCAGTTCCGCCAGCTTCTTTCTGTCTTTCATGCCCTGCATTTTCCGCCCGTAAGCCACATTGTCAAAGACGCTCATGTTAAAGGGATTCGGTTTTTGAAACACCATCCCGACCCGCGTCCTCAGCTCGCTCACGTCCATAGGGCCGTAAATATTCTCGCCGTCAAGAATGACATCGCCTGTTATGCGACATGAAGGGATAAGGTCGTTCATCCTGTTTATAACGCGGATAAAGGTCGATTTCCCGCAGCCGGACGGGCCGATAAGGGCGGCGGCTTCGTTGTTTCCCAGATCGAAAAAAATGTTTTTAAGAGCCTGAAACTCGCCGTAAAAGAGGTCTAAATTGCGTACCTGTAGTTTTTCACTGTTCATTATTCCTCCACGGAGGCGCTTGAGCCAAAGCTCCTGCCTATGATCTTAACTACGGTATTGATTAATAATACCACAACAATCAGCACCGCCGCAGCGGTAAACGCCTGTGCAAAATCGTCTGCTTCGATAGCTTCTTTGGTAAGGTAATAAAGATGTATCGTCAGGGTGCGTCCAGGCTCAAAAATGGTTTTTGGAAGGTTGCGGGCAAGCCCTACGGTAAGGAGAACCGGCGCGGATTCTCCGACAACCCGGCCTACAGCCAGGATCGCCGCAGTAAGTATGCCGGGCAGGGCCGGGGGCAGAATCACATGAACTATTGTCTGGAATTTTGTCGCCCCCAGGGACAACGACCCTTCGCGGAAAGATACCGGCACTGTTTTAAGGGCCTCCTCCGTGGTTCTGATAATCACCGGAAGAATCATGATGCTCAAGGTAAGCCCGCCCGCGATAATGGACTGCCCCAGGTTCATGAAACGGCAGAAAAACAAAAGCCCGAAAAGCCCATATATAATAGAAGGAATTCCCGCAAGTGTGTCAATGGCAAGCCCAAGGAACCGGCTTATTGAGGATTTAGCCGCGTATTCGTGCAGATAAACGGCGGTCATAACGCCCACCGGCAGGGCTATTGCCAGCGACACAACCACTGTCCACGCGGTAGAAACGATCATCGGCAGGAGGCTCTGTATCCTGAAAAACTCTGCGCCTATGGCATTGCTTGCCGCGTTGGAATGATCGGCCTGCTGGGCCGACCCCAGGGCTTGAATCAAGATATAGGCGATAATGCCGACAAGGGCGACCCCTACCGCGACAGAAGCGGCGGTCATAAGCCCGTACCAGAAACCGTCTGTATATTTTCGTTTTTTCAGGTAGTTCACGCTTCTTACAATAGCCGCCCGATTATTAGCCAACGGTTATATATTTGTTAAATTTTCGTTAAAATCTTATGCCCCAACCGCCAGTTATATATACATTTTCACGGTTTCTGTATTGAAGCACGAATTGTCAATCCACCCTGTATAGGGTAAAATAAGGCATGGATGACTATTAAGCATACTCAACCGTGCATCCGCCGATTATAGGTGTCAGATGCACAAATTTTTACCTAGAATTTACCCCATATATTTTTAGGGGTTTTGTGCGTGTAATTGCCCTTTATGTTCTTCTTTATTCCCTTTATACGCACAAAAAAGCCCAAACACAAAAAGAGGAACACCGACAATCGCAAAAAGAATTAACATCTCCATAAACTACTCCTTGTTTATAGCAATTACAATAATGCCGCCGATAAAAAATCCTATCGCAAGACCGCCCCCCAACAGGAAGGTATTAAATGGGTTTAACCCTCCCCTCAAGATAGAACCCAATAACAGACCGCCGAATGACAATTTACCCAAGTCAAGCAACAAACCGCCAATGGTTGTTCCTATAGGTTTCCAATTTTTAGCACTCATAAGAAAAGTATAGCATTTTGAGTAAAAAAAACAACCCTTTCCCCCCTCTATGTCCGATAACGCAAGCATTACCCGGGAGTATCACAAAAACCCGTCAAGTTTTGTGCCGCTGGAGAGTATAAAGTAGGGGCGCTACCATAAAAATTAGGAAGGAGGAATTAGGAATAACTAAACCCCAACCAATTCTTTGTCATTCTCAACAATTGATTGCATTCTTCGGACAATCGCGCTGAGGGCGGCAAGACGGACTAGCATAGTTTCTTTTTTTGTCGCATTCCGCATTTTTCCCTGCTCTTCTGCGGCGACTACCTCATTTACTATACGTTCAACATCAATTTCGTCATAATTCATTTAATTACCCCCCAGTAAATAATAAAACTGTCTTCTCAGTTCCATAGCATGAATAACTATCAAACATTCCCGCTCATCATCTTCAATCGCAATAAGCTCAAGCGCGTTTCCCAGATTATCAAAACCTGCCAACAGACGCTTCGGCGGGGGATCATCCAGCAGTTTATCGCCCCTAACATTTAGCAAACACGAAAAAATCCTATCCTCGGTTATATCATGTTTAAGCGCACTATCCAAAATGACAATATCCACGCCTTATATTATACCACTTTTTGTACTTGATGTTAAGTTTCGCCTCTTTTATTCCTCATTCCTCATTCCTAATTTGTATTTCCCCCCACTTGTCACTTTTCTGGCTTTATAGTAAGATAGTCCCAATGAATATAACTTTCGCCAAAACAGCCCCCCCCCCCCCCCCCCCCCCCCCCCCCC
>Ga0268262_10006218_pt1 | contig 11529 bp, 10 predicted proteins | sample TergutNc150P3_FD_190354 | JGI IMG/M metagenome (GOLD analysis project Ga0268262, IMG submission 190354) | Nasutitermes corniger P3 segment gut microbial community from laboratory colony in Florida, USA - Nc150 P3 (SPAdes) (version 2) | ecosystem: Host-associated > Arthropoda: Insects >... | reverse complement strand
CTTCCTCTCAATCCGAAATTGAATGAGCGATATTGTCAGCAGAATAAGCATAAAAACCATAGACTGCGCGCAGGCATATCCCCACCTGGTATTTATAAATGCCTCACGGTAAATTGTATAAGCCAGGACCCTGGTTGAAGTTCCCGGCCCTCCGGCGGTCATAACATTTACCAGGGTAAAAGTCTGGAAAGCCCCTATGGTATTTGTTATCAAAAGGAAAAATAAAGTGGGGGAAATACTGGGCAAGGTAATGTGCCAAAGTGTCTGAAAGAAATTTGCTCCTTCTATTGAAGCGCTTTCGTATAATTCAGACGGAATACCCTGAAGACCTGAATAAGCGTAAAGAAAATTGGTACCCATAGTGAGCCATACAGTTGTAATCGCAATCATTATCAAAGCAAGGGTTCCGTTTCCCGACCAGTTTAATTGAGTCTTGAAAATGTAATTTATTAGTCCGGTGGCAGGATTAAAAAGAAATACCATTATTACAGAAGCGCAGGCGGAAGAAACCGCCATTGGAAGGGCGTATATGACCCTGAGAGAGCTTGATTTCTTTAAGCGGTTTTCCGCAAGGATGCCAAGGAAAACCCCTACCGCTATTTGGGCAGGTACAACCATAAGAACAAAACGAAAAGTAAGAAGCAAACTGGGCCAGAATGTTATTGTATCGGTAAGGAGTTCAATATAGTTTTCCAATCCGGCAAAACTGACGATTGTCCCCATTGAATTGACAATTGACAAACTCATTACAATTGTGCGAACCATGGGGAAGTATAGAAAAACAGAAAAAATTATAAACAACGGGGCCAGATAAAAAAACGGCTCTATCCTTCGTAAGAAACTTTTCTTTTTTTTCTTCTTTGCTGTGTTTAGAGGAGACATTTGTATAGCCCCGTTTACCGTGCCGGACATGCGGATACTCCTTAACAAGAAGTTAGATTGGGGGCATTGACAAACAATACCCCCAATAATTGCAAGCGCTTATCTGACGGGATTGGCGCGGTTATAGTTGGTGATTAAGGTATTAACACCTTCAACTGATTTTTGGATCGCTACTTCCGGAGTAATCTGTCCCATTAACATTTGCTCAATGTATTGCCTGTAGGTAGCGCGGCCTTCCACGAAGCTTCCGTAAATCGGACCAAATCCCATGTTTCTTGAAGCATGAAGCGAATCAATAGCTGTCTGAAACTGGGGATACTTTTTCAAATTTTCCTTTACAGAATCAAATTTATAAGCTTCGGTGGTAATGGGATAATAGCCTGTCCTTACATGCCAGGTTGCCTGGGTCTCGGGTGAAATCATGAATTTCATAAATTCAACTACAGCCGCTTCAACAGCTCTACCTTTTCCGTTGTCCAGAACATAGAGAGACGCTCCTCCCAGAGTTACGCCTCCGTTTGGCATATTCCTGTCCAAAGGCGGGAAAAAGCAGGTTCCCATTTCAAATTTATCGCCGATTGCGGAAAGAAAGCCGCGCACTTGGCTGGTAGACGCCGTAGTAATCGCCGCAAGTCCTGACGTAAAAGCCGCGTTGGTATCCGATGATTGAAAGCCCAGATCCCCAATAGCGCCAGAAGTTTTAAGATCCAGCCAAGCCCTCAATACCCGCACAGGTAGATCATTTTGATCCAACACACATTTTGTGGGAGGGCCATTGCGGCCGTTATTGTTATCCACCAAAGGCACCCCGGCCATAACCATCTGCTGCTCAAGAACCCAGGGATCGGAATATTGGACATAACCATAAGGAATGTTGGGATTCTTCATGGCGACTACCTTTAGAGCGATTTCTTTGAGCTGCGCAAAATCAGCAGGACCATTGGGATAACCCATTTGCGTCAAAAGCGTTTTGTTATAATACATAAGAAGCAGCGAAGTGTTGAAAGGCAGAGAATTGAGTTTTCCGTTTACCGTATAGTAAGCAAGGATATTTTTTTCCAGGTTGCTGATATCAATCTTGTACAGGTCAATAAGATTCTGCGCAGGAGTAATAAACCCGCTGTCAGCCATAAAACGGGTACCGCCCTCGTAAATTTGAACAACATCGGGCCCCTGTTTTGTCCTCATGACCGTTCTTAATTTGTTAATTGATTCTTCGTATGTACCCTGAAACTGCGGCTCAACCGTGATTCTGTCCTGGGACTTGTTAAACTGGTCAACCAACGCGTTAATAGCTTCGCCATTGGAACCGCTCATGCCATGCCAGAATGTAAGGTTAATGTGCCCCCCCCCGCTGCCAGCGGGTTGTTGGGAACCAGTAGCATACAGCATCGACATTCCCAAAACCAGCGAAAGAACCACGATAAACAGACTCTTTTTCATATCTCCCTCCAAAATTGAATTACAGGAATAACATTCCTGAAAAGTAAACAAGATTGAATTTTAGACCTACTAAAAGCGATAGTCAAGTAAAATTGCTTATTTTGTAAATTTTTTGTTAAATTTCTGTCTCCCAAAATGCCTCCTTGACTGTCATAGTCTCTTGATAAATACTCAATCAGGTTACATAAGTGGCTTACTATAAAGTAAATATCCTGACCGCCGAAAAAACCATTGAGGTTTCCGAGCTTGAGCTTAAACATCCGCAGGGCAGTCAGGTTCTTCTAAAAATCGACGCCTGCGCGATCTGTACCCTTGAACAAAGGCTGTTCGAGGGGGTTATCAAAAACTACCCGTTTGCAGGAGGACACGAAATCGCTGGAACGGTGGCTGAAGTTGGGGATAAAGTTAAATCCCTCAGACAGGGCGACAGGGTAGCCGTACGCCTTCTTACGAACTGCGGCGAATGTTTCTACTGTAGGACAGGCCGGGAGAACCAGTGCGTTCATTCCTTTAAGGCGCAGGTTCACGAGGGCATTCCCGGTCCAGGCGGTTTTGCCGAATACATGATTGCGGATTCTAAGGCGGTTTTCGGGATACGCGGCGATTTAAACCCGCTTTTTGCGGCATTGGCCGAGCCTCTGGCCTGCTGCGTACACAGCGTACGGAACGGCAGAATTGAGCTTGGCGACGATGTGGTCGTTATCGGCGCGGGGGTGATGGGCGCGTTTCACATTAAACTGGCCAAACTGCGTGGGAGCAGGGTTATCGCTTGCGAACCTGATCCGGCGCGGCTGGAAATCGCAAGGCGCATGGGCGCGGATGTCCTGATCAATTCCAAAGAAAAAAACGCGGTTGAAGCCGTCAAAGAACTTACCGAAGGCCGCGGCGCGGACGCGGTGTTTTGCACGGCGGCGATTCCATCGCTTGCAGAAGAGGCGATTAGGATGACCGGCAAATTCGGCAGGGTTGTAATGTATTCATCCTTTCATCCGAAAGATCCAATCACGTTGGATGTCAATAGCGTCCATTACTCCGAAATTATAATCACCGGTTCTGTAAATCCCGGAATACGGGATTTTTACACCGCGGTACGGCTCCTTTCGCTTGGATTGGTAGATCCTTCTGGACTGGTATCAGGTTCTTATCCTCTGGAGAACATCCGGGAGGCTTTTCAGCATGCGGTTACGCCCGGAACATACCGGGTAATAGTTACCTGCTAGGAGAAAATTATGAATATTACGCACAGGTTAAATCACATATTTAATTGCGACGGGAAGGCTTTTATTCTCGCAATGGATCACGGATCCAATTTCAACGTTCTGCCGGCGATGAAAAAACCCGGAAAAATTATCCGCGAATGCGCGGCTTCGGGAGCCGACGCGTTTCTTGTGACCGTGGGACTTGCCGATAAGTTCGCCTCCGAATTCCTTGGCAAGGGCATTATACTGAGGATTGACGGCGGGGTTTCACAGCTTGGCCGCGAACCCAGACCCCTGCAGACCGTGATTGATCCGGAAGAAGCCGTCGTTCTGGGGGCGGACGCCATTGTTACCATGAGTTTCCCGGGTTCCAGGTTTGAAAGCGAAAGCCTTGCCCATGCCGCCCGGAACATCCAGAAGGCGCACCGCTGGGGACTGCCCGTTGTGCTTGAGGCGCTGCCGCGCGGCTTTGAAGGCGGCGAGGACGCGCGTACTCCGCAGAACCTTATCTTTGCCTGCCGCCAGGCCGCCGAGCTGGGAGCGGACATCATTAAAACGGAATTTACCGGCAATATAGAAACAATGAGGGAGCTGGTCGAAAGCGTTTATGCTCCTGTAGTAATTCTGGGCGGAGCGAAAAAAATACCGGAAAGGGACCTGCTTCAGGAAGTCCGCGACGCTCTGGACGCGGGAGCCTCCGGAGTGGCAATGGGACGCAATATCTGGGGCCATGAAAATCCGGCCCGCTGCGCGGCGGCTATTGCAAAACTCATTCATGAAAATTCAAGCGTGGACGCTGCGCTCAAAGAACTGAATCCGGCTTTATAAATGACGCGTAGTCTTCGTAAAAGGCAAAGTGTTAAACCGTATCTTTTTTTGCTGCCGATTCTTTTCTTTGCCGTTTGTTTTGTTTACTATCCGTTTGGGCGTACTTTTCTTTACAGTTTTTCCAGGGTAAATTTCCGCGGGGACATTACCGCCTTTACCGGGCTGCGAAATTTTAACCGGCTGTTCACAGATCCTGTTTTTATAAAAGCCCTGACAAATACCCTGAAACTGATCGGCATGGTGGTATTGCTGATCCTTGTAATTTCTTACTCGCTGGCCCTTCTTGCGGAGAAAAAGCGAAAGGCGGGGATTTTATATGAAACCATGTTCATGCTGCCGATGGCTCTTTCCATGCCGGCGGCTTCCCAGATTTTCAGGATGCTCCTTGAACCGAACATGGGTATTCTGAATTACAGGCTTGGCCTCCATATCGGCTGGTTTTCCGATCCAAAGACCGCGCTTTTTGGGATCGTTATGGTATGCGTCTGGATTGGCATTCCCTTTGACTTCCTTCTGTTTTTGTCAGCCCTGCGGAGTATTCCGTCCCATCTGACGGAAGCCGCTGATCTGGACGGCATAGGCCCCGTTAGGCGGCTTTTCCAAATCCAGCTGCCGTTGACAACGCCGACGATTTTGTATGTGGTATGCACGAACACTGTGCTTGGCATGATGACTTCCGCGCCGATAATGATCATAACCGGGGGCCAGCCGGCCCATGCTACGGAAACCCTTATTTTTATGATGTACACCTCAGGCTACCAGTCTGCCAATTACGGGCTTGCCGCGTGTATCAGCATGGTAACGTTCGCCCTTACCTTTGGGCTTGTTCTTCTGGCATTTATGTTTGAACGGGAAAAGGTGCATTACCAATGAACAGAAAAAAGCAGCGGCTTATCGCCAGCGTGTTTTTCAGCCTGCTGGGAATCTTTACCGGACTTATCATTATTTTCCCGATCATTTACTGCGTTACCGTTTCGTTCAAAGCCAGGGCCGAGCTGTCGGTATTTCCGCCCACTGTTTTTCCGGACAGCTTTTCAAATCTGGAAAATTTCAGGACCGTGTTCCGCATGGCTCCGTTAATGCGGTTCATGCTTAATTCGGTAATTGTTTCAGCGATGGGCAGCGTCCTCAGGCTGGGTTTCGCGATGCTTGCCGCTTACGCTTTCTGTTATTTTGATTTCAGGGGAAAGACCGTTCTCTTTATGATCGTCCTTGGAACCATGATGCTTCCCGCGGACACCCTTGTGGTTACCAACTACATCACCATTACGCGCCTTAACCTACTGGACAATTATTTTGGCATTTGCGTTACGTCCCTTGTCGGAGCCACGCAGATGTTTATGCTCCGCCAGAACTTCAAAACCATTCCGCGATCCTACCGTGACGCCGCGTTCATGGACGGCTGCGGGGATCTGCGCTACCTTGTTTTTGTGCTTACGCCGCTTTCAGGCCCGGTTATTCTGACATTGTCGGTTCAGTCCTTTATTACATTCTGGAACGCGTATTTGTGGCCGCTCCTTGTTACAAACCGCATTGAGATGCGTACCGTTCAGATTGGAGTTGCAATGTTGACCAATCCGCTGGATACCAATTACACTGTTGTCCTTGCGGCGGTTACTTTGCTTCTAATACCTTCATTGTTGCTTTTCAGTCTTCTGCGTTCGGTAATTAAAAAGGGTATAGAGGGAGGAGCCCTTGTGGGCTGATTCTATATATTATTCTTGAAGGAGATAATATGAAAAACGCAAATGTGAAAGGTCTCGCGATTTTATTGCTTTTTGTTCTTATGGGAATTCCGTTCTGGGCCGCCTGCCGTCGGCAGGCAGCGCCCGCGGCTTCCGGGCCGGTTACGATCTATTTCTGGCATTCCATGGCAGACGAAGCGGGTATTGCCTTTGACGAGTACGTAAGAGAATTTAACGCGGGCCCGGGCGCGGCAAAACAGATTACCGTTGAAGCCGTTTTCCAGGGACAGTACGCGGATGCCACGGCGAAACTGCGGCCCCTGCTCCAGACCAGGCAAACCAATACCCTGCCTGACGTTATGCAGATCGACGCGACCGGCGTTACGGATTACCTCAACACCGATTATGCATTTACCGTTGACGATGCGCTTGCCGCCGACAAAAGCTATGACCTGAAGCAGATTATGGATGCCCCGCTAAAAGCCTGGAATTACGGCGGAAAACAACTCGGCCTTCCCGTATCCGCATCGACCACGGTCATGTACTACAACAAGACCCTGCTGGACGCTGCCGGAATCAGCAATCCTCCGACAACTTTCGATGAAATTATTGAAGTTTCCGGAAGGCTGCCCGCAATCAATTCCAACAACCAGAAATTGACGGCCTTTGCCCAGCAGCCCAATACGCCGCTTCTTGCAAACTGGATCGGCCAGATTCCGGGCCGCGGCATCGGCGCTTCCTATGTGGTGGACAACCGCAACGGCAGGGACGGGAACGCGACCAAACTGGTGTGCGACACGGAAGGAACCCTTCTGATGTTCCTTGGAGCATGGAAATCCATGTACACGGCGGGCGCGCTGCTCGACGTTTCCGACAGCCTGAGTAATCTGTTTCTTACGCAGCAGATCGCTTTTTTTAGTTCTTCCACATCGGCAATTACCAGCCTGCTTAATCAGATTGGCGGACGTTTTGAGCTGGGATGCACCTATTTCCCCAAGATCAACAGCGCCTCAAAATACGGAGCTACGGTTTCCGGTGCCGCGCTCTTTATGTTTAACAAAGGCGATAAGGCAAAGACCGACGCCGCATGGGAATTTGTAAAATTCATGTGCTCCGCCAATATACAGGCCAGGTTCGGCGCAGCTACCGGCTACACTCCGGTCAACCTCGCCTCGGCCAGGGAAAAAACCTATGCCGATCACATTGCCAAATACCCTCAGGCTGAAGTCGGAACAAAACAGCTTGCCGAGACCAGTCCGGACATGATGGGCGTAGTTGTCGGCCCTTCCCGGAATTTCTACTATGAAATTGTCAACCAGGTTTCCGCAATGCTCAAGGAAAACAAGACCCCCGAAGATACAGTCAGGACAATGGCAACAGCCCTGAACAGGCTTCTGGACGATTACGCGGAAGCCAACAGATAACCGTCCGTGCGCCTTTCAACTTCAACCAATATAGCCGCTTTTCTGCCAGACTCCCGGCAAAAGAACGGCTTTGATTTTTGCGTCGAACTTTGCGCAAAAGCCGGCTACAGGTATCTTGACCTGAACCTCTGCGAAGCGATGAATCCCAACGCCCGCCTGCGCGGAGACGATTGGGAAAATTACGTAAAGGAAATTATCGCGCTTGGCAGGCGCTGGGGAGTTGAATTCACCCAGTCCCATCTTCCCTATTATGATATTTTTGCGCCCAATGATCCGGCAAAGGCTAGCCTTATGGAAGAATTGATCCGGCGGTGCATAATTGCCTCCGGGGAACTTGGGGTAAAATGGACGGTTACCCATCCGGGGACTTTTTATGCAACGGGGCCTGACACAAAAAAATCCCTGGAAAAAAATATCGAATATTATTCGGTACATCTGCAAACCGCCAAAAAAGCGGGAGTGGGCATAGCGCTGGAGAACGATTTTGAATATCAGGGAAACTACCGCCAACGGATTTTCTGCGCAGACGTTCGGGAACTATGCGAACTGGCCGATGCCTTTAACGATCCGTTAATCGGGGTGTGTTACGATTTTGGCCATGCCAATTTATGCGGTGGCTTTCACCGTGAAAACCTGAGAATAATCGGAAAGCGCCTAAAGGCGACCCATGTGCAGGACAACCACTTCCTGCGCGACGATCATCTGATGCCGTTCTTCGGCAAAACAGACTGGGCCGACGCCATGGCCGGTCTCGCGGAAATCGGCTATGACGGAGACCTTACTTACGAGATACAGGAATTCGCGCGGTATATGCCCAACGAGCTGAAATACCTTGCCGTGGATCTTTCGGTAAAAATCGGGGAGTACCTGCTGGAACTTTACAGGAAGGCTTTGTAGTTTCCGGGATTTTCACGGAAACGCGGAAAGGGACTAAACCCAAGGCCGCCGATCCCGCTTACCCAATATATTGATCACCGGCTCGGTAAGTTCAATTACGGCAGGAAAATCGTTTTCTTCAAGGAGAACGGTCTCGCCGTCCATCTGGGCCAAAAGCGGGTATTCGCTTTTAAACTCAACTCGCAAAGAGTTCCAAAGAATCGTCTCTTTTTTATCCGCGTGGGTTCCCTTGGAAAAAAGCCCTTTCAGCACAAGCTTTCTTAACAGGGGCATCTGCCTGATGGCGCATACGTTCCTGTCGTCCGGGAGTATCCAATTTTGCGAACCGTAACAGCGCCTGCCGCTTTCGCCCACCGCAATTAAAAGGAATTTCTCGTTAAGCGTTATTGCTTCTTTTTTCTCTTCGTCGGCGCTGTTAAGATTCATTACACCGACCTTGTAAATTTTGTCATAGAAAAGAGCCGATACGTCTACCCATAGCTTGTAGGAATCGCCGGGGAGCTTTCCTTTCATTTTGTTTGTCATGTGCGTAACAAAAGCGTCAAGGCCTACGGAAAGAATATTAAAGGCAAGGAAGGGGCCTTTTCCGCTTGCTGTCCTTAGCCGTACAGCCCTCTGCTTTACAAGCGCCGGAGGTTCTATGATCAAATTCAACGCCTCGCCCAAAAAAAACGAATCTGCGCCGTCATTTGCTGTTCCCATTGGCAGGCGCAGAACCGCAATATCCTCCCTGGTTTTTTCACTCGCGCCGCATAAGGCGCTCATCACCTCAAGGCTTGTGCCGTCTCCCCCGGCGGCAATTATAAGGTAAAAGGGCCGCTTTCCCGTATTTCCCGCAGCTTTCTCTGCCTCGCTTATTAGCATTTCGGTTATCTCTTTCGCGTGGCCTTGAGCCCTGGTAAAAACAAGCCCCTGCTCCGCGCTCAAACCGCCTTCCCGCCGCCCTGTTTCCGAGGGACCGAAACATTCGCGCAGGGGATTTTTTGCCACCTTCTGTTTACACTCGATAAGCTGTGCAAGGTGCTTCTTCCAGCGCGGCTTGATGGTAAAGCCCCCCGCTTTTGGATTGGCAATGATTGTCCAAAAAAGAGGCCTGTCCCCAGCCAGAGGGCTATGGGAACAAATTTCCGACAAAAAGGAACCAAATTCTTCAAACGCCATGATTACCTCCTGACTTGTTTGGAAACTGATGTTTCCAAACAACGCTTAAAAAGTTCAGGCAAACAGTATACATCCTCAACGCCATTAACGAGGATTCCTCCCATGCCCATTTGCAAGGGAATGTCCAGGTCTATGTCGTAACGGTCGCCAATGGAAACGCTGGTTTCCGGGGGACAGAGAGAGGATTCGGAGAATTTTACAAAAGGCGTTTTGTGAGGTTTGGCGATCATGCAGGTATCAAGCCCGATAACAATAGGGAAATAAGCTTCCACTCCCAACGCCGCCAAAGTTTTGCGGGCAACCAAAACAGGGTTATTTGTAACAACGCCCAGGGTATAACTATTGGACAGCTTTTCCAAAGTTACTTTTAGCTTTTCGTCCTCTTGTATAAAAAGCCGGGGTTCAAACAATTCTTCCCGCCAGCTTATTATTTCTTCCATGCCGATTCCGTAACCCCTCAAAATGCAGGAAAGGCTTATCGCCTTTCCATCGTGGGAAAGCGCCCAGGCCTTCCGCTTTTCTTCTACCTCGCCTTTCATTTCTTCAAAAGAAAGTCCCCTTAACTGTCCCAGTTTTTCCACCAGTTTGTCTATCTGATACTGACCGTATTCGTCGTTGGAATACAGGGTAAGATCCATGTCGAAGGCAAGCGCCCTTATTGTATCAGGCAGGTGGAAAATTTTCATTTATCAGCCGAAAGTATTACCAAGGGCATTCTATGCCTTGTCGGGATTTTCCTGAAAGTGCTTCACTATTATGTCCCGGTTATCCAAAAGCGAACTCAGTGAAAGCCCCCTGTGGAGCCGCGAGATTGTTCTTGCAAAAAGTTTCGTGATATCTACATTGATGTACCATTCGCGCTTAATAACCTCTTCATGGTAAACCGCGTTTGTCCCGATGATTCTATAAAAAAGCCCGTCTTTGTAGGCTTCGTCAAAATATTTTATCGCGTCTCCTGAAAACAAGGGAAGGCTTATCGCGCCGATTACCTTTCCGGCTCCCTGGTTTTTAAGGAACTTCATTGCCTTAAGAAGGGTTCCGCCCGTACCAAGCATATCGTCCGCCATTAAAACGTTTTTGCCGCTGACATTCCCCAAGAGCTTTATTGCGGAAATATTGTTCTTCAAGGCGTCGGTTGACACCATTGAATAATCCCTTTCCTTGTACAGAAGCGCCAGCGGTTTTTTCAGCGCCGTAGCGAAAAATTTATTCCTGCTTACCGCGCCGGTATCGGGAGAAACAACAACAAGGTTATCGTCAATAATATCCATATCATTGACCAAAGCGCTGATAATCTGGTAACTGGCATGAAGGTTTTCAAGCCTCATGCTGTCGAAAGCGTTGCAAATTTCCCTGGAATGAATATCCAGCGTGATGATGCGGCTGACCCCCAGGCTTTCAAGGATCCTCCCCACCCGGCCTGCCGTCAGACCTTCCCTTCCCTTGTTTACGTGCTGCCTGGAATATGGATAAACAGGCGCCACCAGGGTAACCCTTTCCGCCCCCGCCTGCCTTGCGGCATCAATGGTAACATAAATTGTCATTAGATGATCGTTTACCGAAAGAACCTTTTTTACGGCTCCCCCGTTAAAACTGACAGGGTAATGGTTCTCTACGTCCTGAACAATATAGATGTCCTTTCCCCGGATGGATTCCATAACTTCCGCTTTTATTTCGCCGTTGGGAAAAAGGGTGAATTTGGCCGAAACCCTGAAATTCGGACTGCGGTATTTATCTATATCGCCGGGAAGACTTTGGGAAGGCGAAAGGACATCGTTGATAAAGTTAATCCGCCTGATCGCGGAGCCAAGGTCCATATCGTACTGACGGGCCAGATCGCCGGCTATATTCTCAAAGCGGAGGCGGTATCCGCTTTCAAGGTCGGCTATCACCTCTTCGGCAAATACTTCGCCCCCAGGACACGCAAGCACAGCCAGATTCGCCGGGTTGGTCTTGTTCATCGGTGTAGAAAAGTTAGCATACTAAGAGTTAATTTTCAAGTATGACGAT
>Ga0268262_10006217_pt1 | contig 11529 bp, 7 predicted proteins | sample TergutNc150P3_FD_190354 | JGI IMG/M metagenome (GOLD analysis project Ga0268262, IMG submission 190354) | Nasutitermes corniger P3 segment gut microbial community from laboratory colony in Florida, USA - Nc150 P3 (SPAdes) (version 2) | ecosystem: Host-associated > Arthropoda: Insects > Digestive... | reverse complement strand
TTAAAGCTAAAATAACAGGCTCTACGCTCAAGCCGGCAACTGCCAGCAAACGGGCTCGAGTTCGTGAGCTTGCAAAAACTGATTCGCTTTAGAGAAATGTCCACAACCGATAAAACCTTTGCTAGCCGATAAAGGCGATGGATGCGGGGCTTCTAGCACTAGGTGCTCTTTATTTGGGTCTATTAAAGATTTCTTTTTGCGAGCGAAACTTCCCCAAAGCATGAACACCAAATTTTTTTTGTGTTGCGAAAGTCTTTCGATTATTAAATCCGTAAATTTTTCCCAGCCTATGTAAAAATGCGATGTAGGTGAATTTGCTCTGACCGAGAGCGATGAGTTTAAGAGTAATACTCCTTGTTTAGCCCAAGATTCCAAGTTGCCGTGAGTGGCACATTTAATACCCAAGTCGCGCTCCAGCTCTTTGTATATATTATGCAAGCTGGGCGGAATGTCAATTCCATGAGGAACCGAGAAAGAAAGCCCATGCGCTTGTCCGGCTCCGTGGTAAGGGTCTTGCCCTAAAATCACAATTTTTGTTTGCGACACGGGGCATAGATCCATCGCGTTGAAAAACAAATTCGCTGGCGGATAAACCGTGTATTGTTTTCTCTCTTGCACAATTTTATTTTTGATTTCTGCAAACCACGGAGTTTCAAAAAGGTCGGCGAGTAAATTTAACCAGGATTCTTCTAATTTTATCATATCGATATGCATTCTTCTGTGAGCAGAACGGGGATTTTGTTTCTGATAGGATATGCGTGTTTTTTATCAGCGGTGAGCAATGCGGCTTCCAGTTTTTCTTTGCCTTTTGCCAATGCGGAATTTATTTTTTCAAGTTCGGCGGAATCAGCTTCTTGCAAAGGCTGTTTTGTTGTTGGGCAGCATAGAATTTCGAGCAGGTCTTTAGGGAGCATAGGGGGGAATTTAGAAAAAAATTACCTGAACCAGAATTTTACTATATTACGGATATGTCTAAAGATTACATCCGAAGCACTCGCAAAAGCCTTGATATGGAGCAATTGCAGGATTTGCGCTTTCCAATGGCTATGGAACTAGGTTCAACGATGATAACCGTTCGGGAATTGCTGAATTGGCAAAAAGGTTCGGTTATAGAGCTGAATAGGGTAGCCGGTGAAAATGTGGATTTGCAAATTAACGGCAAGGTGATGGCAAAAGGTGAGGTTGTTGTTATGAACAACCATTTGGGGTTTAGGCTTGTGACGCTTTTAAGCCCTGAAGAGAGATTGAAGAGCCTGTAATGGATAAAATTCTAAAAGTTTCCAGATGGCATGTTCCGCCACCCATTATACATTTTTTTGTTTGGTTTTTTATATATCTGATTTATTTTGTGATATTGCCGTTTGGGCACGAAAGCGCTTGGAAAATTCGCTATGTAGTAAGCCCTGCGTATTTAATGTTCGTATTCTCTTTTTATATGAACTATTCCTTTTTAATACCAAAATTTCTTTTTAAAAAACGGTTTGCTGCATATATAGTTATAAATTTGATAATGTTCGCAGTTTTATCTTTTTTATCTGAGTTATGGAAAAATTATGCTTCTATGAAGCTAGGGATTCCTCCGCCAATGCCAGCACGGCATATTCGGTATTTTGGGCTGTTTCAAGGTATAGTTGGTTTTGTATTTGTAAATGGTCTTGCAATTGCAGTTCGTTCAACGTCTATGTGGTTTTATTCCAAGAACCAGGTGCAAGCGTTGGAGCTGGAAAAAATACGCAATGAATTGTCATTTTTGAAAATGCAGATATCTCCGCATTTTTTATTCAATACGCTCAATAACATTTTAACCCTTATAGATGAAAATTCAGAACTTGCTAAAAAATCAATTTTGCAGCTTTCAAATCTGCTTCGCTCGGTGCTTTACGATTCCGAAGTGGATTCAGTGTCTATAAAGCAAGAGACGGAGTTTTTAATCAATTACTCAAATTTAATGCGACTTCGCTACGGCTCCGAGTTGAGTTTCAATTTAGAATCGGATTTGAGCGAGCCGGATGCTCCAATTGCTCCGCTTTTGCTAATATCTTTTTTGGAAAATATTTTCAAGCATGGCATAGGGGCTTCGTTGAAAGACAGCTCCATAGACATAAAAATTAGTTCCAGTAAGGGAAAAATTATTTTTGAGAGCACAAATACATATTTCCCCAAAAGCAATCAGGATAGAAGCGGTAGCGGCATAGGCACCGACAACATACAGAAAAGGTTAGCCTTGCTATACGAGGATCGCTATTTTTATGACTGCAAAATTGCAGACGGCAAATACATAACAAGATTGGAGCTTAGGCTTTGACACGTTCCATAGAAATCCGAAAAGCCAGAGAACATAATTTACAGAGCATAGATGTGGATTTGCCACGCGATTCCTTTGTTGTGATAACAGGAGTGAGCGGTTCTGGCAAAAGCAGCCTCGCTTTTGACACGATTTTTCAAGAAGGGCAGCGCAGATACATAGAATCCCTCTCCGCCTACGCGAGGCAATTCATAGGGACGATGAAACGCCCCGATGTGGAAAGCATAAGGGGAATTTCGCCCACAATTTCAATAGACCAAAAAACTATAAACAGAAATCCGCGTTCAACAGTGGGAACGGTGATTGAAATTTTTGACCATTATCGTTTGCTGTTTGCAAGGCTTGGCATTCCGCATTGTCCAAAGTGCGGCAAGGAAATTAAAGCGCAAACCTTGGAGCAAATAACGGACAATATTTTTACAGAGTATGCCGCGCAAAACGCTACGCTCATGGCACCCATAGTCATAGAAAGAAAGGGCGAATACAGGCGGGAAATAGCGGAATTAAAGGAAAGCGGATTTGCCAAAGCGAGGATAGACGGGGCAATGTATGAATTGGATAAAATATCTGAAATACCAAAATTAGCACGCTATGAAAAACATTCAATAGATGTGGTTATAGATGGAATTTCAATTGAGCCAAAAAACAGAACTCGGTTAATAGAAGCTCTTGAACAAGCATTGAAATTCAGCAAAAATAAACTGATTTCATTTTTATTTGAGAATGAATATAAAATAATGAGTACCGATTTAGCTTGCGCAAAATGCGGAATATCTCTGCCTGAGATTGAGCCTCGCCTTTTTTCCTTTAACGACAAACAGGGGCAATGCCCAACTTGCAAAGGTTTGGGAAAAAGTTATCAAATAGAATCCTCAAAACTTATAAATTCCGAACTTTCAATAGAAGAAGGTGCAATTTTGGCAAGCACTGCCAAAGGGCACGTGCTCTTCAGTGATCACGGGATTGCAGAATACAAAGCCGTAGCAAAAAGAATAGGTTTTTCTCTGAAAACTCCTTGGAAAAATTTGCCCAAAAAAGCCCAAGATGCTATATTAGACGGTGTTATACCCATTCTGCAAAGACTTTGGGACCAATGGCATATTCATCTATTGCAAAAATATATGCTGATTGAGCCATGCCCTGAATGCAAAGGAGAACGGGTTTGCGCTACCGCGCGTGCTACGAAATTTCATGGCAAGGGAATTTCTGAAATCTCATCTTTATCCGTGGATAATTCCGTGAAATTTTTTGATGAACTCAATTTGAGCGAAAAAGAAAAGAGGATAGGCAGGGAAATTTTTAGAGAGATAAAAGGGAGGCTTGGATTTTTGCAAGCGGTAGGTCTTGGCTACTTGACGCTTGACAGAGGTTCGGCAACACTTAGCGGTGGTGAAGCGCAACGCATTCGCTTGGCTGGGCATGTGGGTGCGGGTTTGCAAGGTGTGCTTTATGTTTTAGACGAACCGAGCATAGGGTTGCATGCACGCGATAATGAAAGACTTTTGGATATTTTGGAAAAACTCAGAGCGCAGGGAAATAGCCTTGTAGTGGTTGAGCATGATGAAGAAACCATACGTCGAGCGAGTTGCATCTTAGACATTGGTCCCGGAGCGGGTTTTAAAGGGGGGCAATTGGTGTCCATAGGTGGAGTAGGGGATTTATGCAAAAATCCAAATTCAATAACGGGTGCGTATTTGAGTAAGAGAAGAAAAATTGAAATACCAAAAGTGCGACGCAAAGCGGAAAAAAAGATCAGCATAATAGGGGCGTGCGCAAATAATTTGAAAAATTTAAATGTGGATATTCCTCTTGGGATTTTCACGGTTATAACAGGTGTTAGCGGTAGCGGCAAAAGTACTTTGATAAACCACATTTTGAAGAAAGCTCTAGCGAAAAAATTTTATGGAGCAAACGAGGAACCCGGCAAACACAAAACTATAGTTGGTTTGGAGCATATTGATAAAGTTATAGAGATAGACCAAAGCCCCATAGGGAGAACTCCGCGTTCAAATCCCGTCACCTACACAAAAATTTTTAATGAGATAAGAGATTTATTCGCAAGTTTGCCGGATAGCAAAGTTAAAGGATTCACAAAAAGCAGATTCAGCTTTAATGTGCAGGGTGGCAGATGCGAAAAATGCTGCGGTGCGGGAGTTATTGAAATTGAAATGCAGATTTTGCCGAATGTGCAAATAACCTGCGATGAATGCGGAGGCAAACGTTTCAATGATGCTACTCTTGCTGTTTTTTACAAAAACAAAAATATACATGATGTTTTAGATTTGAGCATAGATGAGGCTTTGGAATTTTTTAAAGACCTGCCAAAAATCGCGAACCCCTTAACCGTTTTGCAAGAAATAGGGCTTGGCTATGTGAAACTTGGGCAGCCCAGCACTACTTTAAGCGGCGGAGAAGCTCAGAGAATGAAAATTTCCACCGAGCTTCGCAGGCAAGGTACTGGCAAAACTCTTTATCTGCTGGATGAACCTACAACGGGACTGCATTTTGAAGATATTCATCGCTTGCTGGAATGTCTGCAACGCCTTATTGATAAAGGTAATTCATTGGTGGTTATAGAGCATAATTTGGATGTGATTAAATGCGCTGACTGGATTATAGATTTGGGACCGGATGCCGGCGATGGAGGGGGATACATAGTAGCAGAAGGGGAGCCTGAGAAGATTTGTGAAGCAGGGCATTCATATACAGGTAATTTTTTAAGAAAAATATTGATTTTGAATTAGCCGCATTTACTATATTCCACTATTATGCATTTTATAGATAGAACCTTAATAAGAAATTCTGTAATTTTAGCAGTAGATGATTCTCCCGTTTTGCTAGACGCTTTAGATGTGATTTTGGGTGAGCTTTGCAAAGAATTTATAATGACCACAACTGCATCGCAAGCCGTGGACCTTATAATAGAAAATATGCCGGATTTAGTGCTATTGGATATTGAAATGCCAAAAATGAACGGTTTTGAGCTTTTTGAAAAATTAAAGGAATTTACGTCAATAGCCAAAATTCCAGTTATTTTTATAACTTCTTGGGAAGATAAAAAAATAGAAGCTAAGGCATTGGAAATGGGTGCGGTAGATTACGTGACAAAACCCTTTGACAGCGCAGTTCTTCTGCATCGTATAAATATTCACTTGAATATAGCTAACCACTGTACAAATCTGGAAAAGAACATGAAGTCCATAGAAAACGGGCTTATCAGCACGTTTAGTATGCTTTTGGAAAGCAGGGATAAAAATACGCATGGTCATGCAGTTAGAACTGCTTTATACTTTGATGTATTGGGTGAAAGAATGCTTCATTCTTTAGATTATAAACATGAACTAACCGAAAGTCTTTTGGAAAAAATGGTATATGCGGTGCCATTGCATGATATTGGTAAGGTTGGTATTCCTGATTCCGTTCTGTTGAAACCCGGCAGATTCACCAAAAAAGAGTTTGAGATTATGCAAACCCACACTACCAAAGGAGCTGCTGTTTTAGGCAAATTGTACCAAAAAATGCCAACCCAGCACTACTTGCATTATGCAGAACAAATTGCCATGTACCATCACGAGAGATATGATGGCTCTGGATATCCAAACGGACTTAGTGAAAAAGCTATTCCCCTGCCAGCTAGAATTATGGCAGTAGCAGATGTTTATGATGCCTTGACAAAAAATCGTATTTATCGCAGAGCCATAAGCCATGAAGAGGCTTATAGTATTATGGTGGATGGGAAAGGAACATATTTCGACCCTGACATAGTAGAAATTTTTGAAAATGTTCATGAAGAATTTAAGAGAATATCAAACATGAGCATAGACGAATAAATCTAATAATAAAATGATATATGACGGGTGCAAGCATTTTGGTTGTGGATGATGTTGAAGTGAATCTGGAAGTTATAAAGATTCTTTTAAAACCTTATGATTTAAATATAGAAGTGGCGGACAGCGGACAGCAAGCTATTAATCTGATAGAAAGCAAACATGAATACGATTTGATTTTTATGGACCATCTGATGCCTATTATGGACGGAATAAAGACAGTGAAAATTATAAGGAGCATGGACAGCGAATATGCAAAGAATGTCCCAATAGTGGCACTCACCGCAAACACAATGCAGGGCAGCGAAAAAATGTTTTTAGAAAATGGATTTTCGGATTTTATATCTAAACCCATAAATATTCAAAAACTGGATATCTGTTTAAAAAAATGGATAAAGAATGATAGAAAAAAAATAGATACGGATGAAAAACTTTACGTAGATTTTGAATATGGCATTGCCCAGTTCGGTTCTGAAGAAAAGTTTAAAAAAATACTTTTCAGTTTTAAAAAACACGTCCCTGCTTTGTTAAAAGAATTGGAAGAGAACAGCGGCAACGAATATCTTATTTCCATTCATGCTTTAAAGGGCTGTGCAAGAACGGTTTTTATGAATGAAATCGGTGACCGTGCCCAAGAACTTGAAATAGCGGCAAAAAAAGGGGACTGGGAGTTTGTGAAAAGTAAAAATGCCGCTTTGATAGAAGATGTTCAAAAACTTATTGATGTTGTTTAAAAGGGGTGAAAATGCAATACTTAATGGAAACAAAGGAATTGACCAAGGTTTATAGGGAAACTGGAGAGAATCTTGAGATTTTAAAAAATGTGAATTTTCAGCTCAACGAGGGGTGTATAGCTGTGCTAACCGGAGCCAGCGGTTCTGGTAAATCCACTTTCTTGAATATAGTAGGGGCGTTGGACAAGCCAACTGCAGGTTCGGTTTTTTTTAACGGCAGAGAAATGTCCAAATTTTCGAGGCGCGAGATAAACAGGTTCCATCGCGAGAGTTTGGGTTTTATGTTCCAGTTTCATCATTTGCTTTCTGAATTTACCGCTTTGGAAAACGTGCTCATGCCCGCCGGAATAGATATGCGAAACGAAAATGAAAGTCACAAAAGAGCGTTGGAACTTTTGGATGTTGTTGGGCTTTCGGAGCGAACAAAACATTTGCCGCGCGAACTCTCCGGCGGTGAAAGGCAGCGCGTTGCTCTTGCACGAGCCTTGATGAACAATCCGAGTTTGATTATCGCAGATGAGCCAAGCGGAAATTTGGATGAGAAAAATGCAACAACGCTCAGATCGCTTATACTTGAATTGAACAAAAAATTCGGGCAGGCTTTTTTAATAGCAACCCACGATACACAAATAGCGGAAATCGCTACGCACCGATGGGTGGTAGCGCATGGCAACATTCAGCGCATGTCAAAGCAGTAACGCTGAAGGGCGTTATGACGGAGAGGTATAAGAAAATTGCGGAGAACGCAGGGGAAAAATGACTTAAAATTAACATTTTTATGCTGAGAGGAAGTTTTTTTTACTTTTTTTTCATTTTTTTGTCACATAGTTGGAAAAATAGTATACTTTTATCGTTAATTAGACAAACTTTAGCTCGGAGTATATATGAAGCGGATCCCCCTCCCCTCAATAGCTTTCGTGGTAACTCTTATAGCATTGCCACTTTTTTTCTTTGCTTGTAGTAGTACTAGTGAAGATGATGAACCGCAATTAAATCAGTCCGGTTTGTCCTCGGTACCGGATATCGGTTATGGAACTTCCAGCTCAGGTGTTTCGGCTGGTCCTGGTGCTAATCCTAGTGGTAGCTCGTCCAGTGGTGGCAGTAGTTCCTCCGAGCCAGAGGTTGTCTATCAAGAGCCTATATTTGTTGGTTCCGTGGACTTCACCAACATGAACCGCACCGCGCAGAGAGTATATTTTATTGGTAGGGAACCTACTTGGGCAGGAAATGTTGCCGTTACCAACGCTGGGGCGGCTTGCGGTGATGTAACTTATGACCTTGAAACAAGTGGCAATCAAATAAGGGTTTGTCCATCTGTAACATGTGGCAATGGCAATTATAAACCCACTTGCAGCGCGTGGGCAACGCTTGCGGCTGACCCTTCTCTGGAAGGCACATGCGAATGGGAAAAAGATGTTATTCAAAAAGAAATAGGCGTTGCAAATCCTCAAGGCATTTCCATTGCAGGAGATGATTATGGCCGTTGCAGTGCAATTACCTACTCAGACGATGACCATACCTATCCAATCAAACTTTCTGCCGTTGGTGAATACGAAAATGTTTCTGCGAAGGTGAGTTGCGATGACGGCAAAATTACTCTAGAAAGTAAATGCCCCACACTGACTGTCCAGAACTTACCCACGCCCGATTGGACTGTCAAAACTGGGTTCTTCAGCAATGCTTACGTGAGCAAGACGAGCAGCAAAAAATACTATTCCATAGGCTCTGACATTAAATGCGATGCAAATATTCCAATTCCCAATTCAGCTCTAGCTCAATGCGAAGCAGTCCAGATAGACTGCGAGGCAGGTGTCGCTTCCGAGGAAAATGTGGGCATGACGCTCGTGGCTAAAGCCACTGTCGTATGCGGCAAGGGAACCTCAGACGAACACACATATACATTGGCAGAAGATTTTGTCAAGATTATTCCTGACCCAACGATAACCTGCGCATGGTCAAGCAATTCCATAATAGCAGGCAACAGCGCTATTCCGACAATAACCCTTAACAATAGCTACGGGCGTTGCAATGCCGAAGAAGCCGAATACAGCGAAGGCTTTGAACCCGGCGTGATTCCCGCCCCCACCACTATCAACACAGTTGCCACGCTTCCGTGCAAAGCGGATAAAAATCCAACGGCAATCTGCCCAACGCTAACGGTGAATGCTGCCAATCCGATTTGGAGTGGCAAGATTGAATTCACGAATCAAGGGCATATAGGCACAGGTGGCAAGAAGTACTATTCCACAAACACAACCCCGGTTTATAGCAACACGCTGAACATCACAAACAAAGAAGCCGCTGGCTGCGTTGGCGATATTTCGGTAAATGGAGATATGAACACTAGCACTCCTAGCACTGATATAAAGGTTTGCGCTTCCATTATGTGCGATAACAAAAAGGTTGAGAAGTGCGATGAAGCCAGAGTTGTTCCTGACCCAGAAATAGAATCATGCACGTGGACTCCATCTACGGTAGAGGCAGGCGGAACGGCAACTCCTAGCGTGACTGTTAAAAATAGTTACGGGCGTTGCTCTGCTGGAGATGCCACATTCTCAGGATATACCTCTGCCGATTTTAATTCCCCAGGAAAAATCGCAGGTGTTATACCGCAGCTTATATGCAAGCCCGATGATAAAATGGCAAAAGTAACTAAAAACTGCGATGAGTTGGTGGTAACCGCGCAATCTCCAAAGTGGGTAGGCAAGTTAGCCTTTGAGAATGCTTATCAAAGTCAGTCAGGAGCCCTGCGTTATTATATCGGAACGACTATTAAACATTCCACGGTTTCAATAAGCAATAAAGGAGCCGCTGATTGCGGGGATATTAGCTACTTCATTGAAGGACCTGTGAATCAGGAGACTAAGAAAACGACTGGTGAGGGCACGGTTTCAATCACAGCCATAGCTGTCTGCGATGGCAAGCCGGTAACGAGTGGTGCTCCAATAACTGCGACCATTGTTCCTGACTGGGAAGTAGAATCTTGCACATGGACTCCATCTTCGGTGGAGGCAGGCAAGGCAGCAAGTCTTAACGTGACGGTTAAGAATAATTACGGTCGTTGCAATCCTTTAGACGCCACATTCTCAGGAGTGGCTGGTCTCTCAGGTTCCTCTTATACATCTAGTGCTCCAGGAACCGTTTCAGGCTTTAAAGCAGAACTTGCATGTACCGATAGAACTGAATCTGATATAACCTGCGATAATTTGATAGTAACTCCGAAAACTCCGAAATGGGCAGACGAGAGCGCATTCAAGTTTATCGGTGGGCATGTAGGCAGTACCTCAGGGACTCAGCGTTACTATATAGGCAGCACCATTTCTTTTGCCGAGCTTTCAATCGTTAATAAAATCGAAGGCGGCTGCGGAGATATTAGCTACGCTATAGAAGGACCCGTGGACAAAACTACTTATAAAACGACTGGTGACGGTACGATTTCAATCACAGCCACAGTCAACTGTGCCGATGGCAAGATTTTAACGGCGGGACCGATAACCGCGACCGTTGTCCCTGACCCGTCAATGACATGCGCATGGGATAAGGCTTCAATAGAAGCCGGCGGGACGGCAACTCCTCTAGTGACGGTCAGCAACAATTACGGACGCTGCACGGAATCGAGAGCTAATTTCTCTTCCTATTCGCTCAATGCCCCCGGAATCATCACAGGCGTTGAGGCAACGCTTACCTGTGAAAAGTACGCGTCTCCTCTTACCGCAACGTGCGGCAACTTGACGGTGACGGCACAAGCTCCAACTTGGAGCGGCACATTAGCCTTTACCAACGCCCATCAAGGCAAATCAGGGACGCTTCGTTATTTCATCGATGATACGATTGAGTATTCCAAGCTTTCAATCAGCAATTCAGTATCCGCTGGTTGCGGACAGGTTGTACACGCCATAACAGGTCAAGCCGCAAACGGCAAAACGACCGGTGCCGGCGATGTTACAATCACCGCCACCGCTGTCTGTGACGGCAATACGGTATCGCCATCAACGAATGGTTCAATAACCATCCCTGTTGTTTCCAACTGGGAAGCGTCTTGCGCATGGGATCCGTCTTCTATAGAAGCCGGCGGTGAATCAACCCCTAAAGTGACGATTACTAATAATTACGGACGCTGCACACCATCTGATGCCACGTTCTCCGGCTCCGGTCTCTCCGGCAAGGGTCCCTTTGCCTTCAATTCCCCCGGAACCATCTCAGGAGTTGTTGCAAGTATTTCCTGCGATGACAGGGCTGAAAATAATATAAGCTGCGGCACGTTGACTGTAACTCCTAAGACTCCGCGTTGGACAGACGAGAACGCGTTCAAGTTTACCGGCGGGCATGTAGGCAGCAGCTTAGTCCAGCGTTACTATATAGGTAGCACAGTTTCTTATGACACTCTTTCAATCACCAATAAAACCGAAGGCGGTTGCGGTAATGTTAGCTACGCCATAGCAGGCCCAGTTGACCAGGTGACCAAGAAAACGACCGGTGATGGCACGGTTTCAATCACCGCCACCGCCAACTGCGACGGCGGCGTGAGCTTGACGAAGACGATAAGTGCGACCGTTGTTGCCAACCCCACTCTGGCGAACTGCACAATCAACGGTTCTGCTAGTGCTGTTACGGTGCCCGAGGGCACAAATGTAACAGTGACTGCTGATGTAGCCAATAGCTA
>Ga0268262_10006216_pt1 | contig 11531 bp, 11 predicted proteins | sample TergutNc150P3_FD_190354 | JGI IMG/M metagenome (GOLD analysis project Ga0268262, IMG submission 190354) | Nasutitermes corniger P3 segment gut microbial community from laboratory colony in Florida, USA - Nc150 P3 (SPAdes) (version 2) | ecosystem: Host-associated > Arthropoda: Insects >... | reverse complement strand
CCCTCTGCCCGAGCAGCTGGCTGATATCGCAGAAAGCGCCGCCAATTCCTGCCGTGAATTCCTGGACGCCGAGCCCGTCGTGGCGCTGATGTCATTCTCGACCAAAGGCTCCGCCGATCATGAAAATGTAACCAAGGTGCAGGCCGCGGTAAAAATCCTTAAAGACAGGAATGTAAATTTTGTTTTTGACGGCGAGCTGCAGGCCGACGCCGCGCTTGTTCCTTCTGTTACCGATCAGAAAGCCCCCGGCAGCCCGGTGAAAGGCAAAGTTAACACCCTGATCTTCCCGGATCTCGGAGCGGGCAATATCGGCTATAAGCTGGTGCAGAGGCTTGGCAACGCGCAGGCTTTCGGGCCCATACTCCAGGGCTTCGCGAAACCAATAAGCGATCTCTCGCGCGGCGCTTCCGTAGACGACATTGTCACAACCTGCGCGATAACGATTTCCAGGGCGAAGTAAGAAAATAAAACCACGGAGGTCACGGAGGACACGGAGTAAGAAGATAATTTTAAGTACAAATATCTTCTCTTCCCTCCGTGAAACTCAGTGTACTCCGTGGTTAAATTCTTCATTCTTGTTTTTTATTTAAAAAAGCTCTTTCTGAACAGGCTCTACTGGCGTTTCAAGCAGCGCCAGAAACTCTTCCTCGTTGATGATCCGCACTCCAAGTTCCCGGGCTTTCTTGTTTTTCGAGGAGCCTGAGCCGGGATCGTTTGTGACAAGGTATGAAAGGCCTTTTACCACAGAAGACTTCGCCGAGGCTCCAAGGGCTTTGATTTTTTCTTCGGCCTGGTTACGCTTCATGGAGGCAAGCTCGCCCGTGAAACAAAACGAAAGGCCGCGCATGGGCAGGGAGCCTTCATCAGCCGGCGGAGCTATGCTGATAACACCGGTATCCAGAGTCGCGTCCATTTCAGAGGCGGTCTCCGCGAGGCCCTCAACTATTATTTTCGCGGTGATTTCCCCAAGGCCGTAAACGCCGGCCAAGTCTTCCACCGATGCCTGGCGTATTTTTTCCAGCGTGTTAAAACCGGCGGAGGCGACTTTATCCATTGTCGTCTCGGCTACGCCCTCAAGATCAAAGCCCGCGACAAAAGCCGCGAGAGAAAGTTCCCGCTTTGTCCGTATATGGCGGACGACTTTAGCCGCGGAGAGTTCGCCCATCCTTTCGTAATCGGCGAGCTCGCGCGCGTTAAGCGTATAAAGGTCCGGTATACGCCGCACCCTTTCCTTGTCAAAAAGCTGGCGTATAAGTTTATCGCCTAACTCACGGATATCCAGAACGGAAATCCATTTTTCCAGGCGGTGAAGAAGGCGTTTGTCGCAGCCGGGATTGGGGCAGTACAGGCGTGTGCCGGCGTCCACCAGCTCGGTTCCGCACGAAGAGCAGCTAACGGGGAATTCTATATCAACAGCCGCCTCCGCTGGGAGCGCGCCTTCAGGGGCAAGGCCTTCAATCTTTGGGATTATCTCGCCGCGTTTCACCACGCAGACAGCCGAGCCTATCCGCAGGCCCAGCGAGCGGATCATGCCGGGGTTGTTAAGGTTGGCGCGCTGCACGGTCGTTCCGGCGAGCCTTACGGGATCAACTATGCCGATGGGGGTATAAGTAGCCCCAGACTCGCTCCATTCCACCTGCCTTAAAATACTGAACGCCGTCTCAAGCTCGAATTTAAAGGCGATCTGTTTTTCAGGCCGCGCCCTGCGAAGATCGTCCATGTCGATAGCTATGTCCTTGATAACAAGGCCGTCAATGTCAAAGGGCAGCTGCTCACGTGTTTTGGCGACCTTGTCGCGGTATTTAATTACCTCGTCCGCCGTTTCGAAAATTTTTGTAACTGTTGTTTCAAAGCCTCGTTTGCCAAGCCACTCGATTTTTTTTATCTCATCTTTAAAATAGCCATCGTCGTTATCTTTGGACGCTGAGCTTGCCGAAGCGTCATAAGTGATAACCTTGAGGTCCTCGCAGCCGAGGCCGTCTTTGCGGCGCATTATTCCGTTGGCGGCGTTGCGGCAGTTCGCTTTTGTCGCGTATTTTTGCCGCCATGTTTCCCGGGGCATTACCACCTCGCCCCTCACCCCCCCTGAAAACTGCAAACCGAGTTTTTCCGGCACGCCCGCCATGCGCCGCGCGTTGGCTGTAATGTCGTCGCCTATAATACCGTCGCCGCGGGTCACGGCTTTGACAAGAACGCCCTTGCTGTATTGCAGTTCAAGGCTCGCCCCGTCCAGCTTGTACTGGGCCAGAAATTTCGGCAGCCGGTGTTTTTCCGCCCATTCAAGGAATTCCCCGGGGTTAGCGGCCTTTTCCTGGCTGCCCATGGGGATCAGGTGTTTCGCCTTTGGAAAACCGTCGACATTATCAGAGCCGTCACCTATTCCCAGGATTACTGGGCTGTTTGGGGCAAGGGCTTTAAGCTCGTCCCAGAGCAGGTCGAATTCCCCGTCTGAAATCTCAGCTTCCCCGCCGTAATACGATTTTTGGTATTTCTGAATGAGGCGCTCAAGGTGTTCTACGCGTTTGGGATCGCTCTTCATAGGCCCCGCCTGAAAAACAATTCCTTTATTTCATGTTTCTTGTCAAGCCCTTTCTTCTCAAAGCTCGTCTGGGGCCTCCAGACTTGCGGCTCGGCGAAGTTGTCATAGCTGTTAACCAAGCCCTTAGTGTCGGTTAACGCAGACAATGCCCATTTGGCGTAATCAAACCAGTCGCTGACCATGTAGAGATAGCCGCCCGGCCTTATTTTTGAGGCGATACAATCCGTAAATGGCGGCTGTATAAGCCTGCGCTTGTGGTGTTTTTTCTTGGGCCAGGGATCCGGGAAGAAAATATGAACGCCCTCAAGCGAATCCGCGGGGATCATGTTTTGGAACACGTCTGTCGCGTCACGCTCGATTATCCTGACGTTTGAGAGGGGCCTTTGTTCAATTTCCCAGAGGAGGCGGCCTATACCCGGCTTGTGGATTTCAAGCCCGAGGTAGTTTTTTTCCGGGTTTTCAGCGGCGATAATGGCTGTGGCCTTTCCCATGCCAAAGCCTATTTCAACGATGACAGGGTTGCTGTTGCCGAAAATCTTGGTAAAATCCAGCGATTTTTCTTCGTAGGGGATAATAAATTTTCCTGAAAGCGCATCGTATGAACGCTTTTGGGCGGCGGTCAGGCGGCCCCCGCGCAGGACAAAGCTCTTAATCTTGCGATTAACGTCTGCGGATAGAGGTGACATTGGTAAAAGCTGATGTAAAATACTGCGCATCCTCAGCCCAAAGAGCCGCGGTTCTGGCGTTGGAGGGGATGTTCAGCTCGCTTAACTGGCCGCTTAGTGACGTAAGGTTAGCGGTAAAAACGTAATTGCCTTCATCGTCATAACAGACAAGCCGGTTGCTTGGATACTCTGAGCTCACCGTATACTCGCCGCCGTTTACCTCCAAAACGGGAAACGGAAAACGGGGATCGTCCGGCGCGTCAAAGCTGAAATTGCGCTCCGATTTTTCCCCGCCCTTGTTCACCAGCACGGCCCGGTACTGGCCCCTGGGCAGAATTTCATCCTCGCCGATCGCTATGCTTCTGGTCCCTATCCATGTTTTCCCGTCCTGTACATAGCTGACCCAGTCCTCGCTCTTGATATGCCAGCGAAGCTGCTCCCTGTCATTGTACAGGTATAAATCGGCCAAATTCTCAACACCTTCCTCGTCTTCGGGAATAATGAAAAACGAGAAACGCTCCTGCGGCTTGTCTTTTTCCTGATAATAAACCAGTTCAATAAAACCAAAAGCTATTTTGGGCTCTGACCGCGAGCAGGAAATTGCGAAAAAAACAACAAGTATGATTAAAACCGTAATGAATTTTCTAACTGCTGTCAGTATTTGGAACTTCATAAATTAATGATAGCATAACAATAAAAAAAATAAAAGATTAATTTATGTACAACGACCCTGATCCCTGATCCCCGACCCCCGACCCCTCTTAGAAGTTTAACCATAAAAAAAAGGAGTTTTTATCAATAGGGGCTTTTGGGAAATGGCGGTAATTTTGATGGCTTGGATATTTTTTCATCCGCGATTTTGACAAGGGCCTTATAAAAACGCCCGCCTTAATATACTTAATTCAAAGGGGGGCATTTATGGACGCTAATACGGACAATATCGCTTTCAGTGATGTTCAGGGCAGGTACTGGAATCTGACGGAGGTGAAAAAGAATTCCCACTCCATCAACATAGACAGGGCAAGGGCTCCAAAAGATATTTATACCATCAAATTTGAGGCGACTCACCTGGTCGGCACCGGAGCCGTTAATTTTTACGCGGCCGCTTATGTTGCCTGTAATAACCACAGGATCACAATAATAAGATTCGGCCGCATACGCGATGACGCGTTATACGAAATGGAAAGTTTTACTGAAAGCGATTACTTCCGGCATCTTGAAAGGGTAAAAGAATGGAATCTTAATAACGGAAAGCTGGAATTATACACTTGCGATGATTACGGTGCCAGGGTGATTTTGATTTTCAGCCAGTAGGCAACGAGAGCGCAATTTCCGCTATTGCGTTATCATTCCAGATAAAATACCTCTGCGCTTGATGAAGGTAAATCTTGTCCCATAGTCAAACGGACTTTTGTTTTATCTGTTGGAATAATCCCTTCATATCCCATAACGTCAACGCCAATAGGAAACAACGTCACGGCAAAACCTCCTCCTTCGGAAGCATTTACACCCCACATATAAAAATCTCCGCCTGCCGCCTGTTTCGGATTATTCTGACTTGTGAAACCGCTGGCTTTTTGTCCCTTGACGAATGTTCCGTCATTCCTAAGCGTTCTGTCTTCGCCGTTACCGTTTTTCCAATTTCCGGCAAAATCAGATAAATTCCCTTTTAAGATTTTTTCGTAATCGTAGGATTTAAGCGGAGCTGTCTCCGATAAATAACCGGAGAAAAGCCAGCCTGTTGTTCCATCTTCGGTCTTAACTTTGTACCATAATTTGGTCATATTATCTATCGTGTCAAAATCGCCCCATTCAAGAAATTCAACTCTGCTGCCTTGAGGAACACCGGCGATCCTGTTATCTTTGCTTGTGTCCGGCTCGCTTCTTAAACGCAAATTTGTTGTTGCGTAAAGGTAAGATGGTCCCGTAAAAGAACCTGTATCATCCTGGGGACCTCCATAATATTCTTCGTCAACGGACCCGGTTATTTCGCTTGATTCCCGGTAAAATAAATCATCACTTGAGGAAGGATGAGGATTATTACTATGTAAACGAATTTTTGTTTTATCGGTTTTAACAAGTTTGCCATCACTATTATAAGCGTCAACCCCGACAGGAAATAGAAACATAGAAAGGCTATCTTGCCAAAGATGCATAATCAAGAGATATGTACCACTTTTTTCATCAAATAAGAAAACACGATCCCTAAAATTATCACTGTATGATCCGTCCGCTTTTAGCTCCAACTTATCACCTCTGCCATTTACATAAGTTCCGGCAAAATCAGACAAATCACCTTTTAAGATTTTTGAATAATCGTAGGATTTTTTTTCTGCCGCCGTTTTGTTTTTGTTACAAGCGGTAAATGACAAGGCTAATACCCCAACCAGCGCGATTACAATAATTACAGTTGTAATTTTTTTCTTTAACATACATTTCTCCTTTTATTTTTTTGTTGTATTAAAAAACCGTTCCTAATGACAGATGGCATTTTTGTGAAGATAAAATAGGCTCTACACCTCTTCTCCCTTCTCCCTACCACCGTATTTCCAAAACCAAGCCCTCGTTCAGGCTGAGAAGCTCAGCCATGCCAATTGAGAATGTCGCTTTCTTTCCTTTGGCTTCTATTTTAGCGGCCGGAATTGCTGAGGGGATCATTTTAATATCAGCGTTTTTGGGCAGGTTGAAGGAAAGGCTAAGTTCATAAGGGCTTGAAACTTCCTTTAGCAGGGCGAGGAGATCGGGGTTTGTTGCGCTTTGCGAGGGGTCAAGTAAATTGAGGCGCAGAATTTTACCCGCCCCGCCCTCTTCGGCTAAGGTCGCGCGGGAGCCCGAGCTGTCGAGGAAGGCCAGCAAAGCGCCTGTATCCTTAAAATCAAGGGTGGCATTTGTAACAAGGTCTTTGCCCCCTGAGCTGTTTTTAATTTCCTTTGAAGAATATTTGGAAAGTTTAAGCCCCGGAATCCTCGAAATGGTTCGCTCAAAATCAGCCTTGCCGACCGGAACAACAGGCCGGCCCTCATTGCCGTCAAGCCTGCCCAGGGATTCCAGTGTTTGCGACACGCGGTACTCAAGGGCGATCTTGCCGGAGCCGTCCGCTTTTATGGTGATGTCGGCTGAAACGCCCAGGCATGAGTTCAGAATAACAGCCGCTAAGCAAAACAATAAGATGTTTAGTTTCATTCCTATTCCACTACGTTTAACTCCGTGTCCTCCGTGACCTCCGTGGTAAATATTCTTCAATTTTATTTTCATTAAAATTCCTCCGAGTAAATGCTAATATCCTGAACGCGGGCCGGAACCTCGTTTTCTATCATGGCGAATGCTTTTTGCAGAACGGACTCACCGAAAACTTTTGAGTTGGAAACAAGCGCCCCGCCTATCTGTGCAAAGGTTATTGAATCCTGTAGATCAACCTCCGCGGCGCTCAGGTGAAAACGGCGCTGAAGCTTTTCTTTCACGGAACGGACTATGCGCCGCTTGTCCTTGAGGCTGCCCGCGTCCGGGATTTCCAGTATAAATTGAATCATTGAAACAACCATCGGCTTCTCATTCCGTACCTTTTTTTTCTTCGCTGCTCACAGGCGGCGCTTCTTTGGCTTTTTCCTCAGCCGCTTTCTTTCCTTCCGATATAATTTTGCGGATCTCGGCTTTATTTGCGGTGCTTATACGCCCGTCGTCAAGGAGTTTATCCATTTCCTCAAAATTATTATATCCCTCGCTTACAGCTGCCTGAAGCTCGGTCGGGCCTTCAGTATTTTCAACGTCGGCTGTAAGCATAAGGCGCGCGATTGTAAATCTTACTTCGGGTTTTGACGGATCGACGCTGGTAGAGGAAAGCGCGGCGTAGGTGGTCCTGTATTCTTCCAGGGCGCGCGCGTACATCTGCTGGCTTTCCAGAAGCTGGGCGTATTCATGCCGTATCTTCGCGTCGCTGTTGTTTACAAGCCATGAGGCGTAAGTGTCGATCGCTTCCGGCTTGCCCTGTTCCTTCTGGGCGCGGGCGTAAAGCAGCAATACGTCGTTGTTGTCCAAAAGGGCGTATTCATAGGTTTTTAAAACCTGTTCAGCCTCGTCGTATTTTTTCATTGCGTATAACACAAGCGCGTAGTTATAGCCGTCGTCGGAACTCTCCGGAACCAGGACAAGCAGCCTCTTGTACATGGCTGAGGCTTTTTCAATATTATCGTTCTTTATATAAGTGTAAGCTGCGGCCTTAAGCGCCAGTACATTGTTGGGGTCTTTTTTCAGGACTGCCTCAAAATGTTTTATGGCGTCATCATAACGTTTAGCCTCAAAGGCGATCCGCCCAAGATTATACTCCGAGGCGTTCTTTGTCCTGTCCTTGAACTTCGCCCTGTTCAGCCATTTTTCAGCTTCATCATATTTTCCTATGTCGTAATAAGCCATGCCTATGGAATAATATTCCTCGGCGGAGGCGGCCCCCCAGCTGGCGCAGCTTACCGGAACAAGTCCCAGCGCCAGTGAGGCTGTTACAAAAAAAAATGCCAGGTTGAATTTTTTCATTTTCCCGTATTTAACACCGTATTCTCAATCTCGCGAAGCTGTGAGCGGTAAAGCCTCGCTATGTTGCCGCCGTAATCGGCTATCAGCTGAATAATATTCCTCGCGTTACTGTCAGCGTCTTTCCCGTTGATCCGGTCCCCGGCATCCCCAAGCCCCGGCATGATGTACGCCTGTTTGTTGAGGACGGGATCCATCCAGAGGGTAAAAACATCGCAGTTCTCAATCGCGCGCACGACGCGCAGCGCCCCTTTCAGGGCTGCAATGACGTTAAAAAACCGTATCGACTTCGGCTTTATCCCCGCTTCAAGCAGGTACTTTACAACCGTCACAAGGCTGCCGCCGGTGGCGTTCATCGGATCGGCGAAAACAAGGTCTTTGCCGTCAAGCGCCTCGAGAGTGAAAAAAGAACGGTCAAGGTCTAGGATATACTCCATGTCCTTTTCTTTCCTGGCGTCGTCCCTCCGTATCCTGAACAGGGCGAATGGCGTCACGTAACCGTGGGATGAATACTCCTGGATTTCCTTGCTCATGATCATTGAGGGCAGCAATGCGCCCCTAAGCATGACGCACATCACGGTATTCTCGATTTGAGAATCGATATTGGTGATCTTGTGAACAGCGTAATTCTGCACGGGATTGTTAACAGGTGTTTTGACAATCAGATAATTTTTATTAGCTCCGGTACTGCCGCCCCAGGCGAGTTTGAAAAGCATTTCGTAGGCGCGCTGTATATAATAAACAAATTCCTCGTTCTCCGTGCGGACATCCCGAAGTTTGGCGATCAGGCGCGACGCCTCGGGGTGGCTTTCCTGCGGGCTGAGGAATGAATACACGTGGATATTCGGCGACTGGCGGCAGATTTCCTGCATGGCGCTCCCCATCTCATTGTACAGCGAGATAAGGCTGTCCTCCGCGTTCCGCCGTTCCGCCTGAAGCCCGGATTCAAGGCTTTTAAACGCCTCCATCACATTCCGGTACAGTGTCTCCATTCTTTCAAGGCAGTCCTTGTCCGAGGCGCTAAAATACCCGTCAAGGTCCTCAGCCTTTAGAATGACATTATTCATGGCGACAGTATAGCAGAGAAAGGGGTTCAGGGTACAGGGTTCAGGGTTTATGTTATTAATCTAATCATGATAGTATTATGCTATGCTTACAGACCAAGCCCCCCCGGCCCCCGATCCCCGACCCCAGACCCCTGATTTTCTTGAGGCCCGGATTGAAACTATCGCAGCGGGCGGCGCGGGACTTGCGCGCGTTGGGGGCAAACCCGTCTTCATTAAAGGCGGCATACCCGGCGAGAGGCTCGTCTGCCGTATCACCAAAGATCACCGCTCATGGGCGCAGGCCGAAGCGCTGGAAATTTTGGAAGCCTCGCCTGATCGCGTCCAGCCTGTCTGCGGAGTCTACGGAAAATGCGGCGGCTGTAATTTGCAGCACATGGCTTACAAAGCCCAGCTTGAAGCGAAGACTGCGATATTGAAAGACAGTTTTGCCAGAATAGGCGGTTTCTCGCCACCTGAACCAATAGTTATTCCCTCAGAGCCCTGGGAATACCGCAACCGTATGCAGTTCCACAAAAGCGCCGAAGCCCTTTGGGCTTTGAAATCCGAAAAAAGCGCGGAACTGGTCGCGGTTCCTGACTGCCCCATAGCGGATCCCGGAATCAGAAAACTGTTACGCGAAGAAAACAAAAATTCCAATAAAAATATTTTAGCGCCTCTGCAAAAAGACCGCTTCACCGTATACTCACGGGGCGATCTGTTTCTAAGCGAGGGGGGCCTTTGCCGGGGAAAAACGCGAATTCTTGACAGGGAAATTACCCTTGACGCCTCGCTGTTTTTCCAGAGCAACGGCGCGATGCTTGAAAAACTGGTTACGGATTTACTGGCGATAGCCGGGGAAACGGATCGCTCAATGCCCATGGCCGACCTGTTCTGCGGGGTAGGCACTTTCGCCGCTTTCCTCAGTGAACTGTTTCCCGGAGCAAGCCTTGTTGAGGAAAACAAAGCCGCCATAGCCCTCGCCAGAGAGAACTTAGCCCGCGATAACATCGCGCCTGGTGGGGATTTTTTCGCCCAGCGCAGTGAGGACTGGGTTGAACGCAATAAACCCGACAGCTTTAGTTTTATTGTCGCTGACCCTCCACGGCAGGGCTTGAACCAAAGCCTGGCTCTACGGCTCGCGTCGGAAGGCCCTCCCCTGCTCGCCTACGTCTCATGCGATCCCGCTACGCTGGCAAGGGACGGCAAAATACTGACAGCGGGAAAATACCGTCTGCAAGAATTGCGTTTCTACGATTTTTACCCTCAAACGGCGCATATTGAGAGTCTGGCGGTTTTTGGGGTATAGGGTATATGGGTATATGGGTATATGGGTTTAGAAGCCGGTGTTTTGGAATTCAGGGTTTTCAAGTAACATCTGTAGTGTTATGCTTTTTAAATATTCGTTAACTTTTTCTGTTACCGTTATTATCACTTTATGCGCTATGCAATAGCTTGTTCGCTCACATTCGGCGGACTGTCTGTCACAGGGCAGCACAATAAGTTCCTCTCCGGCGGCGTCAAGCACTTCTTTAACGTTTATGGAATCCAACGGGCGGTTAAATAAAAATCCGCCCCCAGGCCCGCGTATTGATTTTACTATCCCCGCCTTTCTAAGCTTAAAAAAAATCTGTTCCAGAAACAGGGAAGAAATATCCTCTTCCTCTGAAAGGGTGTTGATGGAGACCATTTTGCCGTTCTCAGATAATTTCGCAAGGGCAATCGTCGCGCGAAGCGCGTAGCGTCCCTTTGTGGTCATCCTCACGGTGTACCTCCTGTCGCCCGGCGTTTATTTCCGGGTATTATTTATAATTGACTATAATAATAATATATTCCTAAGTTTTTGAAAAGAGTACAAATGCGGAAAAAACACCCAAAATTCAGCCCCAAAACCCCAGTCCCTTTCTTCGCTCACGAAAACAAAAAACTCTCCGTATCCCTCAAAATACCGGAAAAACCGCTGAAACTGGTGCGTGTTTCAGGAAGCGACTGGAGAAACAAGGCCCCGTAACGTTTTTTAAGGATACGCCCGTCAAGCACCGCCACAACGCCCCTGTCGCTGGAACGGCGCATAAGCCGGCCAAAGCCCTGTTTGAACTTCATCACCGCCTCGGGCAGCGAAAGGTCCATGAAGGGATTGCCCCCGCTTTTTTCCACCGCCTCGCGGCGCGCCTCGAACACCGGGTCGCTGGGCGTCCTGAATGGCAGGCGGCAGAGTATCACCAGCCGCAGTGTGTCGCCAGGAGCGTCTACCCCTTCCCAAAAAGAGTCCGTGGCGAATAACACCGATTGTGTGTCGCTGAGAAAAGTCTGCAGAAGCCGGGAACGGTCGTCGTCGCCCTGCTTGAGGCAGCGTATGCCCAGGGCCGTCAACTCAGGCTGGGACGCGAGCCACGCGCTTTGAAGCGACTGGTACGAGGTGAACAGAACCAGGGCCGATCCGCCCGCGACCGAGGCAAGCTGACCCACGGCCCTGTCGACAAAGGCCTGGTACTCAGGCTCGTCGGGAAGGGGCGCGTCGTCAGGGGCGGCAAGCAGTACGGCGCTGGAATAGGGAAAGGGCGACGGGAAACAGCCTGAAAAAAAAGGCCTGTCCGCGACATAGGCCGCGCCGCAGCGCATGGCCCAGTAGTTAAAGTTTTCGCTTACAGCCAGTGTCGCCGAAACGCACACCACTGTTTTGTTTGGCAGGAAAAGGCTTTCCTTGAGGCTCTCCGCTAGCTCCACAGGGCTTTGCGTGAAAACAGGCCAAACATCGGC
>Ga0268262_10006215_pt1 | contig 11534 bp, 9 predicted proteins | sample TergutNc150P3_FD_190354 | JGI IMG/M metagenome (GOLD analysis project Ga0268262, IMG submission 190354) | Nasutitermes corniger P3 segment gut microbial community from laboratory colony in Florida, USA - Nc150 P3 (SPAdes) (version 2) | ecosystem: Host-associated > Arthropoda: Insects > Digestive... | reverse complement strand
CTCAATTACATCCTCAATTACAGGTTCAATCTCCTTCTAGCGTAGCAGCTCCTGGTCAGCCAAAACTTGATTATTACGAACTTTTACACGTGAATGCAGTTCAGTCTCTTGTAATAAAAAGTGAGTCCGTTCATGATTGGTTTGCGAATTTTATAGGCAAAGCGAAATCGTCTGTGCAAAGCGTGTCTATTCAGGATTTGTTGGCGAAGTATAAGGTAAATGTGGCTTAGACCTACTTCCTCATAGCACCAGACTTACAAGTCTGCCCACATACCATACAACCCGTGCAAAGCGTGGAATCCACTTCTACCGAATTGTCTTTGCATTTGCTAAGTGCGGGGCAACCTATTTTCAAACATAAACCGCATTTCTTGCAATCGGAAATTGTTATCGCCTCGCGCCGCATTGATTTGTCTAGGAGAACACAGGGGCGTTTTGCGATTATCACAGAAACACCATCTGCTTTGAGGCTTTCCTTGATAGCGTTTTCTACTTCTGCCAAATTGTATGGGTCAATAACCGAAACGTTTTGAACTCCGCAAGCACGGCTTATTTCGCCTAAGTCAAGCGTATGCGTGGGTTCGCCTTTTATGGTTAGACCTGTGCCGGGGTGATTTTGGTGACCTGTCATTCCTGTTGTGCGGTTGTCCATAATGATAACTGTGATGTTTGATTTATTATAAACCGTATCTATTAAACCTGTGATTCCGCTGTGGATAAAGGTGGAATCGCCTATAACGGCTATATTGGTTTTTGAAAATTCCTTGCCCTTTGCCTGAAACATTCCGTGCGCATTTGAAATGGATGCACCCATACAGATAAGCGAGTGCATTGCATTTAGCGGCGGCGAACACCCCAATGAATAGCAGCCAATATCGCCAACCACATTGAGTTTTAATTTATTGATAATATAAAACACTCCGCGATGTGTACAACCCGCACACATAACCGGAGGCCTCCCAGGAAGATTTTGCGTGAGTTCTGGCAGTGGCTTTTGCCCTAGTATTACTTCGCGTATTTTTTGAACGCTGAGTTCGCCTTGCAATCCGGTTAAATCTTTTCCGCTACATTTCACTCCGTTTGCTTTTAATGTGTTCTCAATAAAAGGTTCAAGTTCTTCCACCACGATGAGTTTTTCACATTTACTTGCAAACTCTCTAATTTTTTCAACTGCTATGGGATAAACCATTCCAAGTTTGAAAATCGAAAAATCTGGCAAAGCCTCTTTCACATATTGATAAACCGCACCGGAACACACAATGCCGATTTTATTTGAGCCATATTCAATTTTGTTTATTTTTCCCTCAAACAAATTGCCGTTTATATCACTTGAAAGTTTTTTCTCGCGTTCTTCCACTATGGGGTGGCGTTTTTTTGCATTTGCAGGAACCATTACATATTTTTGAATGTCTTGCTTGTAAGGAAATTCTACTTCTTTTCTCTCCCATGTTTCCACAAAAGAACGTGAGTGTGCAATTCGCGTTGTGAGGCGCAAAAACACCGGAGTATCGTATTTTTCGCTCAACTCGTAAGCGAGCATTGTGAAATCCCTCGCTTCTTGGCTGTCTGCCGGTTCTAGCATTGGAACGTGGGCGCTTTGGGCATAGTAGCGTGAGTCTTGCTCATTTTGGCTTGAGTGCATACCAGGGTCATCGGCAACAGCAACCACAAGCCCCGCATTTAATCCTGTATATGAAAATGTGAATAAAGGGTCGGCAGCCACATTGAGCCCCACGTGTTTCATAGCAACCAAAGCCCGCTTCCCCGCCATTGCAGCCCCTATGCCAACTTCCATTGAAACTTTTTCATTAACCGACCACTCGGCATTTACTTCTTTGAATGTCGCCATACACTCGGTAATTTCCGTACTCGGTGTGCCAGGGTATGCCGCCGCCACCTTAACGCCTGCTTCGTACGCACCTTGGGCGACTGCGTGGTCGCCTAGCATTAGGGTTTTTGTTTGGGTTTTGTTTTCCATAGAGGGAATATATAAAATATGAAGGCAAATTCAAAACTCCAAAAATTGCTCATTTTTAGCTAAATTTAATTTTTCCTAACATTTCCCAAAAAAGTTACTCATCTTCATATGAAAAAATGTATATTTGTATATCAGAATCAAGGAGAAAGATTATGTTAGATGGAGTAGCAGAAAAACTTAGGGATGGATTATTTCTTGCCGCAAGCCGAACATACGGAGAACAATATATTGAACCGTTTATTCGCAAACAATATAATTTAAGTGAACCTGGCAGTAATGATTTTGATGCTATAGATAGAATAAATAACATAAAATATGAAATTAAAGCAGCAAAGGTACTAAGAAAGGTTAAAAAAATTAAAAATCAATCTATTTTACAACGTATAGTTGAATATTTTGAAAAATCAATGTTGAGTCGCAAGGTTGCTTTTAATGATAGATTTATTATTGATTATGACGCAAATATTCAAAATGTCAAAAGAGATCATTTTGATTATCTTATTTACGTACTTTTATTTGAGGATTGTGTAGAAGTTTTTGAAATATCTAAAGAATTAATAAGCGGAATGTATATTCCGAATTGGTCTGACAAGCATGGTAGATACGATGAATTAGGAAAAAGCGGTCAATTCAATATTACAAAAAGATCTATTTCTATACACGAAGAACACTATAAAAGAGATATTTTTACTTACGAACATTTAAAACAAGTATATGAGGTAATTAAATGAAGATTACTAATACAACCATACAAAATCGTTCTAAGTTTCCGAGATTAATGAGTGAACATATCGCTCCTATTCATAGCATATTACACAAGAACGCAACCTTAGATTTTTTGAATTCATTACTTTCCATTAAGGAAACGAAAGAAACAATTTTATATAATATAGGTAAACAACTTGTAGATGATAATAATGTTTATGTAAAAAAATTCCTGTCGGAGTATAATTTGCCAGAATTGAATATAAAAAATATTCCCAAAAATGAATTTGATTTATTAGGTATCGTTTATCAGTTTCTAAATACAAAGTTTGAGAATTTAGAAAAGGGTTCATTTTATACCAATAAAATGCTCGCAGAAGATATGGTTCAAGATTTATCTTTTACAAATGGCGAGATAATTTTCGATCCATCATGCGGAAGTGGTGCATTTTTATTTGCATCAAAAGCTAAACCTCATCAAATCATTGGAGTTGATTCAGATAAAATTGCTGTGATGATAGCAAAATTCAATTATTTTATAAAATTTCCCAAAGCTAATTACCCGCAAATTTATCATTCTGATTTTTTTGAATGGTATAAATTAAATTCTGAAAAAAAATTTGCTTATATTATTGGTAACCCTCCATACGGGGCAAACATTGAATTATCAAATATTGAAAATTCAAGTGTATTAACGGGTGAAAGTTTTTCTTATTTTATTGAATATGGGTTTAAGTTACTTGATAAAGACGGATGTTTAAGGTATTTGATTCCAGAAGCATTGTTAAATGTAAAGAGGCATATTGATATAAGAGATTTTATTTTAGAAAAAACGAATCTTACTAAGATTAAAAAATATAATAGCAAGTTTGCAGGCGTTATGTCTGATATTTATCAAATAGAACTGGATAAAAAAAGAAATAATAATATGATTTTCATCACAGAAACCGAAACTTCAATACCAAAAAAGATATTTAGGGAATTAAAAAATCATATTTTTTCTCAATTACATATTCAAGATATACAAATCATAAACAAAGTAAAAAATATATGCAAAACAAATCTGTCTAATTCTATATTTGGGCTTGGAGTTGTAACAGGTGATAATAAAACTAAATTATTATCACAAAAAATTAAGCATTCGGAACATATTTATTCTGGTAAAGAAGTTGACAAATATTTTTTACAACCAGCAAGAAATTACTTGGTCTTTAATCGTTCAAATTTACAACAAGTTGCTCCGGATGAAATTTATAGAGCAAAAGAAAAACTTGTATATAAGACTATTTCAAAAAAGTTAAAAGTTGCCATAGATAGAACTGGAAGTTTGACAATGAATAGTGCAAACATATTAATCCCTAATGTTAAACAAAATACCATTGAATCAATTGCTTCATTATTAAATTCAGACTTATACAGCTATTTGAACATAAAATTATTTGGAGGCGTAAATAAAGTAGCACGCGAAAATCTTGAGCAATTACCAATTCCATTTTTTTCAAAAGAACAGTTAAGAGAAATACGAAATCTCATAAAAAAACACGTAATTGATTATAATGACAAACCTATTCAGCAATATATTCATAAGGAAATTTTTAACCTCACGGACTTAGAAATTAGGTATATAAAATCTGTACTATGAATTATACTCCCCAATAATCCTAATCCCCTTCTCTATCTGCTCAATACTCGCATTCGAAAAATTCAACCTCATAGTATTCTTCCCACCACCATCGGGGAAAAAATGCGTACCAGGCAAATAAGCCACGCCAAGATCAACTATGTCTTTAAAACACGCAAGCAGATCGCGTTCATCGTCAAAATAGCCCCATACAAACATACCGCCGTGAGGGATTTGATATTTGAAAGATTTTGGAAAATATTTTTCAATGCAGCTCACCATTTGGTCGCGTTTTTCCTTGTATATTGGGATAATGTTTTTCAAATGCTCGGCTAAATTATTTTTAAGGAACTCCGTTACGATAATTTGACTGATAGATGATGAGCAAACATCTGTGGATTGCTTGGATATGTTGAACCGCCCGATTATCGCAGGATTTGCAACCGCTACCGCAATACGCATTGCGGGGGCAATGATTTTGGAGAAGCTCGCCAAATACACCACGTTTTCACATTTGTCAAAACACTTAATGGAGGGCACCGCCTCGCCTTCAAAACGTATTTGCGAATATGGGTCGTCTTCCAAAACCATTACGCCATATTTTGCGGTGATTTCGGCAATTTTTTTGCGGCTCTCTATGCTGTACGTGCCGCCTGTGGGGTTGCCGAATGTTGGAACGGTGTATAAAAATTTCGGTTTGTGCGTTTTGATTTTTTCTTCCAAGTCGGCTAAATCAAGCCCCTCGTTATTAGAGCTAACCCCTACCGCTTTTGCTTCGTAAGTTTGGATAATTTGCAAGGTGGATAAATATGTTGGGTTTTCCACCAAGACTGCATCGCCTTTATTCACAAAAGTCTTGCACATAAATTCAATGCCTTGCTGCCCGCCAGAGAGAACAATCATATTTTGCAACTCGGCATTTATGCCTTTATATTCAGCGAGAAAACTTTTTAATTGTTCCAAGAGCAATGCTTTGCCAAACGTGGATTCGTATTGAAGACTCTCTATAACGCCATATTTTGAGATGATATTTTGCAAAATTCCCTCAATTTGCTTTGAGGGCAAAGTTTGCGTAGCAGGCATTCCGCCGGCAAAAGATATGATATTTCCCTTTTTCAAAAGGTCAAAAATTTCCCTTATTGCGCTCCCGTGGACGTTTTTTAGCTTGTCGCTGATATCGTATTCCATATTGGAAATATAGTAAGTGAAAAATTTATATCTTTGCCAAGTGCTAGAATCCATAATAAAAGAAACAGCGGAGCATATAACAGCCTCAGTCATCTGGTTGCACGGGCTTGGTTCCGATGCACAGCATTTTGCAGACAAGGTTCCCAAACTAGAACTGCCCCCTAATGCGGCTATCAGATTTATTTTCCCCAATGCTCCTATAAAATCCATAAAAGCACACAACGGCAAAAAAATGCAAGCCTGGTGCGACCTTTTTTTTATGGATGACGGAGTGAGTTTTGATTTGGAAAGCCCAGACATAAAAGGCATAGAAGAAAGCTCCAAGCTAATAGCAGAGCTAATAGATGCAGAAATTGAGAAAGGCATAAAATCCGAAAACATTTTCATCATAGGTTTTAGCCAGGGTGCAGTTTTGGCTCTGCACACCGCCATCCTCTATCCAAAAAAACTTGCAGGAGCGGCTTGTTTATCCTCCCATTATCCAATGACAAACACAATACATCCAAACTTAGCAAACGCAAAAATCCCTGTGTTTTTCGGTCACGGAACCCACGATGATGTTGTGCCGGAATCACTTAACGAAAAAACTTATGAATTTTTCAAATCAAACGGAAATCCTGTTGAAAGGCACACTTATCACAATATGTGGCATACCGTGTGTTTGGAGGAGTTGAAAGAACTGGGGGAGTGGATTGTGAAATTTCTACATTCTCCCCTATGTCAGACGGCATTGTTGTAACAGGCACCTTTACAGACGACTCCTTTGCTATGGATGTGGCGCAGTTTTTGGGCGTGCGCGGCGATATTTCAGATGAAGTATCGCTTAAAACTTATGCAAACAGCGAGTTTTGCCCACGTTATATCTCCGATATTGAAGACTTGGAGAGAGTGGGTCGCTACCTAGAAGGCAAGGTTGTTATTATATGCTCGGTTTCGCTTTCCGACAGAAGCCGCAACGACTGCGCAATGCGAAATATGATTTTGGCACGAGCCGCAAAAGACAATGGCGCAAAAAGAGTGGTTTTAGTTGAACCGGATTTGTTTTATTCCGCCCAAGACAGAGGTGCATATCGCTTTGGGGAAATTGAAAAAGACCGAGAAATTTCGGACTTGAAAAAATTTGACGGGCAAGCATTCACTTCTTTGCTTTATGCCAAGCTACTAAAAGAAGCTGGAGTAGATACTGTAATAACCGTTCACAATCATTCCATAAAAGTTGAAAATCTTTTCAGAGATATTTTTGAGGGCGATTTTCACAACCTTATTCCCGCAGAAATATATGCCCATTACATAAAAACTTCGGATTTTGTTCAAACAGGCAAAGACGGCGATAATTTGATAATTGTTTCGCCAGACAAAGGCGCAGCTCCATTTGGACATAGAGTGCTAGACGCACTTAACCTTAGTGAGTGCAAGCGGGTGATATTGGATAAAAAACGCACAGGAGAGCGCGAAGTTAGCATGGCTTTGAATCCTGCAAGCGAGGTGGATATAGGTTATTTAACTGGCAAAGATGTTATTATTTTAGATGATATGGTTCGCACGGGTTCAACCATTGTTCAATGCTGCGAATATTTGAAAAAGAGCGCAAACCCGCGGCGGGTTTGCTTTGGCGTTACGCATTTTTATTCCAGCCACGAGGCTCGCGAAAAACTGAACAGCCCCTTTATAGACGAAATAATGACCACCAACACCCTGCCCGACATTTTGAACCGAGACTGCCAGGGCAGGCTAAGGCGAAAAATGGTTGTGCTGAAACTAGGTCAATGGATAGCCCGCTATGTTCTCCGTATGTTCGATATGGACTACAGCTATATGAGCAAGCAATTCTATATGGTGGATATGTCTTCTAAAAATCCTAGATGGCCGCCGCCTAGCTTTTCGAAGTAAATTACTTGGCTTTCCACCTCAACCTCTGCCCCGCCCTCAAAGGCACAGCCCCGTCTATGGTTTTAGGAATTTGCCATTCTTCTTTTACATAAACAACTTTTTTCGTTTGGCGTGGAATTTTGTAAAAATCTGCGCCATATCCAGCAACAAAATCGGAGAGCAAATTCAGTTTGTTCTCATTTTCAAATTCCTCTATTAAAATGGGGATTGCAACCGGAGCAGAGTAAACCCCGGCGGCTCCGCAAAGGCAGGCTTTTTTCTCCAAAGAATGCGGGGCGCTGTCTGTTCCCAAAAAGAATTTTTTGTTGCCGCTGAATACAGCCTCTCTAACTGCGGCTTTGTCTTTTGGGAACTTTGGCAAGGGTTTGCAAAAATTTTGCGGGCAAAGCGAGTCGCCAACAATATCGTTTAAGGTTAAAATTAAATGGTGAACGGTTACCGTTGCCGCAACGTTTTGCGGCAATTTTTTTACACATTCCACCGCCTCTGCACTGGACACGTGCTCCAAAACAATGCGTAAATTTGGGAATGTTTTGCAGAGTTTTTCTAAGTGTTTCAAAAACTCCTTTTCCCTGTCCAAACAAAATGCCTCAGGTTCCTCACCGTGCAAGCATAATACCAAATCCAGCTTTTCTAGCAATTCAATAGTGGGGTAAATATCTTCTATTTTGGAAATTCCATCTTGGCTATTTGTGGTAACCCCAAGGGGGTAATATTTTGCGGCAACCGCACCGTTTTTTTTCATATCCACAAGCTCTTGCTCTGTGTAATTTTTATTGAGCTTGAATGTGAGCAGAACTTCCAAATTCGGGGCGGCTGCCAAAATTTCCTCTTTGTATTTTTTTACAGCCTCTGGCGAATTTATAGGCGGCTCCGTATTTGGCATAGCTAAAACCCGCCCAAACTGCTGGGCAGCACTTTTCGCATAATTTGCCAAATCCTTCCCTTGCCTCAAATGTATGTGGAAATCGTCTGGCAAGGGGAGTGAGAGTTCTTGCTGCATAATTGTAAGGTAGAAATTTTCTATATTATTCCACGATATGGCAGACATGACACAAGAGCAGATTAATAAGATGTTGGAATACATCGCCCAAGGCATGAGTCCTGACGAAGCCGCAAAAAAAGCGGAAGAAGGATGAAAAACGGTATGTGGAATGGCCGTTTTGAGAATGGCATGGCAAAAAGCATGGTGGATTTGAGCTTTAGCCTTGACGTGGACAAAGAGCTTTTGGAAGAGGATATCCAAGGTTCGCTTGCGCACGGAAAGGCTTTGGTAGAGGCAAAGGTGCTTTCGCAGCAGGAATATTCAAAAATCGCGGTAGCTTTGCAGGGTATTTTAAGAGATGCAAAAAAAGGCAAAAATATATGGAAAAACACGGACGAAGATGTTCACATGGCTGTGGAGAGGATTTTAACCGAAAAAATTGGGTTGCTAGGGAAAAAAATCCACACAGGGCGTAGCAGAAACGACCAAGTTGCAACAGATTTCAAGCTCTATATGCGAAACAGAACTAAAGATATTTTAGATAGCCTGCTTAAACTTCAAAAAACCATTTATAACCTTGCCGAAAAACACGCAGGCCGCCTAATGCCGGGCTACACGCATTTGCAGCAGGCACAGCCCATACAATTCAGCCATTATTTGATGAGCCTCTTTTTTGCGCTTGAAAGAGATAAAAAAAGATTTTGCAACCTTTTGTCTTTGCACAGCGAATGCCCTTTGGGGAGTGGCGCAATAGCAGGCTCGGCTTTTGCATACAACCGCAAAGCAGTGGCGCAAAACTTGGGTTTCGCCAGCGTTAGCGCAAACAGCATAGATGCAATTAGCCACCGCGACATGGCTTTGGAATTCTTAAACAACATCGCTATAATAGGCTCAACTTTAAGCCGCTATGCAGAAGATATGGTTATATGGAGTTCCAGCGAATTTGGTTTTTTAACCCTGCACGATAAATTTTCCAGTGGCAGTTCAATGATGCCGCAGAAAAAGAATCCCGATAGCATGGAACTCATAAGGGGGAAAGCTGGGCGTTTAATAGGCAACTATACCGCAATGTTCGCCCTCGTAAAAGGTGCGCCGCTCACATATAGCCGCGATTTGCAAGAAGACAAAGCTCCTGTTTTTGACAGCACAAAAACAATTTTGATTTGCCTGCAAGTTTTCAAAGAAGCTATGGAAAGCGCAAAGTGGAATTTTGAAGCTATGGAAAAAAAGATGCTACCAGCACTGCTCGCCACAGACCTCGCAGACTTGCTTGTTGAAAACGGAGTTCCATTCAGAGATGCCCATCACATTGTTGGAAACTTGGTTGGGATTGCCGCAAAGCAAGGAATTAATTTCACAGAACTTCCAGACGAATTTTGGAAAGACGTTCCGAAGGCGAAAAAAATGCGTGAAAAATTAACTTACGCCTTTTCCGTTTCGCGCCGCAACATTGAGGGTGGAACTGGGGAAAAGGCTTTGAGGGAGCAGTTTAGGAAAGCGCAGAATTTATTATCTTGAACATCAAAGTGAATTATTGAAAAAATACAATAATCGCTTTATTGTAGTTATTGGAGATTTACATTTTTAACCCTCGCGTCACCCATTTTTAATTTTCTTAAATCATAACTCCTTGTTTTCCAGATACTTACAGTTTGACCTCTAAAAAAGTGACAAAGTCAGGAGAAAAAATCGCTTTTACCCTTGCCAAACCTCGAAAAATTTATTATATTTAATTAAATAAATATAGGAGAAATATATGACTGGAAAAAAAAGGAATTATACCATTGATCAGATTAGAACTTTGTTTGCAAACTCTAAGTGTAAAACTGATGTTGATTTTTCTGACGCTTTAGGGCAAATAGTTGAGATAAAAAATAAAAATGATAAACCATTTACGATTGCGGATATTCGGCAACAGCCAGAATTATCAAGTTTTAAGTTTTATAAAAATAATATAGAAGATAAAAATTTTGAATATGTTTGCGATTTGAAAGCCATTCCCATTGAATTTATAGATAATACGCAATGGAAAAATGAACGAATAGTTGCCGAATTTAAAAGTAATTCTCTGGAAAATAAATTTAAAACGCACTTAGGGGTAACTTATATTTTAACTTGTATACTTGATTCTGATAAAAAAGAACGAATTATTAAATTTGGCTCTTCTCGAACTACAATGGAGAAAAGGTTGGGTTCATATAATTGTGGGGTTATCAATAATTGGAGAACAGCATCAACCACGAATATTAAAATACTTCAATCTCTTATTGCTTGTAGAAAAGGAACAACTTTCAGATTGTATTGTAGTTTTTGTGGCATAAAATGTTCATTTGAGTTATGGGGTATTGAATCAACAGAGTTTTCTAACTCAAGAGAACTGGCATTTGAAGATATTTTAGTGAAAGAATTTAAAAAACAATATAAACATCTGCCGTTGGTAAATGTTCAGACAAATGCGACAACAGTTTAAAAATCAGTATTTAATGTTTTTTATAAGTTTTTTTATTTCCAAATTTTCATCATCATTAAGTTTAATTTTTTTTTCAAAAGCTAAATGTTTGAGTACCATAATGTTATTAAAATTGCCATAGCGAGTTAAATGAACAAGTAGCTTGAATTGCGGCTGGGTAATAACGGATAAATATTTCTTAGCCTCATTTTTATTATCAAAAGATATATACCCAACCGATTGAGTTACATTTACTTTGGTTTTGATATAAGGTATATAATATGTTGATAGTGGAACGATAATCGTCCATTTATCATAAATATCTTGCTTGATTTTAGCATATCTTGTTTTTCTTGCAGTATGAATTGTTTCGTATGAATACTCTTTGCTTTTAGAATCGCTCAATTTATCTTTCTGAGTAAAATTATGCAAATCGCACCTATAATTGAATTTATTGTTTTCATTTTGAATGAGTTTTTTTACTATTGAAATTACATTGCTAGATAAATATAGTGGAATAAAAAGTAGAGTTTTTGGTATGGTTACACATTGCTCATCTTTAATAAGATATGAATTTATTACCTTAGTTTTATTATTAAATACTCCTTTTTGCCAAACAAACACCGAAAAAGAAGAACCAATTTTTGGAAAATATTTTTTATTATCATTATCAATTACAACAAAACTTCCTTCATTCAGCAATTTTTTTAACGTTGTG
>Ga0268262_10006214_pt1 | contig 11536 bp, 7 predicted proteins | sample TergutNc150P3_FD_190354 | JGI IMG/M metagenome (GOLD analysis project Ga0268262, IMG submission 190354) | Nasutitermes corniger P3 segment gut microbial community from laboratory colony in Florida, USA - Nc150 P3 (SPAdes) (version 2) | ecosystem: Host-associated > Arthropoda: Insects > Digestive... | reverse complement strand
CTTAAAAGAGACTCCTCTGTGCCAAAAAGCTGAACGCTCAAAGCCTTTGCAAGCTCGGTTTTTCCCACGCCCGTTGGACCCAAGAACAAAAATGAAGATGGGCGTTTTACGTTTCTAAGCCCTGCGCGTGTTCTGCGAATTGCTTTTGAAAGAGCAACAACGGCTTCGTCTTGCCCAACTATTCTCTCTTTCAATTCGTTTTCCAAATTCAAAAGTTTTCTGCTCTCGTTTTCGTCTATGCGGCTAACCGGAATGCCTGTGATTTTGCTGATAACCTCGCGAACCCTGTCACTATCCACCACCACAGGCTCTTGCTTTTTGGAGGAAGTCCAAATTTGCTTTATTTTCTCAAGTTCTTCGTGAAGGGATTTTTCTTTGTCTCTTAAAGTTGCCGCTCTAACATAGTCTTGTTCCACAACCGCTTTGTTCTTTTCAGCAGAAACGGATTTTAGTTCGCGTTCTTTTTCCAAAAGTTCTGCGGGCGGTGTTAAATTTGCAATGCGAGTTTGGGCACCGGCTTCGTCCATAATGTCTATGGCTTTGTCGGGCAAATGACGCTCGCTCAAATAACGCTCGGAAAGATTTGCCGCAGCTTTCAATGAATCCCCATCGTAAATTACTTTGTGATGGGCTTCGTACTTTGGGGCAAGTCCGCGTAAAATTTCAATTGTGTCTGCCACGGTTGGTGGCTCTATAGACATACTTTGAAAACGGCGTTCCAAAGCAGCATCTCTTTCCACATATCTGCGAAATTCTTTGTAGGTGGTCGCGCCAATGCACTGAATTTCTCCGCGAGACAAGGCGGGTTTCACAACATTGGAGGCATCCAAGCCGCCTTCGCCGCCGCCTGCGCCTATTATTGTGTGTAACTCGTCCATAAATACTATTATGTTTTTATTTTTGCGCAATTCGCCTAAAAGTGAGATGATTCTCTCTTCAAACTGGCCTCTATACTTTGTGCCAGCTACAAGGCTAGTCATATCAAAAGATACAAGCCTTTTATCTGCCAAATTCTCTGGAACTTCTTTTGCTGCTATTTTCTGTGCCAAGCCTTCTATAACGGCTGTTTTTCCAACTCCTGGCTCCCCTACCAAAACCGGGTTGTTTTTCTTTTTGCGAGAGAGAATTTGAATTAGCCTATCTACCTCTTTTTGCCTGCCTATTATTGGGTCTAGCTTGCCTTGTCTTGCCATTTCCGTTAAATCTATGCTACACATATCCAGCATAGGTGTTTTGGTTTTTTGTTTTCCCTGAGGAGAGCCAAAATTTCCAGAAACCTCTGGTGAATCGGAGTCTGCCTCCATTATGTCTTGGACTTCTTGGTGAATTTTATCGTAATTTATGCCCATTGCATTCAATATATCTTTGGGGAAAGGGTCGTTCTTGGGATTTAAAACCGCGAGTAGCAAATGTTCTGTGCCTACTTGGCGGCTGCCCATTGACTTAGCCTCCAAAAGCGTATTTTCCAAAAGGGTTTTTGCCTGAGGGCTAAAGCGAAGCCCCACCTCTTGCTCGGTACCCCTTGCGGTTTGCTGCAAAACCTCATTGCTGTTTGCCGTTATGGACTTAGCTATTCTGCTGTGTAGAGCTGCCAAATCCACAGATATATTTTTAAGAGCCTCCACCGCAACCCCATCGCCTTCCCTCAGCATAGCCATAAGCAAATGCTCCGAGCCAACATAATCGCTCCCAGTTGCCAAAGCCTCTTTTCTAGCCGTTGCCAGCACATTTCTGAATTTATTTGAATAACCGTAATTCATAGATATGGGTATAAAATAGAAAAATTTTCTACATTAATCCCGTGCATTTCACCAACAACATATTTTTTGCAATACTCATATCCGTTTGCGCAAGTACAGCAGCTTCTTTAATAGGAGCAGATTCCCTTGGCATGAGCCAAGCTCCAAAAAACGCAGCCACGGTGAGAAACGGGTTTGCACCGCTAAATCCTGCCGCTAATGCCTTTGAAAATAGAACCAAATTTGGAGCTACAATTCAATATGAGCATACAAGTGCCCAAAGCAAAAACAATTCCATATCCTTGAGTTCATTTGATGTTCCTTATATGTCTATGGTTTTGCCATTTGGTTTTTTGGGAACCTTCGGTATTGGCTTAAACCAAATTTACTCTGCGAACAATCGCCTTGAGTTTGAAGACGAAACTTCAAATATCTCATTCGTGTCCAGAGTTGGTCTTTATGAACTAACGCCGAGCTACTCCATTAGGCTCCCCCTTTTTCTGAGCGATTTTGCAATAGGAACTTCTTATAGAATTTTCTTTGGCAACTCTTATTCCACCATAACACGCGGCAACAGCGAAGACTGGGGCAAAGATTCATGGATGGCAAACAATGTTATGATAACAGAAAAGAAAATAGGTATATTTAGTTCCGATGATAGTCGGTGGAAGAATTTCGGATATAGTATGCACTTCCATAAAAAATCCATAGATTATTTTGTGTCGTATTTTCCCTCCGTTAAAATGAAAAAAAACATAAAAGAAAACATTCAATTCAGCAACACAGATACCTTGCAGTCAAGCTCAAGAACCGAAGATTTTGAGCTGCCCAAACATTTAGCAAGCGGTATTCATTATCGTTTTTTGCAAAATCAAAATTTGAGCCTTGTGTATGAGCAGCAAAACGAAGATTTTTCTGGGCTTGTAGAATATAAATTCACAGGCACAGGGCTTTATTACAGCCCATTTTTAAAGAGAAATAATTTTGGAGTAAATATTTGGTATGCAGAAAAATACTTGAAAGACGTAAATGAATATGGAGTTTCTTTGCTCTCGGATATGTGGCTTGGACGCAGAGGAACCCTTGTTGGCTTGTCCCTCTTTGGAGGCTACAGGCAGGCAAAGGACTATTGGAATGAATTGTTTTTTGGTTTTGAGGTAAATTTAACTGGAGTTGGCAACTGGGGGACAAGTGCGCGCCGCAGATAATTTTGAATCTTTAAAAGCAGAGTTCATGCAACAAGCAGAATTGGAAAAAGAATTTCCAAATGAAGTTCTTGAGGAAATTCAAAAATTTTCAAAAGAAATTTTTACCAAAGATAAAAACAGGGAAAACTTTTGCCACCTGCAAATTATATGTATAGACCCCCTGGGTGCACGTGACCACGACGATGCAATAAGCGTGGAAGAAACGAATAATGGTTATATTCTTGGTGTACACATAGCAGATGTAAGCCATTTTGTGAAACCTGGTTCTGCTCTAGACACAGAAGCCAAAAAACGCGGATACACTCAATACCTACCCTGGACAGCCGTTCCAATGCTCCCAGATATTCTCTCTGGAGATTTGTGTTCATTGCAAGAAAACGAAAACCGTTTTTCTTTTAGCTGTATAATAACCTTAGACAAAAAAGGCAGAATGCAAAAATATCGCTTTGCAAAAGGTATAATAAAAGTTAGCCGTTCTATAACTTATGAGCAGGCAAAAGAACTTTACGATAAAAAAGATAAGGATATTTGTTTGTTAGCTCGTGTTGCGGGGATTTTGAGAAAACTGCGCTGTGAAAACGGAATGCTAGAAATGGATAGCACTGAATATAAATGTGAGTTCAACAAAAAAGGTTTACCGCAATGTATAGTTCCTAGGCAAATCGGAATAAGTAATTCCTGGGTAGAGGAATGTATGCTTGCTGCAAATAAATGTTGTGCATTAGAACTCCAAAAAAGAAAACTAAGCGGAGTTTACCGCGTTCACGAAGCCCCCGACCCCGCAGACTTGGCGGAACTAATGCAAAACGAACCGACCTTGTTTTTTGACTCCCCTATTGACCCGCACAAACTTTTAAAAAACTACACGGGAAATAACAGTCAAGAAAGGCAAATTTTTGATTTGTATTCCCATTTAGTTAAAAAAGCAAAAAAAGACCCTTCACTAACAAACAGAATTCTACGAAGTATGCAAAAAGCCATTTATTCAGATAAATGCACAGGTCATTTTGCCCTGCATTGGAAAGACTACGCCCATTTCACCTCGCCCATTCGCCGTTATGCGGATTTGTGGTGCCACAGAGAATTGGCGGGCAAAAGGGGTAAAATAAACGACCTTTGCACGGTTATAAACGAAGCCGAGATAAAAAATCAAAAAATAGAACGGAAGGCTCTTAAATTTTGCGCAAGCTATCTTTTGAGAAATGAAATAGGCCAAACATTCAAAGCAGAAATTCAAGGCATAGAGGAATTTGGAATTTTCATTTCCGTTTCAACCCCTACCGTTGCGCAGGCAGACGGCTTGGTGCATTTGCGCGATGTACCAGGTGATTTTTATGTGTACGATGAAGCTAAAAAAACTTTGCTCGGCAAACGCACTGGAAAGAGGTTTAAAAAAGGCGATAAAGTTACTGTGAAATTGATTAAGGTTAATCCGTTAAAAGGCGAGAATGATTTTGAAATTGTAAGATCTAGTGATTCTGTTTCGCCTTGGGAAAAGCGTGAGAAACATGAAAAACATGAGAAAAAGCACGAAAGGCACGAGAAAAAAGGCCGCAGATTTGGGAGATAAATCATAGAAAAAACACTCTCTCGCAGCGGAAGCTGCGAGAGGATATACAGGCACCCCGAACTTATCAGGAGGGGAGCGATAGAGTATCTTGAGGATTTACCACTGTATATCCTATTTGGAAGTTAGAATTTTTTTTCCCTTTTGGCAAGGGTAAAAATGAAAAAAGTGAAAAAAAAGGTCACTTTTTACTCAAAAATGAGTAAAAATCCACTGTTTGCTTTGCTATGCTTTTCCAACTGAACTCAAATTCTGCCCGCTTGCGGGCATCTTCGCCCATTTTTTTGGCAAGAGAGGGATTTGTTAGCAACATATTGAGTTTTTCCGCAAAATTGCTCTGGAATTTCTCCGGATCCTTTGGAGAAAAGTCTGTTTTGGACTTATGCTCAAGCTCAACCAAAAAGCCGGTTTCACCTTCAACTATTATTTCGGGGATTCCACCAACGGCGCTGCCCACAACAGGGGTTCCGCAAGCCATTGCCTCTAGATTTATTATGCCAAAAGGTTCGTAAAGCGAGGGTGTTGCAAAAACCGTGGCATGACTGTAAATAACTCTAAGCTCGGAATGGTGCATCATTTCTTGAATCCAAATAATGCCATCTCGATTTTCTCTTGCCTTTGCTATTAAATTTTTGCACTCTTCTGCGAGTTCAGGGGTGTCTGGAGCCCCAGCGCAAAGCACAATTTGGGCATTTTTATCCAGCTTTGGAATAGCCTGAATGAGCTGCGAAATGCCTTTTTGCCTTGTTATTCTGCCAACAAAAAGTACAAATGGTCTTTGCGGATTTATGCCGTGTTTTTTCAAAATCGCTTCGTTAAAAATAGGGTGGTAAAAACCCGGGTCTATGCCGTTGTAAATAACTCTCACCTTGCTCTCATCAACACCGTAAATATCAACAACATTGCGCTTCATTTTTTTGCTAACGGCAATTATTCCATCTGCGCTTCTGTAGGCGCTTCGTTCAATCCAGCAACTCATCGCGTAGCCACCCTTGCCAAGCTGCTCAGATTTCCAAGGTCTGTGAGGCTCCAATGAATGTGTTGTTAGCACAAGTGGAACCTGATATAGGCGGCTTGCCAGCACTCCAGCAAAATGAGAATACCAAGTGTGGCAATGCACAATGTCTATGCCACGCATGGCAGAAATCCATTGCAGATTTATGTCTAAAGGTTCAAGGATTTTTTTGAATTTAATGTCTTCAAATTCGCCAAAATCACGAGCAGGGGCATCTGCAAAGCAATGAACAGAAATTTCGCAAAGTTTTTTTAGTTCCTTTGTTAAATATTCCACGTGTATGCCTGCGCCCCCGTAAATGTTCGGCGGGTATTCATTGGTTAGTATTGCTGCTTTCATTATAAGACCCTGTACCCTAAGGTTTCCAAACGTTTTTCCAATTGGTCTTGCATTTGGTCATTTTCAGATAGCCATTGCCGTTTTTTGGCAGGATAGTCTTTGCGCAAGGGATGCCCTTCAAAATCTACATGGTTCAATAGTCTTTTCAAATTGGGATGCTCATCAAACACTATGCCGAACTGGTCCCAAACTTCGCGTTCTTGCCAATCTGCAATGGGGTAAATTTTGCTCAAAGTGGGAATTTTTTCATTTTCTTCCACCTGAACCTTTATACGCACACGTGCCATATTTTTGGTGCTTTTAAGGCAATAAATAACCGCAAAACGTTTGCCCTTGTAGTTTTCCATTCCAAGGTAATCCACCCCAACAATGTCTATCAAAACATCATAGTCAAGGGATTTTACTACCTCTACAAGTTTTTCTCTTTCAACAATCCAACATTCGTCAACAGCGCGCTCGTCTTTAATCGCATTGTCCATCGCTATTTCTCCAGTTTTTGATATTTTCCAACTGTTCCTTTAATTTCTTTTTTCTCTCTTCCATATAAGACTGGTTTTTTATTTTCTTTTGCAAATCTAGCATGGCATCAAAAAAGGCTTCGGGACGGCTTGGGCAGCCTCCTATGTAAATATCTACGGGGATAATGCGGTCTATGCCGGGCACGGTGCAATAGCAGTCGTAAAAACCGCCGGAGCAGGCACAAGCTCCCATTGAAATTACCCATTTTGGTTCCATCATCTGTTCGTAAATGCGTTTTAATATGGGTGCTTGTTTGAAGGTTATTGTTCCAGAAACAGCCAGCACATCTGCCTGCCTTGGGGTAAACCGCACAAATTCAGAGCCGAGACGCGAAAGGTCGTAGCGAGCAGATTCGGTGGACATAAATTCAATGGCGCAACAAGCCGTTCCATAAGGGAAAGGCCAAAGCGAATGCAGGCGACCCCAGCTAACAAGTTCGTCTAGCTTGCCGGCAAAAAATCCCGAATTTCTGTTTTGCATATAAACCTCTTAGGTGGGAATATAGAAAACTTTTTTCTACATTATTCCCTAATGAAACTCCGTTCGCTAACCACAATAGAAGGCCGCAATATGGCGGGAGCGCGTGCGCTTTGGCGCGCTACGGGCACAAAGGAGAGCGAATTTGGCAAACCCGTTATTGCCGTTGTGAATAGCTTTACGGAATTTGTGCCAGGGCACGTACATTTGCAACCCGTTGGCAGGCTAATAGCAGAAGAAATCCGCAAAGCGGGCGGAGTTCCAAAGGAATTCAACACCATAGCCATAGACGATGGCATAGCTATGGGGCATAACGGTATGCTCTACAGCCTGCCCAGCCGCGACCTCATTGCAGATTCTGTGGAATACATGGCAAACGCCCATTGCGCAGATGCCCTTGTGTGCATCAGCAACTGCGACAAAGTTACCCCCGGAATGCTCCTTGCCGCTATGAGGCTGAACATTCCCTCGGTATTTGTTAGCGGAGGTCCAATGGAAGCGGGCAGAGCAACGCTTTCAAATGGCAAGGAAGTACATTTAGATTTAATAGACGCTATGGTTGCCGCTGCAAACCCAGATGTTTCTGAAGAGGATATGAAAAAAATTGAAGATGCAGCCTGCCCCACTTGCGGCAGCTGCTCTGGAATGTTCACAGCAAACTCAATGAACTGCCTAACCGAAGCTCTTGGGCTTTCTTTGCCCGGCAACGGAACAATAATGGCAACTCACGAAGAACGCAAAAAATTATTTGAGCAAGCTGCAAAACTCTCCGTTGAGCTTTGCAAACAATATTACGATAAAAACGATTCCTCTGTTTTGCCCAAAAGCATTGCCACAAAAGAGGCTTTTGAAAACGCAATGCGGCTAGACATTGCAATGGGCGGTTCAACAAACACCGTTTTGCACATACTCGCGGTTGCAAACGAAGCCGGCGTGGACTTCACAATGAAAGACATAAACGAGCTTTCACGCTCAACGCCCTGCCTTTGCAAGGTTGCTCCGAGCGTAAATTACATCCATATAGAAGACGTGCACAGAGCGGGCGGAATTCCAGCTATTTTGGGCGAACTTGGCAGTGCAGGACTGCTGAATTTAAATGTGAATACGGTACATTCCAAAAGCCTTGGCGAGTATTTGAACAAATGGGATATAGCACGTGAGTCTGCTAGCTCAGAAGCCTCGGAACGCTTTTTAGCAGCACCCGGGCGCAAATTCAATTTAGAAGCATATAGCCAAAACGCAAAATACCCTAGCCACGATTTAGATAGGGAAAAGGGCGCAATAAGAAATTTAGCAAACGCATATAGCAAAGATGGCGGGCTTGCGGTTCTCTATGGCAATTTTGCGCTAAATGGCTGCGTTGTGAAAACAGCGGGAGTAGATAGCTCAATTTGGAAATTCACAGGGCCTGCGGTTGTATTTGAAAGCCAAGAAGAGGCAGCAGAGGGAATTTTAAATCGCAAGGTTAAAAAAGGCGATGTGGTGATTATCCGCTACGAAGGTCCTAAAGGCGGGCCTGGTATGCAAGAGATGCTCTACCCCACCAGCTATTTAAAAAGCATGGGACTTGGCAAGGAATGCGCTCTGGTTACAGACGGCAGATTTAGCGGAGGCACAAGCGGACTTTCTATTGGGCACGTTAGCCCAGAAGCTGCGAGCAAAGGCAATATAGCTTTGGTTAAAAACGGCGATGTTATAGAAATAGATATTCCAAACAGAACAATAAATATAAACATAACTGAAACAGAGCTTGCCAGCCGCCGCACGGAGATGGAAAAACTGGGAGACAAAGCTTGGAAACCCGCTAATAGAGACAGGCAAATTAGTCAGTCGTTAAAAATTTACGCAAGTCTTGCAACAAGCGCAGACCAAGGCGCAGTGAGGGCAAAATAGTTATGCCGTTTTCACGCCTTTCCATTCTATTTGCATTTTTTGCATTTTCCATTGCAGGTGCAGTTTGCGAAGAAGAGGATGATTTTGAAATTTTTGCAAATGGAGAATCACTATCAGTTGATTGCGATGAAACTGTTTATTACGATATAATTTATGGTGAAACTTTAACACTTTCTGTTAGCCCTGCAACTGGAACTTACTACTGGATATCTTCCAATACGAAAATAAAAACAGGATATTCATATTCTCCAGAATTTTCAGTTTCAGAAAATCCGTCTTCAGACATAACAGAGACTTACAAAGTACGAAATAAAGATGGTTTAACGAAAACCATAGAAATAACTATTTCAGGTCGTCCAACTTACACAGTTTCTTTTGATACGGATGAAGATGACGATATGACAGATATTGATCCTCAAGATGTGATGAAAGACAGCTTGGCTAAAAAACCTATAGAAACAGACTCTTTAAAAAAAGAAGGCTATTATTTTGCGGGGTGGGATTTTAATTTTAGCACACCTATAGTAGAAGATACCACAATTAAAGCAATATGGAAAATTAGAGCATATTTAGTTGATTTTGACACAGACGGTGGAACGCCGAGCATACGTTCTCAAGTGGTAGTAGAAAATGAACTTGCCAAAGAACCAAAGGAAACTTTAACAAGAAAAGGCTACAATTTTAAGGGTTGGGATTTTGATTTTAGCATTCCCATAAAAAAAGATACCACAATTAAAGCACTATGGGAAATCGCACCTTCATTTGTTGGAGACACAATTGTATTTGAAGTTCCTGGCTTTAATATTGACACGGTATTTAGCAACAAGCAGCGCCACTATTTTGTTTTTAGCCCAAGCCGTTGCAAAGTAAAAGACTCCATTGAAATACAGATAACTACAAAAGAACCCATGATTTTAAAAAGAGACAGCCTTTTAGAATCAGATAGAAGCACCGATGAAAAATATATGCACTACAAAATTCTCTATCCTTTTAAACACAAGCCTGGTTTGGATACACTCACTTATGAATGGTTTTCAATAATAGATGGCTCACATCTCAAATCGGACACAATTTTAATAGAAACTCCCATTCCTTTTGATACAATTATCGGGCAAAAATGGAATAACGTTTTATTTGTGAACAATAATCCAAAAACAAATGGCGGTTATAAATTCACAGATTTTGAATGGTTCAAAAATAATAAAGAAGTCGGTAATTTGCAATTTTATTCCGCTATGCCAAGCAGTACAAACACTCTAAATCCAAATGATATTTACAAGGTTGTTATGCAAACTACAGAGGGCAATAGAATTTCCACCTGCGAAAGCGAGGTAAAAATCAACCCTGTACAACCGCCAAAGTCCACATCTACGCTCAAAAAACAAGTACTTGGTATTAATGAAAAACCTTTGAAACCCGGTTCAAAAGTTTACAATTTAAAAGGCAAACTAACAAAAGAAACACCCGCAGGAGTTTACATTGTTAAAGAAAAATAAAAACAAAAAGATTCTGTTTACCTTGGTTTTTCTTGTTCAGACAATTTTTGCGCAAACTTTGTATGAACTTGATGTAAACTATGGTTTTGGAGCTTCTGAACTCTCGTTTAACAGTGTTCCAGGCATTGCAATTTCAATTTATCCTATTAAAAATTTTGGTTTTTCTGCTGGGTTTCAGTATTCCTCTCGCTGGCAAACAAGAACAAGCGAGTATATAAAAGATACAAACGCAGTGGTAGTGGATAGAATATACAAAGATTCTCTTATTTTTATATACTCAATAAAAAAGTACGAAGAAAAATTAGATGGAACTATTTTGCAAGTTCCAATTTTATTGAAATTCAGCAACGATTTATACTATGCTGGTGCAGGCGTGAAAGTTGGAGTAAATCAAAAAGCTCGTGTAAGCGTAGATTATAGTGGATTGGAAACAGAAGGTTATTATCCCCAATATGATTTAAGGATCTTTGGCCCTACCGCTCCAGTTGAACAGGGTTTTGGCGCACAAAACGATTCCTCTTTCAAAGCAAAAATACCTTCAAAAAAATCAATTATTATGCTTGCTATGGAAGGTGGCATAAAAGCGATGTTGAGTGATAATTTTTCCATGCTTATTGGCATATTCGCAGATTACTCTTTCAATAAAGGTTTTGATAGAAATTTAAATCCAACAATAGAAAGAAATGTAGAGAACAAAAATAGAGCAAGCATTGCGGCAAGTGACAGATGGAAATCTTGGAGACCTTGGAGTGTGGGAATTATGGCAAAATTCTCCTTTGTACTAGGGCATAAAAATAATAACGATAATAATATTCAATTAGAAACATGTGCCATAGAACCCTCAGTTGAAAAAACTAAAGAAAAGGTTGAGAATCCTATTCCACATACGCCTACTCCTACTCCTGTTGTACCAATGCCAATGCCAATCAGATTTGTTCCGCAGAAAAACGATTCTGTTATAATACCCGACCTTCCTAGATTTTTATTGAATAAGAAAGCTGATTTTACTTTCTATTATCCAGAAGAGCAAGAGAAATCCAGCACAACCGATTCCCTTCATTCAGCTTTAACTGAGCAAATAGCAAATGTTTTAAGGGAAAAACCCGATTCGCAGCTCAATTGCGTTGGCTATTCCGAAAAACTTGTCTCTGCCTCTGTAGCCTACGAAACCGCCTTCCAGCGCGCTATTGACATTCGCTCTAACTTAGTTCGTTTTTATGGCATAGAGGAAAAGCGAATTTCCACATATTCACAAGGTTCAAAAAATACAGACTACAGAAGAA
>Ga0268262_10006213_pt1 | contig 11537 bp, 10 predicted proteins | sample TergutNc150P3_FD_190354 | JGI IMG/M metagenome (GOLD analysis project Ga0268262, IMG submission 190354) | Nasutitermes corniger P3 segment gut microbial community from laboratory colony in Florida, USA - Nc150 P3 (SPAdes) (version 2) | ecosystem: Host-associated > Arthropoda: Insects >... | reverse complement strand
AATGATACGCCCCAATTTTACTTTTAAATCGTCAATGCTCTCGGCAAGACAGAGAATCGCCATTACTTCAGATGCGGCCGTTATGTCAAACCCGTCTTCGCGCGGGAAACCGTTTATCCTTCCTCCAAGACCGTCAGTAATGAATCGAAGCTGGCGGTCGTTCATGTCGATACATCTGCGCCAAACGACTTTTCTTGGGTCAATGTTAAGCTCGTTGCCCTGAAAAATATGGTTGTCTATCATCGCCGCTAAAAGATTATTCACGGCGGCGATGGCGTGGAAGTCGCCCGTAAAATGCAGATTGATGTCTTCCATTGGAATGACCTGCGCCCAGCCGCCGCCCGCGGCCCCGCCTTTAACGCCAAATATGGGACCGAGTGAAGGCTCCCTAAGGGCGAGCATCGCTTTTTTCCCGATTGACGAAAGACTGTCCGCGACTCCCACGGTCGTGGTTGTTTTGCCTTCTCCGGCGGGAGTGGGATTGATGGCCGTAACAAGAATTAATTTACCGTCTTTTTTATCTTTATTAATCTGAAGAAAGCCGTAATTTACTTTTGCCTTGTGTTTTCCGTAATATTCAATGTACTCGTCTGGAATTCCCGCTTTTTTTGCCACGTCTTTTATATGAAGCGCGTGTTCGGGGAATACTGATTGGGCAATTTCGATATCCGTGCCTGAGAATTTTTTAAAGTTTGCCATTTATTGATAATGTAACAGTAATAAAAAAAAGTCAATGCGTGAAACATCACGGAGTCGGTATACCGTTGTTTTTTTTCCTAAAATTAGTGATAATAAAAACATGATAAAAACACTACTGGGTTTTGGATATTTGGTTTTTGCCCTGCTCATATTATTACCGCTTGCGATTGTCGTTTGGATATTAAGCCTGTTTGGATTAATAAAACCAATGATGCATGTTATTTACCGTCTTGCGCAAATATGGGCCCTGTCATTACTTCCTATCGCGGGACATACGGCGGTTAAAGGCAGGGAGAATATTCCTAAAAAAGGCGGCGTTTGTTTTGTAAGCAACCACTGTGGTTTTTTCGATATTGTTATATTGCTTGCTTTTTGCGGACGGCCATTTGGTTTTATTGCAAAAAAAGAGTTACTCTATGTGCCGTTTATGAATGCGTGGATTTTTTTGCTTGGAGGCCTTTTTATGGACAGGGGTAATGTCAGAAATGCGATAAAGACGATAAACAAGGGCGTACAACGGATAAAAGCAGGTGGCGGTATGATAATTTTTCCTGAAGGACACCGTTCCAAAGGCAGGGGTCTTCTTCACTTCCATCCTGGTTCTCTAAAACTTGCCACCCAGGCCAATGCCGTGATTGTTCCCGTCGCCATTGAGGGCAGTTACGATGTCTTTGAAAAGAATTACCGCGTTGTCACCGCCTCGACAAGAATCGCGTTTTTGGAACCTATTGATACAAAAAGCATACCTTTGGAGGCTCGCAAGCAGGTACTATGTGACAGGATTTTCTCGGCAATTAAAGAGGAATTAGGGGAGTAGGGCGGCATTAGCTGTAAAAAAATTGCCGCAAACCGCATAAACAGAAAAAAACTAATACAAATAGTTGAGGGTATATTTTGAAAGAAACTTACCAGGAAAAGGAATTCAAAGAAGCGTTGGGTTTTCCCGGTTTTACCGAAGTTACTTTTAGTTACCAAAAAAATCTGCTGCTAATAAACGGGCATTTAAAAACAATATTCAAAGACCGGGCTGATTCAGAAAACTGCCTAAATGCTTATTTCCAAAGCTCAGAATATCGTAAAGCTTGCCATAATGGTAAAAATATCGGGGACATAAAATTACTCAAGACAGATGATATTGAACAAATGCTGCATGAAGAAGAACAATATTCCGCATTAATAGAAGGCCTTACAAAATGCCGTCAAAAGTTTTTAGCGGCTTCCGGCGAAGAAAGAAATAAATGTATATATGAATTAGCGTCAATACTCGGCATTCTTCCTGAAAAAAACAAACAAACTCTTTTTTCATGGATTATTCAGCGAGAAGGCATAACAATACGGGAACAAGAACTGTTGAATAGGAAAATCGAAGAATGCGCAGGACCTTTTAATATAGCCGCGGACAGATTGGCAAGGCTCTTTATACCGGGATTGCTTTTAACATTTCCAAGTGTAGGCAGCGTCATGACGCAGCAGAGGGGGAAGTATTATTACCGTGGTGAAAACGCTTTATATAAATCATCAAAAGCGAGCCTTTTTCGAAATAAAAATACCCTGCCGGATGAATTAAAAATAATTTTAGTTAAATTACGCTTTGATGAATGCGGATTTTTTTTAGATCAGTTTGACGTTGTAAAAAATTGGGGATACGGCGCCGTAAATTATATGGCATTAATGCAGCATTACGGGTTACAGACACAAATGATAGACATTACAGGCGATCTGAAAACGGCTCTGTTTTTTGCTTGCTGCAGATTTGGAAAAGATCGCAAGTGGCACCCTTTACAGAAAGAAGAAATTGAGCGTGCAGATTCACGTAAAAACATCGCGAATCTTGTTGATTCAAGGTATGGAATACTGTACCGTACACCTGTTGAAATTACGGATATTAAGTGGGCTATGGCCGATGAAAATGCAGGGTTCCAAATTATTACACCGGTCGGATACCAGCCCTTTATGCGTTGCAGTACTCAGCATAGCTATATGATGTTAACGGACATTTATGGCGAATATGATATGTTATGCGACCCCTTGTTTGACATATATAAAATACCTTTGGATGAAAAGTTTTGTAAGTGGATTTTTGAGCGGATGGATTGCGGAAATAAGGTTTATCCAAATGATGATATACCGGATATATCGCTTGAAATTGAGAAAATTAACAGCCAAACAATTTTTTCAGGATCCAGATTTAATAGAGTTATGCGTGATTTGAAGATGACTAACATTATGGATAATTTACTGAAATCACTTGAAAAACATGGGATTGCAATTCAAGGAAAATTAGTATTAATCGATCCTGAAAAATTGGAACAAATAAATTCGCAATATACCGCTGATATTGCCGGAAAGAAGATTAATCTGAATCCGCAAATGGATCCCCTGCTGATTATTTCATAAGATGAATTAAACCTTTACGGACGCGGTTAATTGTTTTCTTATATAAAAATGAATTTGAGGGGATTTCCCGCTCTCTTAATCATTGCCTGCCTAATAAAATTTTTATTAGTGTATACAGGGCATTAAATACGCCTAATCATTGTATTCAAATTCCTTGTGACAACTGTAGACATTCAACCAAAAAGTTGATATTATTGTTACTGACAACTAAAATTATAATTGAAGAATTTTTTTTTTAGGAGATTAATATGTCCAATATAAAATTCTTTTCCGGGGAAAATATCCCGCTGGAGATGCACAAAGTACGCATGGTGCAAAAAGTAAATCTGCTGCCGGTAGAAGATCGTTTGCGGTGTGTAAAGGAAGCCGGATTCAACACATTTTTATTGAAAAACCGGGATGTATTCCTGGATATGCTCACGGACTCCGGCGTTAACGCCATGAGCGAAAACCAATACGCCGCCATGATGCAGGCGGACGACAGCTATGCCGGCTCCGAAACCTTTTTCCGCCTGGAAAAGGTTCTGTCCGATATGTTCGGGATGAAGCATTTTCTTCCCGCCCATCAGGGCCGCGCGTGCGAGCACATTATTTCCCAGGCGTTCGTAAAGCCGAAATCTACCGCGTTGATGAATTTCCACTTTACGACAACCAAAAGCCATATTACCCTCAAGGGCGGTATTGTCGAAGAACTAATCGGCGAACAGGGGCTTAAGATTAAGAGCAGCGAACCATTTAAGGGCGATATAGATATTGACAAGCTGAACGACGCTATAAAGCGGCTTGGAAAAGAGAATATTTGTTTTGTGCGTATTGAAGCCGGAACCAACCTTGTGGGCGGGCAGCCGGTATCAATGTGCAATCTGCGCGAAGTGTCCCGGATTTGCCGCAAAGAGGGCTTAATGTTTGTTTACGACGCAAGCCTTATGGCGGATAATCTGTACTTCATAAAGACACGCGAACCGGAATTCAAGGATACCGGTCTTAAAGACATAACACGCGAAATCGCTTCGCTTTCAGACATTATCTATTTTTCGGCGCGAAAACTTGGCGCAGCCCGGGGCGGCGGCATACTCACGTCCGATAAAGAACTGTTTCTTAAGATGCGCGAATTGGTTCCGCTGTTTGAAGGTTTTCTGACATACGGCGGCATGTCGGTGCGCGAGATGGAAGCAATGGCGGTTGGATTGCAGGAGACGCTGGACATTGATGTGATAAGCCAAACGCCCATTTTTGTTGAGGCGTTGTGCGGGGAGATGGAAGCAAAGGGAGTCCCCGTTGTAACGCCTCCCGGCGGCCTTGGCTGCCATATAGACGCCAAACAGTTTTGTGCGCACATCCCACAGACTCAGTATCCGTCCGGAGCGCTGGCTGCGGCGCTGTTTATCGCCGGCGGAGTGAGGGGTATGGAGCGCGGCACGCTCAGCGAACAACGCAATGCCGACGGCAGTGAACGCCTTGCCGAGATGGAACTGGTACGGCTCGCGGTTCCCAAGCGCGTGTTTACCTTGTCTCAGGTCAAATACACCGCAGATCGCGCGGCATGGCTCCACAAGAACCGCGCTTTGATCGGCGGGCTGGAGTTTGTGGAAGAGCCGGCGGTTATGCGTTTCTTTGTCGGCCGTTTAAAAGCCGTAGGAGACTGGCCGGAATTACTGGTCAAGCAATTCCGCAAAGATTTCGGCGACAGCTTGTAGTTAGAGGCTGTTCAAAGTAACCGGCTTTGTGGACAGTTACATGATTTGACGGGGCGCGGTAAAAAACAGGGAAGATAATTGGCTATTTTTCTACATTATTAATAAGTGTTTTTCCGTATTTGTTTCCTTAAATAAAAACTGTATGGCGTCAATCCCTATTCCTTGATCTGTTTCTCACGCAGGGCATTACCGATTGCCTTAAAATCTATCATTGAATACAAACAGTCCAGTATTTTATTGGTAAAAACATCGTCTTTCTTAAAACTATCCCAATGGTTAATAATCTGATCCTCGCTTACCGCGGCGCAGCCGTTGACGAGGAACAGGGCAAACAATTCCGCTTCCCGCCGCGTAAGCTGTTTTGTCTTGACGCAGAGTTCAGACAAAAGCCTCTTGCTGTAATCACAGACGCGCCTCATTACCGGGGAGATAAGATCATACCGGCTCAACACGCGGAATATATGGTTCTCGCGAATGGAAGCGAAGAGAATAGCCGAAAGATTCCGCCGTTCCTTTTCATCGGCAAGGGACGCGTTTACAAATTCAATCATGCTTTCCTGAACTTCCTTTTGCAGCTCTCTCAGGATGCCGTAAATGTCGGAAAAATGCAGATAAAATGTACAGCGGTTTATTTCCGAAAGCCGGCAAAGTTCTGAAACGGTTATCTTCTCTAACCGCTTTCCGCTTTCCAGTATCCGCATGAAATTCTCTTTGATTATTTTCTGTGTATACAAGGCACGGCGGTCTGTTTTACGCGGTTTTTTTTCGTCCATACGCTTAAACTCCGCAACACTTATACAAAAGTGTTTATAAGTATACATTTTCTGTTGAATTATTTATTGACTTATTCTTCATATAAAGTTTATCGTTATATTATAAAGTTGTCAACACATGTTAATAAACTAAATTTTGGACACAGGGAGGCTGGCTGCGATGTATAAAATTGCCGATTCAATGATTCATCCTGAACTGCGAAAAAAGGCCCGTTCATTGCGTAATAAATCGCGGTCTTTCTCGCTGAACAAGACTAAATTGCTGAAAGCTTTGTGCGTATTTTTGCGGGGACGGCACAGCCGTACATTGCGGTACAGGCAGGAATATATTATCCGTCCGGACGGATCAAAACTGCGGCTGTGCGTGTATACTCCATTGGTAAAAAACGAAAATGTCCCCGGCCTGTTATGGATTCACGGCGGCGGATACGCAATCGGAGCGCCGGAACAGGACGATCATTTTATTAAGCAATTTGTCGAGACAAGCGGCTGTGTCGTCGTTTCCCCGGATTACACCCTTTCTCCTGACAAGCCCTATCCGGCGGCGTTTAACGATTGTTACGCCGCTCTTTTATGGCTTTACAAAAACGGCGGAACATACGGAATGCGTCAGGATCAAATATTTGTCGGCGGTAACAGCGCGGGCGGCGGACTTGCCGCGGCTGTTACGCTATATGCCCGTGATAAAGGCGAAGTGCCGGTCGCGTTTCAAATACTTTTGTACCCCATGCTTGACGACCGTCAGACAAATTCCTCAACCGGCAATGACGCCCCTGTCTGGGATTCCGTTTCAAATAACGGGGCATGGCGCCTGTATTTGGGCGATTATTACGGCGGTGACGAGGTTCCGGCTTATGCCGCACCCTCAAGGGCTAAAAACTTTGCGGGGCTTCCGCCGGCATGCGCTTTTGTTGGCGATATCGAGCCTTTCTATGATGAAACGGTCGCATACATAGAAAATCTGAAAAAAAGCGGTGTTCCGGTTCATTTTAAGGTTTATTGCGGATGTTATCACGCCTTTGTCCGCATGTGTTCCGATGCCAATATCAGTAAAGATGCAATTTCTTTTTTAATGGAAAGTTTTATGCATGCCGTAAACAATTATTTTGCCCCAATAAGGAGGAAAACATGATAAATTTTGAGATTAAGGAATCGACACCGCGTCTTGCGAATAACAAACACTGGCAGTTTTGCGTGGGCTCCGGTCAGGCGGCGCTTGCTCTTCGCGCCGACCACGCGAAACAACTGGCGTTTATAAGGAAGGAACTCGGCATTGAACGGGTTCGTTTCCACGGAATCTTTGATGAATGTATGGAAGCCGTCCAGGGCGCGGACAGCTACCTGAACATAGGGCCGGCAAAGAAATTCAGGAATTACAATTTTTTGAATATCGGTGTCGCTTATGACAACGTGCTTGAGGCCGGAATGAAGCCATTTGTCGAACTTTCGTTCATGCCCGGCAGGCTTGGCAGGAAAAGAAAGGCAAAGTCGGAAATCTCGGGGATAAACAACACCATGCCAAAAGACGACGGGGCATGGAAAGAATTTATTAAAGCGTTTGTCAGGTTTCTGATACACCGTTACGGGAAAAGCGAAGTAACAAGCTGGCATTTTGAAGTATGGAACGAACCGAATATTTTTGTGTTCTTTAAAGGAAACAAAAAAGATTATTTTCATTTATACGAAATAACGGCGCGGGCGATAAAGGAAATTGAGCCTGAAATTAAAGTGGGCGGCCCTTCAACGGCGCTGTGCTCGTGGCTGCCTGAGTTTATTGAATTTACCAAAACCAATAAGGTTCCTCTTGATTTTATTTCAACGCACTACTATCCCGGCGAACCGCTCAGCCTTGGATTAATGTTTAAGTATATGAAAAGCATGCTTGCCGACAGCGTTTTCAAAATGCGTAAATTGGGGAGCGGCCGCGTGCTTGACGCGGGGCGCTGCTTTATGAGCGATCAGACCGAAGATGAAAAAGAAATGGAAAAAGGCATGATGGGCAGGCAATGTGCGGACGCCCGCGCCAAAACCGGCGGATTGCCCCTGTTTTTAACCGAGTGGAACCTGTGCGCCACCGTTACCGCGTATTCAAATGACACGCGCAAATGCGCGGCCTTTCAGATAAAGTCGATAGCCGAAATGGACACTTCGGTTACAGGTTCGTCAATTTGGACATTCAGCGACATTTTTGACGAGTTCATGCTGTTGCCCGATGAATTTTCAGGAGGTTTCGGCCTGCTTACGGTAAGCGGGATTCCAAAGCCGCAGTTCCACGCCCTAAAGATGATGTCCCGTACCGGCGGGCGGAAATACAACCTGCCGGTTACCAATGCCGAAATTGAAATTGCGGTTTATGAAAGCGAAAACGAGAAGCAGCTTTTTGTATTCCGTCACCGCATGAAAAATGTCGCGGCCCCGCCTGAAAATTATGAAGTTTCGTTTGAACTGCCCGCTGTCCCCTCATCAATAATTCTGGAAAAGATTGATGAAAACCGCTGCAACCCGCTGAAGCTCTGGGAGGAAATGGGAAAGCCTGTCTTAAACCGGGAACAGGCGGCGGATATAACCGCAAAATCGTCGCCGGTTTCTGAAGATGTGCCGGTTAAATATGAAAACGGCGTTCTCAGGCTGTCGGGGGCGCTTGGGATAAACGACGTACATTTTTACCGGATTGGCTTATGAAAGAATATAAACCGCAGTTTAAGGTAAAAAAATTGTATGCGGACACTTATGTAATTTCTGATAACGGAATGGGACAGGGAACCGTGTACATGTACCTGCTTGTCGGCGCAGAAAAAGCCCTGCTTGTTGACAGCGGTTACGGCCTGCTGGATTTGAAGGCGATTACAGGCTCGATTACCGATAAACCGGTTGTCTGCGTCTGCACGCACGGGCATATAGACCACGCGCTTGGCGCGTGTCAATTTGAGGAAGCGTACCTGCACAGCAAAGATTTTGACGTATACCAACAGCATAGCAGCGGATCATTTATCAACGACATGGCTATGAAAGGGCCGCTTGCGCGCGTGCCAAAATCCATGTTGAACAACCCAAGTTATTTACGACTGGCGGAACAAATTGCGAACAAGCGGTACCCGCCGCTTAGTAAACTTGACGGCATGGAAAAAATTGACCTGGGCGGACGGTCTGTTTCAATACGGCAGGTTCCCGGGCATACCCAGGGCAGCGTTGTGATTATCGACGACGCGTACCACAGAGCCTTTGATTCCGACGCGGCGGCGGTGGGCGCGTTTCTTTTTCTTCCCGAGTCCAGCCCCCTGCCCGAATACCTTGCGGAGCTTAAAAATTATCAAGCCTTTCTGGAAACGCGCGGCATAGATTTCCGCTATGCGGGGCATTCAGGCGCGGCGATGAACAAGAAATGGCTTAAACGGTTGATCCGCTGCGTTGAAATCGCAATCGCCAAGCCAAAAAAAGGGATAAAAATTAAAACACTTTGGGGTGACGCGCGCATAGTTTTTGCGGGCGGATCGTTAATATTTTGCAGGAGATAGTTATGGCGTTTAAAAAATACTTTACATTAAGTTTTGATGACGGCATCGAACACGATAAACAGCTTATCGCCATTATGAAGCAATACGGCTTAAAAGGCACGTTTAACCTGAACGCGGGGCTGTTCGGCTACAAGCCGCGCTTTTTCAATATCAGCCGCATACCAAAAGATGAAATCCCGCAAGTGTATGAAGGGTTTGAGATCGCATCGCATGGATACCGGCATGAAAATTTCCGGGTGCTGCCGCGTAGAAAAATCGAGGAATCCCTGACAGCGGATATAAAGGAATTGTCGGCGCTGATGGGTACGCCGGTTGTGGGGCACGCATATCCGTTTGACATGCATACCCCAAGGGCCGATGATTGCCTGCGAAAAAACGGCATCCTGTACACGCGGAGGGCGCTCGGCAAAGGTTCGTTTCGTTTTCCCGACAACCTGTACCGTTACAACGCGACCTGCTGGTTCAACGCAAAAAATGTTTTTCAGCTTATTGATCAATTCGTACGCGCCGAACCGGAAAATGAAGACCTTCTTTTTATGATGTGGGGGCACAGCTATGAAATGGAATACGGCCTGCGCAAATGCCCAAAAGATCAGTTGGAACGTATTTTTTCAAAAATAGCCGGCCATTCTGACATTGTATACTGCACGAACAAAGAGGCTTTTTCAAAGTTATAAGGATTCCCCAGGGAGGATTTGAACCCCCACAAGCAGATCCAGAGTTCCAACAAACTCTGTGTCAAAAGCATTCAACTACTGTCATTATTATAGAAAGAAATGATTTTTTCGTCAAGTTAAACCTTCTTGACATCTTGTGACATCTATTGATTTTTTAATTTTGCTCATAGCTCCTGCTCATAGTAGCCATGATTATGGTAATATTCCTTATGATGGAGGAATTTATGAAATACTTGATAATCACCGGCAATCCAAAACAGGACGGGCTTTGCCATGCTGTAACACAAGAGGCTAGGAAAGGAGCAGAAACCGGTGGAGCGATTGTTGACATACTGAATATTACAAAAATAGAACGCTGCCATGTTTGCGGCACCGGCTGGGGAACGTGCCGGGAAAAACATGTTTGCGCCTTTGGAAATGACGGATTTAACGAAGCGCAAGTTAAAGCGCATGAAGCCGATATGTTCTGCTTCATCACTCCTGTTTATTGGGGTGAAGTTGAAGAAAGCCTTAAATGCTTTTTTGACCGTATACGCCGTTGTGAGTTTGATATGCCTTGGGGTGGACAGAGGGACAAGAAACCGGCTTTTTCCGGCAAGCAGGTTCTTCTTATCGCTTCGCCCGGCGGCAGCGGAAATGGGATGCTCTCTTGCTTGGAGCAGATGGACAGGTTCTGTCGGCACACCGGAGCTGTCATCTTTGACTACATCGGGATAAACAGATGGAATAATGATTACAAGAAACAAACTGTATTCGAGGCCGCCAAAGCAATGGCAAGCGGGCGCAAAAATGGGGATACAATATAAGTTCGTCATAGGTTACCGATACCATTTTGACTCAATGATGAGTATTAAGCTTTTAGATTCTCCACTTCCTCACGGGTCAAGCCTGTATCCTCAATAATCTCATCTATTGGTCTGTTGCGTTTCATCATGTTCCGAGCAATGGCAAATGCCTTTACTAATTCGCCTTCACATCTCCCTCTGTCCTCAGCGGTTGCTATATTAGATTCCATGTCAGTCTGGTACATTCTGCGGCTACGGAATACAGCCCGTTCCCGTTCATCTTGACTTATACTCATTAATAATTCTCCGGCCATTTGTAGTGCCTCCTTCGATTCAATTATCTTGTTTACCCTCTCTCGGTGGGCGGGTATGTCCGCATATTCTAAAAACACTGCCCACTTCTCTAAATCAGTCATGTCATTGACAGGTTTTTTCAATATCTCGTTAAGTTTGCTCAACTCAACATATATCACACAAATCGCATCGGACAATAGTTCATTGTCATCATCGTGACGTAAAGAAAATGAATTCACATACTCTTTTCGCTTAGGAAAAACGGTATAAGAGCAGAATGTCACCTGATACGTCTGAACCATTTTATCATATCTTCGTACCCCTTTTGAAGGCTACGAGGCGTGAAGGTCGCAATAGAGGAAAAAGAGCTCAAAAAAATCAATGCGGAGAACCTTTGTCTAATTCCAGCAATAATTTATCAGTCTTCCTATTTAAGAACAGCCCCAATTGTTCTTCCTTGGCATGATAACCTTTTGCATTTAAATCATTGATAATTTGCAAAAGAACTTCCTCTTCTTTTTGCCTGTTTTGCGGACGGTATTCATCAGGAATATTAATTCTTTTCCAAAAACAATCGTCAGGGGCAATACGCGATTTCTTTTGCATTAACGCAAAAGGCCGGTTTTGTTTTGTACCGTCTTCAAACACTACCTCAAAAAACGCTTCAATCACAAAACTATAGGGAGGTTCAATAAAGGCC
>Ga0268262_10006212_pt1 | contig 11538 bp, 7 predicted proteins | sample TergutNc150P3_FD_190354 | JGI IMG/M metagenome (GOLD analysis project Ga0268262, IMG submission 190354) | Nasutitermes corniger P3 segment gut microbial community from laboratory colony in Florida, USA - Nc150 P3 (SPAdes) (version 2) | ecosystem: Host-associated > Arthropoda: Insects > Digestive... | reverse complement strand
AAGAAAATGAAGTGTGATCCCGCAAATCCCAAAGGCTCAGGTTTTGTCGATATTTGGCAGGAAACCATTCCTGTGCGTTTCGGCATGATAGACAGATCCGACAGGCTTACTCTTGACGGCGTATTCCAGTTGTTTCAGGAAATGGCGATGAGTCATGCTGAAAATCTGGGCGTGGGGCGCGAGGAAATGGCAAGAACGGGGCAGGTGTGGATTCTTTCACGAATGTCCGTATTGGTTAAAAGCCGTCCCAAATTCTGCGATACTGTTACTATCCGAAGCTGGCCGTGCGGCTGGGAAAAACTGTTTGCCATGCGTAATTTCGATATAAGAGATAAAAACGATAACGCGATTGTCGCGGCTCGAAGCGCATGGCTAATCGTAGACATGGAAAAACGCCGCCCGTTAAGACCGCAGGCTGTAATGGACAACCTTCCGAAAAATGAGGGAATTAACGCTCTTACCCCGGAAGACAACGGAACCGCCTCTCTTGAAGAGCGCAAAGATCTTCAGAAAGCGGCGGAAAGAACTGCGTCATATACCGACATTGATTTTAACGGGCATGTTAATAATGTTCGATATATCCAATGGATAGAGGATACGCTTGATCCGCAAATTTTGGAGAAAGCGGATAATATCCGAATCGATATTAACTACATGAATGAGATTATGCTTGGGGAGACTGCGGAACTTTTATCCGCGCCTATTTCGGGGGAAAATAACGCCTTCGCTTTTGAGGGGCGCAAGAAGGAAAGCGGGCAAACGGCTTTTAGGGCTGAATTGCGGCTGTAAGGGAGTAGTGAACACTACTCCCCTTTTTATTCTCTGCCTATGAAATTTGAGTTACACAGGCGCTAAAGCGTAACTATAAATAGTTAATGTTTGTGTAGTTATCGGTAAAAAATTCTTTAAAAAAGTAAAAAAACTTTTCTATTTAGTCAAGCAAAACCGCTAGTACGCACCCATATAGGGGTGAACCTTCTTTTGAATGTTCAAAAACAATTTCAAGGAGTCCCCTATGGAAGTTAACAAAAAATTTAAAAACAGCGTTTTCTCCTTCATCTTCAGTAAACCTGACGTTTTGCGAGAACTCTACTGCGCTCTGGAGGGGATAACCCTCAAACCCGATGTCCCTGTCGTCATCAATACCCTAGAAGACATTCTGTTCATGGATATGATCAACGACATCTCTTTCGAGATCGGCGGAAAACTGGTCGTTCTTATCGAACACCAGTCCACCATAAACCCGAACATGGCTCTGCGTCTGCTCATGTACGCAGGCAGGGTTTACGAGAAAATCACCGATGATGAAAAAATTTATTCATCGACAAAAATCTCAATCCCAAAGCCTGAATTTTTTGTGCTGTACAACGGGGTACAGCCGTTTCCCGACGAGGAAATTATAAAACTTTCAGAATTGTTTGAGAGTACGGAAGGTTTAGGAATTTCAAAGAAAGAGCTTCCCGCTTTGGAACTGGAAGTAAGGGTACTAAACATAAACAAGGGAAAAAATGAGGAAATAGCTAAGAAGTGTCAAACGCTGTACCAGTACAGCGCATTTATAGCGAAGGTTAGAGATTTTCAGGGTGAAGGCTTATCCCTGAAAGAGGCGGTACGAAAAACCGTGCAATATTGCAAAAAACATGATATATTGAAAGAGCTAATGGAGAAACACGCCAAGGAGATAATGAGTATGCTTACGACAGAATGGAACTGGGATACAGCAAAAAAAGTCTGGCAGGACGAAGCTCGTGAGGAAGGACGTGAGGAAGGCATTGGTGTAGGTTTGGCTAAAGGGCACGAGGGAGAAAAGTTAATAATCGCTAAAAATTTGCTTTCAGAGGGATCTACGCCTGAATTTGTACATCGTATCACAGGTCTCAGTCTTGATGAAATAGAGCGTTTGAGGAAATAGTAATGAGTATGCTTACGACAGAATGGAACTGTGCAATCCAGCGTAGCTGGATTGCTTGGAGTTTTGCCAAAAAGCAAATTACAGTTTTTATTGTTTTTTTTACTTTGGTATGACTCTATGCTTTTTTATAATGGATCGTGTTTGGCAAAACTCCAGACTTTTATTGGGCATACATCTTTATCGCTCATAAACATTGAAAAAAAGGGAGTAGCAAAAAACTACTCCCCGTTTTTTTAATTTCTGTTAACTACTTTACGGCTGTTTTGTCCAATTAATGCCGCCTACTTCCCTTGTATACGTTCCCATTTCCGTTGCCTCAGATTGTTTAGCTAAACCATAGGTCGCATACCTCCCGGTCAAATCAGTAAATGCGTTGTAGTAAATTATCGTTGTTGAGCCTAAAATTGTTATTCTGGTAAGATTGATACACCCATTAAAAGCGTAGTCTGGAATTCGACTAACGCTGTCCGGTATTGTAATGCCGGTAAGTTTGGTGCAATCGGAAAAAGCGAAACCATTAATTCGAGTAGTGGTGTTAGATATTGTTGCTTCTGTTATTCCTTGCGGGACTATTAAAAGCTGATCTTTGGCTTTGTTGTACAATATGCCATCTTGTGAACTATAATTTTGATTATCGGCATCAACATTTATTGCGGTAAGATTGGTGCAAATTTGAAAATAATTATGTGTAATTTGGTGGGTAACACCGGAAGGTATTGTAACGCTGGTAAGATTGGTGCAATCTGCGAAAGCATTACTCGAGATGACGGTAACACTGTTCGGTATTGTTATCGCTCCTGTTTTTACTTGCGGGACTTTTACTATAGATGTTTTGGCTTTGTTGTACAATATACCATCTTGTGAACTATAATATTGATTAGCGGCATCAACATTTATTGCGGTAAGATTGGTGCAACCTACGAAAGCATCATCAATAATGGTAACACTGGCTGGTATTGTAACGCTGGTAAGGCTATTGCCAGCAAAAGCACTTCCCCCAATGCTGGTAACGCTGTCCGGTATTGTTATCGCTCCTGTTTTTCCTTTCGGGATTTTTACTATAGATGTTTTGTCTTTGTTGTACAATATGCCATCTTGTGAACTAAAATATTGATTATCGGCATCAACATTTATTGCGGTAAGATTGGTGCACATACCAAAAGCGAAATCCCCAAAACTAGTAACTGTGTTCGGTATGTTTACGCTGCCGGTAAGATTGGTGCAATTATAAAAAGCTAAAGCCCCAATATCGATAACACCGTCGGGTAATGTTATGCCGGCAAGGGTGGTACAATCTTTAAAGGCATTTTCCGGAATGGTTGTTATGGTACTGCCGGTAAGATCAAGTTTGATTTTCTTGTCTGTTGCATTAGTAATTATTGTTACGATACTTGAAAAATCGCTATCAGTTGCGTCTGCGATTAAAACAATGACAGTCTCGGCGGTTTGGCTATCTAACCATTCTGCCAAATCGTCTATTTCTCCGGTGTATGTCGGCGGCGGCGGCGGCAACGACGGTTGTGTTGTCGGCGGCGGATCATCACCTTCAGTGCATCCCATCAAAGGCAGCGCCAAAAATCCAATCACCGCGATAATAACGGCAATTCCTAAAAATTTTTTTGCAAGTTTCATTATAAACTCCTTTTGCGGACGATTCCCAAATCATTACCGCACGCGGTCTTTTCCCGCTGTCAGTTTTGTGTGTTTACCCGCATAGGTAAAAACCACTAGAAAAACGTAGGTAAATTTACCTATAAAAGTGTTGGATTAAAGGTACGTTTAAATTCAGCACTTTTTAAAAACCGGCTTGAATTTGTTAAAAGCTATTATTTTAAGAATTTATGACTATTTTTTATATTTTTTGTGTTTAACGTGGATATAACTTGACTAAAATTAATATTTTTTGTATTATTTCAAAAGAAAAATGTATAAAGAAAAAACTAAAAGTGTATAGATTAAACGTACCTTTAAATTAAGCAGAATATAGGTAAATTTACCTATATCAAACCTAGGTAATTCTCCTTATTTTCGCCCTTTTTTCCAATTTTTCAGTATTAAGACAAAAAGCAGACTGCCTCACAATTAAATCATTCTCTAATTAATGAATAAATTATACGAGCGGGTGCGAAAAGGCACAGCGGCGACTTTGGCGTGGATCGCCAATGCAGCCACGCCAAAGCGTGCGTCAAACGCAGCCACGACCACCAGGAGCCGATGTGCCTTTTCGCACACGCTCACGGAATTAAATTAATAATAAAGACAATTTAATAAATTTTGCGACAGTTAAAAATATTTACGGGACATCAATTACAGACGCAGATTTCCCGTCGCGGGCGTAACTTCTTCGCGGATTAAATGAATCTAAAATACGCTGTCCTTTGCAGAAAAAAACATACTGATACGAACCGGGAGCCAATGACAGCGTAATGGTGTAAACGCCCAAGGCGGTTTCCCTTAACTCATACATAAACGGATCCCAACCGTTAAAAGTGCCCGCTATCGTAACGGTCTCACCGGGCGCGCTTTTAAAGGTAAAAGTTACCCCTTCGGGCAGACTGTCAAACGGGTTCGGTTTTTCCGATTTATCAGGCATTTGCAATACCGACATATTTAAACCTGAAACAGGGTCTCTTCTTACCCGGGAATTACTTGTGTCTGTCGTCCACAGACCGTTAACCACCAGCCTGTATTCAAGCTCTTTTACCTGCTGCGGAACCTTATATATGCAAAATTGAACGCCGGAATCCTTGTAAGGATCGGGTAATTTTTGCCCTGCCGGAATCGGGGCGTTAAAGTCATTTGGGACGACAAGCTTCTTAAACCAGTAAGTAGCGGCAAAATTCTCGTGCGAAAACGCTACTCCTACCCTTCTAAGGCTTGAATCGGCGGTAAAAATGACAAAATCATCGCAAATTACGGGCGATCCGGGCGTTTTTATTTTCAATAAACGGTCTAAAACCGCATAAGTTTCCCAGTCTTCCGCCCATAAGGCAGTCCCGGAAAAAGAGGTAAAAATCAACGCTAAAATAACTAAAAATCTAATCCTTTTCATACATTCTTTACAATTATCGGTCGATATATAATTATCTTAATATGCCGTCTTTAAACGCGCTGGGGCAGTTTAAATCCTCCTTCAGTAATATCGGTAAAGAAAAAGCCGATATGGAATCCCTGAATTTGCCCTATGACGACTTAACCCTCCCAACGACAGATGCGCCGCCTTTTGAGTTTATCAGGAACGAACCCCCTCCCGCTGACGATGTCGGCGATCTGGGGCTTGATAACGCAGGCGGCGAGGTAGACCTTAATTCTTTCCTGGATAATTTAACCGGCGACGGTTCTTCGCCTGCCGATGAGCCTGTTGACGCTCCCGCCGATAACGCCATATCCGCGCTGGACGACTTTTTAAAAGAAATCACTCCCGGTTCTTCACCGCCGGAACCCGAACCTGATACGAGCGCGGACGATTTATCGTCTTTCTTAGGCAGTATGCAGGATCAAGGCGCGGCGGACACTCCGGCGGACGTTTCCGGTACGGATGATTTTTCCTCTTTCCTCGGCGGTATGCAGGACGAAGCCGCGCCCGATGTTTCAGCCGATGATGGCGGTATTCCCGACGATCTTTTATCAGGCTTTTCCGATGAAATGGAATCGGCTCCATCTGACACGGGTCTTCCCGATTTTGGTCAGGAAGATTTCGGCGCTGAAGAACCAAAAGCCGCCGAAACTAAACCGGAAGAAATCGAAGAAGATGATTTGGGCGGCATAGACCTTGGCGGAGAAAGCAGAGAAGCTGCAGCGGATACTCAGGCGGACGCGGACGCCGGTTTAGCTGATTTTAATCTTGATACGTTTGACAGCGGCGCTTCTTCGGACGCCGCCGTTACGCCTGAAGAGCCTCAAGATGACAGTCTGGATTTAAACGGGATTGATCTCGGCGGCGAATCTCCTACCTTTAGTACGGAAGAATCTCAAGATGACAGCATGGACTTAAACGGGATTGATCTCGGCGGCGAGCCGCCCCTCGATCTTACGTCCGAAACGCCAAGCGATGATTTTTCACCTGAAACAGCATCGCTTGGAGATGATGATGCAACACTTGCCACAGATGATTTTTCCGATTTTTCAGGCGCGGGCGACGCTGGAGCAGGCGACGCTTCATTAGATACAAATTTTGATATGCCCGCTTCGGACGCAGATTTTTCAACTCCTGACGCGGACTTTTCCGCACCAAGCGCGGATTTTTCTGCCCCGGACGCGGATTTCTCAGGCGCGGATTTCTCAGGCGCAGGCGATACGCCCGCCGGCGACGCCGGAGCCGCAACCGACACCGCGTTTGATATGGGCGATTTAGGAGCCGACTTTGCGTCCGACTCAATCGAAATAGACACAGGAACCGGAGCGGCAGCTGAAGGCGAAGCAAACGATTCAGGCTTTTCCGGCGGCGATGTTTTCGGCGGCGATGATTTCTCTCTTACCGGTCTTGATGACATTTTAAATAAAACAAAAGTCAGCAGCGTGCCGAAACCGGTGGAAAAGAAAGGTTTATTCGGTAAGAAAAAACGCAAAGAAAAAGAAGAAGAAGTTGTAAAAACAGAAGACAACATCGATGAAATTTCTTTAAGTCAGGGAGATGTCGATAATTTACTGCATACCCTCACTACTTATCCGCTCAATTTAAGAATTACCTGTGAAGAATTAATCGCCGAGCAGGTTATTCTGCCGGAACAATTATCAAAATTAATCCGTCTTCTTGTAAACGGCGCGTCCGTCAGAGAAACCGCCGATCATGTCGAATTAATAACAGGTAAACCAGTTGTTATTCCGAAAAGCTTTGAAAAAAGCTCGGGCGCGGCGTTTGAGGCGGAACAATCAAGTTTTGCGTATATCTTTGTACACAACTTACTTCCGGTTATAAGGCTGTTTACTTTCGGCGCTTTAGTGCTTTTCTCTGTTTTGTATTTAAGTTACAAATTTATTTATATACCTATTAAAGCGGAATCCATGTATAAACGCGGCTATGAACGTATCCCTGTTGGAGAATACCAACGGGCAAATGAATTATTCCATGACGCGTTTACACTGCACAGAAAGAAAAAGTGGTTCTATGCCTACGCCGAAGCGTTTAGGGATCAGCGCCGCTATATGCTCGCGGAAAATAAATACGATGAGCTTTTAAGGTACTATCCGCGCGACAAAAAAGGCGTTTTAGACTACGCGGCTCTTAACACATATTATTTAATGAATTACGACAAGGCAAACAGGCTTTTACAGCGCGAGCTTCTTGATTACTCTCCCAATGATTACGACGGACTTCTTGCCGCGGGAGACAACTTCCTTGATTGGGCGGATTCCAATCCCCAAAAATTCTATGACCACTACGAAGACGCGCGTTTCTCTTACGCGAGGCTCATAGAAAAATACGGGTGGCAGCCGCCAATTATCGAAAGAATGCTGAAGTATTTTATCCGCACGGATAACCTTAAAGAAACTCTCCAATTAAGAGTCTGGTTTGAGAACGATCCAAAGAAGCGGAAACTTTCCACCCCGACTCTTGCGGAACTTGGCGGCTATCTGTTGGACAAACAGCTTGAAAAAACACCGGGAACGGTGCCCGATCCGTACCTTGAAAGCATAGAAAGCGTAAGGGATATGCTGTTAAAGGCGGTCATGCAAGACCCGTATCTGCCCGAACCGCATTATCATCTTGCGCGCTATTATCATAACCTTAACAATACTCACGAAGAACGATTAACTTTGGAAAACGCTATCCGCGCCTTCGACCTGGCTAAACAGGAATCGATTAAACGCCGCCTTTACCGCGTTGATACTCATTACCGCTACGCGGAACTGCTTATCAACAATAAAGAATTTTTCCCGGCTGACGAACAGGCGGTAAGAGGCATAGAGTTATTTGAAGATTTCTACAATAGAAACTTAATTCCCGCTACTCCCCAGCTTGGTCAATTATACGCCCTGCGCGGAGACCTTGAATATTTTGTAAAATCGGGCAACATGGAAGCCGCCATCGCCAACTACAAAAAAGCCGAAGGGTACGGCTATGCTCCGCCCGAAGTTCAGTACCGCATGGGAGCCGCATATTACCAGCGCGAGGACTGGAGAAACGCCATCGAATATCTGTTTAAGGCTTCAAAAGAATTGCCGCTGAACAGGCGTCTGCTCTTTGCCATGGGGAATGCCGCTTATCAGCGCGGCGACTATTTTGCGGCAAAAGGTTATTACGATCGCTTGCTTGATATTTTGGAAACTCAGCGTATAAGACTGCCCGTATTATTGCCGAATGACAGCATCCAATTCCTGGAAACAGGCGAACGCCTGATGATGGCTAGAAATAACGCCGGTGTTGTAAACGAAGCTCTCGCCCGCCAGACAGGCAACCGCGAATACCGCTCCAAGGCGATGGTTTTATACGCCGAATCCTCGCGCGCATGGGACGCAATTACCCGTAACCCGGAAACAATGACAAGAAGCCGACTTACAGACAGCGCGGGAGCCCCCAGCATCAACCTTGGCTATTTGAACGCAAATAACGCCCTGCGCCCAACCAGCGGCTACAGACCGCAAATCTTTGTCCGCATCGATAAAGACGCCCTTGAACCATCTCGCTGGGAAGAATTAGCCCCCTTGGGCGGTTTATAGGGTATTTTCCGCCGAAAAATTGTACAAAATTTCGCATTTTAAAATTAAAAAATTGTTGACTATTTTCCTTATTTGTGCCAAAATTAATCATACCAGTTTGGTATACATCTAATTCTTACCTTTTGGATAAAAGCTATGCAGTATTTTGATACTCACGCCCATTTGGGGCTTATAGTTGATGACCCCATTGAGCAGTTAATAGTAATACAGGAAGCCCGTCAGGCTTCTGTTGCCAGAATCGTTTCGATTTGCAACAGTCTTCATGATTTTGGTCATGTTTATGAAAATCTTAAATCGGCGGCAAACGTATATCATGCCGTTGGGGTAAGTCCGTCCGAGGTTCAAAATCCGGGCAAGGACTGGCTTCAGCATATTGAACAAAGTGTTCAATATGAACGTGTGGTCGCCATTGGCGAGATCGGTCTGGACTATTACCGTAAATTCGGCGACAAAAAGTCTCAGATCGAATTGTTTATTACCCAGCTTGATCTTGCGGCAAAGCTAGGCAAGCCCGTAATTATTCACAACCGAGACGCGGGGCACGATGTATTGGATATTCTCCGAGACCGTCTGCCTCCTAAGGGCGGTGTGCTTCACTGTTATTCCGAGGACGCCGCTTACGCCGAGAAAGCTCTGGAGCTTAATCTGTATTTTTCTTTTGCGGGAAACCTTACATACAAGAACGCGAAAAATCTTCACGAGACTCTTTCCGTTCTTCCCGTAGACCGCATATTGATAGAATCGGAAAGCCCCTTCATGGTTCCCGCCGATTATCGCGGCAAAAGAAATATGCCCAAGTATCTGTCGCTGACCGCCCGTTTCATGGCGAACATGCTCGACATGGACGAAGAGGCTCTTGCCGCTCAACTCTGGGAAAACTCGAATAAATTTTTCGGCTTGCCGAGTGAATAGCATTTACACTGAATAATATGTCTCTGTACCGAGCAATAAAAATCGGCTCTCTTGAACTGACAGGAAATCTCTTTCTTGCGCCTGTGGCGGGTTACACTGACCGCGCGTTTCGTTCCATTTGCGCCGAGGAGGGGGCGGATTTTTCTTTTACGGAACTTGTTTCCGCCGAAGCGCTTTACCGTAATTTCGGGCGGTACGGGTTGGGGGCGGATAAAGGAGAGTCTTCGGGTAACAGCGCCGCTATCAATTTGGTTCGGCGGGGGGAGAAAGAAAAACGCTACGCTGTTCAATTATTCGGCGCGGAGAGCGAATCTATTTACAAGGCGGCTGTTCTGCTTGCGCCGCTTAAACCGGACGCTGTGGATATTAACGCGGGGTGTCCTGTTCCAAAGGTTGTAAAAAACGGCGCGGGGTCGGCGTTGATGAAAAATCCGTCCGGTATCGGCAAAGTTGTGGAAGCGGCTGTTCGCGCTTCACGCGAAAGTTTGGGCGGCGTTCCGGTAACAATAAAAATACGTTCAGGGTGGGACAGTAAATCGCTCAATTACGCAGAGTGCGCTCGGATTGCGGTTGAGGCTGGAGCGGCGATGATCAGTTTGCATCCACGCACACGAGCGCAAAATTACGGCGGTAAAAGCGACTGGTCGCACATAGCGGATTTGGTTTCTCGCTTGTCCGTCCCCGTTACAGGTTCGGGCGATCTTTACACGCCGGAAGACGCGCAGAAAATGCTAACGGATACAGGCTGTGCGGCGGTAATGTTCGCAAGGGGCGCGCAGGGCAATCCTTTTATTTTTTCGCAAACTCGTTCTCTGCTGGAAACAGGCTCGTGGGAACAGGCTACCGTTTCCGCGCGGATAGCCGCCGCCATGCGCCACTTGGAAATGCTTGCCGTTGACATAGGAGAGCGAACCGCCTGCCTTGAAATGCGAAAACAATTCTGCGCTTACACAAAAGGCGTTATAGGCGGCGCGGCTTTACGCGAAAAAGCCGTCCACGCTGAAACGATTGAAGAATACCGGCGGATTACCTCGGTTGACCTTATTTGATTCTATCTTTATTCTTATGTAAAGATGAATATTTTCAGACGGGCATTCCGTTACGTTAATTTTAATGCGGTGTATTGGCTCATAGGTATCAATGTTCTCATTTTCGCTATGACACAGCTTTTTGGGGCGGAATTTCGGTATTTTCTTGTTACAAGAATGTCGATGGTTCCCGCTCTGGTTATGCACGGCTGGGTTTGGTCTTTTGTTACTTATATGTTCATGCACGGCGGTTTTAGTCATATCTTTTTTAATATGCTGGGGCTTTTTATTTTCGGAATCCAAGTTGAAAGACAGATGGGCAGTAAGGAATTCCTGCTCTATTATTTTGTTACCGGCATATTAGCGGGAGTTTTTTCTTTTCTGGTTTATTATCTTACCGGCAATTATGTCGTCTACCTTATGGGCGCGTCCGGCGCTTTATTCGCCGTTGAACTTGCGTTTGCGATATTTTTTCCCGATTCAATTCTTTACATTTGGGGGATTCTTCCCCTGCGCGCCCCTGTGATGGTGCTAGGGTTTACCGCTTTGGAATTGTTCTTTTCAATAACAGGACGCAATAGCGGCGTCGCGCATCTTACCCACCTTGCCGGCTTTGCCATCGGCTGGCTTTATTTTCAAATCCGCTTCGGAGTAAATCCATGGCGGCGGCTAACAGGAAGGTAACTATGAAAAAAGTCGGCATACTTTTCGGCGGCAAATCCGCGGAACATGAAATCTCTCTGTTATCCGCAAAAAATGTCTATGAGGCGATTGACAGGACAAAGTTCGAGCCTGTCTTAATCGGGATAGATAAATCGGGACGCTGGCTGATAAACGACGCTGAAAAATTTTTACTTAACTCCGATAATCCTGCGCTTGTAAAAATCAATCCTGACGGGAAAGATGTTTCACTTCGCCCTGAAAGCAACGGAATGTTTGCCGCCGAAGGAGCGGGCAATTTTAACATTGACGTAGTATTCCCCATTCTGCACGGACCTTTCGGCGAGGACGGAACGGTGCAGGGGT
>Ga0268262_10006211_pt1 | contig 11539 bp, 11 predicted proteins | sample TergutNc150P3_FD_190354 | JGI IMG/M metagenome (GOLD analysis project Ga0268262, IMG submission 190354) | Nasutitermes corniger P3 segment gut microbial community from laboratory colony in Florida, USA - Nc150 P3 (SPAdes) (version 2) | ecosystem: Host-associated > Arthropoda: Insects >... | reverse complement strand
CTCTTGGTGAGCAAATCTATTTCGTCTTGGCTTAATATGCCATCACCTGCCATAATAACCTCGGTTAATCGTCATCTCCCACCTCTCTGTCTATAATGCCTGTTATTTGAAAAGATTTTGACCTGCCAATAACGCCGGGTTTTCCCAGGAATTTTGGACGGTCTTCTATATACATAGTTAAATCGGATTGCGCAAGCTTGTCTAGAACCATAACATCGCCAACGCTGAGTTGCAAAAAATCTTTGACGGAAAGCTGCGTGGCTCCAATCTCTGCGCGGAGCATAGCATTGGTGGTGGAAAGCTCGCGCTCAACCATTCTGCGGGTTTCTTGGGTTGTTGTTTTTTGCGCAGATATCCAAGATTCACCGCTTAACTTGTCTATGATGGATTCTAAAAGAACAAACGGAAAGCAAAGGCTCATTAAGCCCGAACCCGTGCGTGTGCGAACTTCAAGAGTCACCAAAACAACGGTATCGCCTGGAGGGGCAATTTGCACGAATTGCGGATTTATTTCGTAGTTTTCGATTTTGGGCGAAAAAATACCGATGTTTTCCCAAACGACTTTCAAATCAGCAAGAGAACGCTCTATTATCTTGTATATAACGGTTTTCTCAATATCTGTCATCTCTCGGTTGGTTGAATCTATTGAACGCCCTTGCCCTCCAAACAATCGGTCTAGCATAATGAATATGAGCGAAGGGCTAACATCAAAAATTGCGCTTGATTCCAGCGGTTCCATTTGAAACACATAAATACAGCTTGGCGTGGATATGCTTTTAATCACTTCGCCATAAGTGAGCTGTTCCACATTTTGCAGGCTGATATCCACAACTGTTCTGAGCAGGCTTGTAAGTGTGGTTGTGAGCAACCTGGCATAACCTTCGTGCAAATTTCTCAGAGTGCTTATTTGGTCTTTTGAAATGCGGTCTGGGCGTGTAAAATCGTAGAGATTTACTTTTTTGTTCGCAGTAGGTGAAACCGACATTGGAGCAAAGGGCTTGTAGGCTTGGGTTGGAGCAGCAGCAGCAGGGGCAGCAGCAGGGCTTGCCGAAAGCCCTGATAGCATTGCATCAATTTCTGATTGTGATAGAATGTCGCCCACTTTATTTTACCCTTCACTGCATAACAAAAGAGTCAAAATAACTGCGGCGAACCTTTCCCAAAGGCTTGCCCCCTACTTCTTCTGGCAAAATATTATTTACCGCACCGACAATTTGGTCCCTTATAGCTTTTTTGCCGTCATTTGACATAAGGTCAGAAAGAGATTTAGAACTCATTATGTCTATGATTATGTCTTTTATGCGGGCCCTGCGAGCTTCCAAATCCGTGCCTAGTTGCTCATCTGTACCATCATACTCCAACTGAACTCCGCATTTGAGGTAGCGGCCTTCTTCGCCGAATATGTTTACGGTTATTTCTATGGGAGAGGCCAAAGTAGCACCCATAGAGGTTTGCTCTCTAATTGCCGCTTCCTTTGCTGCTTCCATCTCTTTCATTTTAGCACTTGCTAAATCGGGTTCTTTTAGCTGACCAACGAAAAATATGGCTATTCCAACTTCTATTCCTATAAATAGAAGCAAAATAAGGCCAACGATGGCCCATTTCACAAAGCTAGACGTTCCTTCGGAAGAACTCGCTACCGGAGCTTCTTCTGTTTTTTTATCATCATCCATTACTGCCATTTAATCCTCACCAATATGGGTAATATAGTAAATGCGGATTAATTCATATTTAAGTGCTTTGGGACAAGGGACTAGGGACAGGGGATATGTTTTTTCTTACAAAACGGCATCAAAAGCCATTTTTTCTGCATATTCATGTCCCTTATCCCATATCCCTTGTCCCTAACATTAAGTTAATCATTGCTTACTATAGTAATTAGCGCGTAGGAATGTTTGCGGATTTCATTTCTGTTTTTATTTGGGATATGCTATAGGTTCCAAAATGAACCATAGAGGCTATGAGAGCTGCATCTGCGTGTGTTTTTGCGAATAACTCAACTATATGGTTTGGCTCTCCGGCACCGCCGCTTGCTATAACGGGGATTGACACTGCTTGGGCTATTTTTTCCGTTATTGTAAGTTCATAGCCATTTTTAACGCCATCTGTATCTATGCTGTTCAGGCAAATTTCGCCGCATCCTGAATCTTCCGCTCTTTTTGCCCACTCCACAGCATCCAAGCCCATAAATTCCCTGCCGCCGCGAATAACAACCTCATAGCCGCTGGGAATTTTATCGGAAACCCCCACAAACTTCGCATCCATTCCAAGCACTATGCACTGATTGCCAAAAGCCTTGGCACCCTCTGTTATTATTTCGGGATTTAATACGGCAAGGCTGTTAATGCTAACTTTTTCTGCTCCTGCAAGCAAAATTTGATGCATATCTTCTAAATTGCGCACCCCCCCGCCAACCGAAAAGGGGATAAACACATTTTTTGCAATATCCTTAACCATTCCAATATCGCATTGCCTGTGTTCCGCGCTTGCGGTTATATCGTAAAAAACAAGTTCGTCAACGCCCTCTTTGCTATATTTGGCACCCATTTCAACAGGGTCTCCAATATCCACATTGCCCTTGAACTTAACGCCTTTGGTTACCTTGCGATCGCGAACATCCAAGCAAATGATGAGTCTCTTAGTAAGCATTTCCCTTCCCTTGTTTTATTCTCAAATCTGGAATAACTTGTGATGCTGCAAAAGCGTTTTCGTAATATCTTATTGCACTCTGTTTGAATCTAAAATCCATAGCAGCCACGTCAAAGCGGGAATTTTGCTCAAGCCCGCCGTTATTGTGCAAAAAGTGAAGCGCGGTTTGCCAAATTTTTCTCTGTTTTTCTTTATTTACCCTTGTGTCTGGCAAGCCATAAGAATTTTTCCAAACAGATTTCACTTCCACAAAAAGCCACACTCCGTTTTTATCTTTAGCCACTATATCAAGCTCGCCGCCGGCATATCTATAATTCCTTGCGAATAACCCGCAGCCTTTGCGCAACAGATAAGCGCAAATATAAGTTTCTGCCTTGCGGCCTCGCTCGCTTTTAAGGGTAAGCATATATTATGAATGTAGAAATCTCTCCGCTAAACTCATAGCAATTCCTTTTTCGTAATATGCGGCTTCGTTTATGAAAGCAGGGTAGCAGGTTTCGCCTTCCCAAAGAATTTCCTTTCCGTCAAAACCGATAAATACAGGCATTCCGCTTTTGAGTTCGCAAAAATCCTTGCCTTGCAGTGCGGGATGTATAATAGCGGTTATATTGCCATCGGAGTCTCTTGGGTAATCAATGCTTCGCATTTCTGTGAATGTTTCAAAATTATTTATTTTTGGCAAAGTTCCATTATTCCAAGATTCTATGAGTTCCAAAAAACGAAAAACAACTCTCTCCACTTTAAAAAAAAGTTCTGCATCAAGCGTTCCGTGCGCTTGCGGTCCAGCTTCTATGCAAACATCGCTTTTGGCTATTGTGCCAAGATATGGAGATTCGTCTCTTTTTTCGGGTTGCAAATAAATATGTATGTTTGAAAATTCGTTTGCAATTATTGCAGAGATTTGCAAAAGAGCAGGCTCAGAGGAACTGAGTATAAGAGTTATACCCATATTTGCGGTTGTGTTGTGTATATCCAAAATAAAATCCGGCACATTTTCGCTTCCTTTTTTCCCAAGCAAAGCGTTTATTTCTCTTGCGCGTACAGATTCCAAAGCGTTATCGTTGCTGTTCAAATTAGATAATGCAAAACACCTGTTCAAATCCTTGTCTATATATCTGCGGCAAGCCACCGCTGCCGCTGGGTTTGCCAAAAGCCAGTCGTGCTTTTTTGCCAAATACACACCCGTTAGCTCATTTCCATGAGTTCCGCCGCAGATAACTATTTTGTTAAATAGTTTCATTGGCTTAATATAGTAACATCAATAACGCCATGGAGCGGAACCGCGATTATTGGCATAACCGTTGAGCTTGTTGAAAATATATTGCCCAGACTCTGTCATAGCACTTTCGCTGTCCCAGCTACTCATATCAAAATCAGAACCTGTGCCGAAGAATGCCGAACCTTCATATTTATCGCCAAGGTTCCACGCACAGGAAGATATTTTGTTGGCATCCATAAATGAATGCCAAGCATCGGAGCTTGAGGCATTGTGGCTATAGTAATGATCTTCCTCGTAGTTACCACCGTCTGCATCTGTTGTTCCATATTCGGTTACAAATACCGGTTTACCTGCATTTAGCACTTTTGTTATGCCTGCTTCGTATGTACTCCTCCAACTGGGGGGAGCGGCACCGTCCCTTTTATGAGTGTCCGCATAAAAATGGAACACATAGCCAACATTGTTATCGGTTAAATAATTCCCATCAGCTTCACTAACTGCTTGAGAGAAATATGGTGTTCCAACCAAAATTAACCTATTCGCTCCTCCATTATTCCGAATTACGGGGATAATGGTATTCGCATAGGTTTTTATTTGTGACCAACTAGTCCATGGTTTGTTGTCGTTGTCGCACCAATAGCTGTCTTTACCGTCTGAGCATTTCGGCTCATTGTAAATCTCAAAAATAACGTTGGGATAACAACCGTACTTTGTTGCCATTGTCCTAAAAAATTCGGTGGAGGTAGCTACATCTACATGAGCATTGTGTGAATGCCAATCTATAATCACATAAACGCCTCTATCAATGGCAGCATTAATAGCACGCTCCACGCGAGCCATATTTCCGGGTTTATCGGTAGCATAGCTACCAGAATATTGTTCTGTGCCTGGGATTGAAGCCCCCATAGGTACTCTGATTATTTCCGCTTTCCAGCCATCTACCATCGCATTAACAGCATCTTCTTTGAAAAACTTTTCGCCACCCCAGTCTGTATTGCTCCAAAATAGGCTCACTCCGCGCACCTGTACGGGTGTATTAGCATAAGAACCTGAACCGCATATTCTGCCTTTGCCGCCAACGACACAAGCCTTCAAAGCTCCGTAAACAGAAACAGGACCTGTTTCGGAAATAGGGCAATCGCTAGGTACAGGAGTAGGTGTGTTAGACGCGCTACTCGTCCCACTTGGAGAAGAAGCTCCGCTTGCAGAAGAAGTCTTGCTTGCAGAAGAAGTCCCGCTTGCAGAAGAAGTCTTGCCTGCAGAAGAAGTCCCGCTCGCAGAAGAGGTCTTGCTTGAAGAGGAATCCTCGTCCTCGTCATCTTCGCTTGAACTGCTTGATTTGCTTGAAGCGGAAACTTTGCTTGAACTGCTCGCTTTGCCTGAAGAGGAAACGCTACTTGAACTTTTTGCTTTGCCTGATGAAGAAGTTCCGCTAGAATTGCTTTTATAACTTGAAGAGTAAGTCTCCATTAACTCTGGATATTTCTGCAAAATAGAATCAGGGCTTTCTATTTCACTTGTGCAGGAAAAAAAGAACGCTACAACTAAAGCCAAATACTTTTTCATAAATTACTCCTAAAAGAAAAATGTCACAGTCCCAAAAAACACGCAACCACCTGCTGCCGCACCAAAAGTATTACGTTGTTTCTCACTTTCTTTAACCTCATCGGCTTTTGCATTGTATTGCTTTTTCCATTCAGCAATATTGCCGCTAGGGATTTTCAAATCATCCAATTCATTAAGTCTATTCCTTGCCTCTAAATGTTTGTATATGGTTACCGCGCCTAATATGGCAGCCGTAGAAAAAAATGCGATTCTCGTTATGCTACGCCAACCGAGCCCGTCACTCTCGCTTTTCTTTGTTTCGGCAGCAGGTATATTTGTAGGTATTGCCACTTGCGGCTGTTGCGTTGGCTGCTGCTGTGTTGGCACAACTGGTATAGGAATAGGCTGCTGCTGTGTTGGCACAACTGGTATAGGAATAGGCTGTTGCTGTGTTGGCACAACTGGAATAGGAATAGGCTGCTGCTGTGTTGGCACAACTGGTATAGGAATAGGTTTAGCGGCAGGTGTGGGTGCAACTGTAGTGGGAATAGGTGGTGGTGGAGCAACTGGAGCAGGCGCAACAGGTGTAGGAGTTACCGCAGGTGCAGGAGCCGGAGCAGGTGGCGGTGGTGGTGTGTGTGCAGCAGGTGCAGGTGGCGGAGTGGGAGCAGCAGGAGCAGGCTGTGGAGCAACTGGAGCTGGAGTAGCTGCTTTAGGTGTAGCTACTGGTGCAGGAGCTGGTGGAGGAGGAGGCGGAGCAACTGGAGCGGGTTGTGGTGGTGGCGGAGTGGGAGCAGCAGGAGCAGGTGCAGGTGGTTGCGGAGTTGGAGCAACCGGAGCCGGAGCAGGTGGCGGTGGAGTGGGAGCAACAGGTGCAGGAGCCGGAGCTGGAGGAGGAGGAGGCGGAGCAACCGGAGCAGGCGCAACAGGTGTAGGAGTTACCGCAGGTGCAGGAGCCGGAGCAGGTGTAGGAGTTACCACAGGTGCCGGAGCGGGTTGCGGTGGAGCTGGTGGTGGTGTTGGAGTAGGCGGAGCAACAGGAGCAGGTTGCAGTGATGGTGTGTGTGCAGCCGGAGCTGGAGCAGGTGGAGGAGGAGGCGGAGCAACCGGAGCAGGCGCAACAGGTGTAGGAGTTACCACAGGTGCCGGAGCGGGTTGCGGTGGAGCTGGTGCAGGCGCAACAGGTGTAGGAGTTACCACAGGTGCCGGAGCGGGTTGCGGTGGAGCTGGTGGTGGTGTTGGAGTAGGCGGAGCAACCGGAGTAGCTGCTTTAGGTGCAACTGCTGGAGCAGGAGCTGGTGCAGGCGCAACAGGTGTAGGAGTTACCGCAGGTGCTGGAGCAGGTGGCGGCGTGGGCACAACCGGTGCTTGTGAAAATGCCACAGAAATGGCGAATAAAAGAAACAGGCTTACAATTTTACTAATAAAAGACATATTGAGGCTGAATATAGTAAATTTTTTGTACTTTACAAACGTGCTATCCATAACAATCAACAAACATAATGCGGGGCAAAGGCTAGACCGCTTTTTGCGCAAGGCTTTTCCAGTTGCGCCGCTCGGTTTGCTGTTTTCTGTGATACGCAAAAAAAAAGTGAGGGTGAATGGGGTAGTGGGGAAAGCTGCTCAAATGCTGTGCGAAAATGATGCTGTGCAAATTTACGAAAATTTGCCGCAAGTTCAAAAAAAAGTTACTTTTGAACAGACAAAAACTTATGCAAAAGAAAAGTTGTGTTTTGTTTTTCAAAATTCAGATTTTGCAATTCTCAATAAACCCTGCGGCCTTGCAAGTCAATCCGGTAGCGGTGTTAAAGAAGAGGAGTGTTTGGTTGGAATGCTTGAAATTTGGGCGCAGGAACAGGGCATTGATTTTAAGCCAGCTCTGGTGCATCGCTTGGATAAGGAGACATCGGGCTTGCTTATAGCGGCTCTTTCTGGGCAGGCTGCGCGTGAGTTTGGAAATATTATTAGAGAGAGAAAAATAAAGAAGGAATATTTGGCTTTGGTGAAAGGGCATTTGCCGCAAAAAAAAGGAAAGATAAGTATGCAGCTCCCAGGCGATGATAGAATTTCTGAAACTAATTGGATTGTGGAAAAAAAATTTGATGAATGCGATTTGGTGCGTGTGGGTTTGGAAACAGGGCATAAACATCAGATAAGGATTAGCTTTGCGCAAAAAGGATATCCGCTTTTGGGAGATACTAGATATGGAGATTTTGCTTTTAATAGAAAAATGAAAAAAGAGTTTGGGCTTTCCAGGCTTTTTTTGCACGCCGCGCTTTTGGAATTCAGTTGGAAAGGGGAGAAGGTAAAAGTGGAGGCACCTTTGCCGGATGAGTTGGAGAAATTTCTAAATTCTCTTTATGACTGATTTCCATCAAACCGATGAGCCGCAAAACGGCGAAACCATAGCCATTATTACCACGAACAAGGGGCAAATGAAACTTCGTTTGTTTCCAGAGCTTGTGGGGGGAGCTGCGGAGAATTTTATTGAGCTTGCTAGGCAAGGTAAGTACAACAATGTTCCTTTTCACAGAGTTATAAAAGATTTTATGATTCAAGGTGGTGATTTCACAAATAAAAATGGCACCGGAGGTCACGCTGCTGCCGGTGAAGGCGAGAATATAGGCGATGTTTACGACCCTCGCTTGAAGCATATAAGGGGTGCTCTTTCTTGGGCAAAAACAAGTGCGCCAAATTCCATAGGTAGCCAGTTCTTCATCGTTCACGCAGAAGACGGCGCACACTTTTTAGACCACCCTCCAGACGGACATTCTCACGAAGGCTACACAGTTTTTGGGCAACTTTACGAGGGTTTTGGCACTCTAGACTCCATTGCAGAGTCAAAAACCGATAGCAGAGACAAGCCAAAAGATGAAATTATCATTGAAAGCGTGGAAATTACTACTTTATCCCTATGAAAACAGTGTTTAACTTTAGCGCAGGTCCTAGCATTCTTCCTAAGCAAGCAACAGAAGAAGCAAAAGCGGCCATTACAGATTTCGCAGGTACTGGAATCGGTATTCTGGAAATGAGCCACCGTACCAAGCCCATAGAGGGAATGGTTGCAGAAACAGAATCTCTTTTGAAAGAATTGCTCTCAATACCGGAAGGTTATGAGATTTTATTCTTGGGCGGCGGAGCATCGCTTCAATTCTGCATGGTTCCAATAAATTTGCTCGGCGCAAATTCCGTTGCGGACTACACAGACACAGGCGTTTGGGCAAACAAGGCTCTAAAAGAAGCAAAAAAATTCGGCAAGGTAAATGTGGTTTGCTCTTCCAAAGATTCCACATACAACCATATTCCCAAAACCTTTGAGCAAACATCCGGCGCAACTTATTTGCACGTAACGAGCAACAATACCATTTACGGAACGCAATGGAAAGAATTTCCAAAAGCGAACACCTATTTGGTTAGCGATATGAGTTCCGATATTTTGAGCAGGCCAATAGACGTGTCCAAATTTGGGCTTATATATGCAGGTGCGCAAAAAAATATGGGGCCTGCTGGTGTGGCTACCATTATAGTCAAGAACGATATTTTGGGCAAGGTGGAACGCGATATTCCAACAATGCTGGATTACCGCACTCATATTCCAGAAAAAAGTATGTTCAACACCCCGCCAGTATTTTCCATTTATGTTATGAACAGAGTTTTGCACTGGTTGAAAAATTTGGGTGGTGTTTCCGCAATGGAAAAACTAAATGCCAAAAAAGCCAATCTGCTTTACGATGTTCTGGATAATTCAAAACTATTCAAAGGCACGGCTGCAAAAGAAGACCGCTCAACAATGAATATTCCCTTTGTGTTCAAAGAAGATGCTGTTGCCGCAGATAAAAAAGAGTCTCTTGAAAAAGAATTTTTGAAAACCGCTGTGGAAAAAGGTTTGGAGCAGTTGAAAGGTCACCGTTCAGTTGGCGGCTTTAGAGCGAGCATTTACAATGCTATGCCTATAGAAGGCGTTCAGGCTCTGGTCGCTTTTATGGGTGAGTTTGAGAAGAAGACTTTGGGGTAGATTTAAGTATCTGTTCACGGTGCTCAATTATTTTGCGCACTTGTTGGTGAACGTGGGCAGGGTCTCTTGAGTAAACCGCTTTTGTGTGCATTTCCAGCAAGCAAAATATATTTGCAAGAGCTAGAATGCTGAGATTCCCTTGCTTTTGGTCGTAGCACAAAGCCTTTATAGTCTGAACTACATAAGAATCGTGTGAATCGTTGTTCCTGATTTCTGGAAAGCACGGTAATTTGCGATGATTCAAAAAATCTTCAAGATCTGATGTAACTTTCTTGGCATCGTGCAGCATAAAGGAGGCGAGAACTACGCAAGCAACTAGGAATGCTATTTCAGTATTGACAAGCCTCTCCTTTTCTGGAGAACCTTTCTTAATTTTGAGGATTTTCACTTCAACAATGGCTTTGAATATACATGCGCAAACCTTGTGGCGGTCAAACTTCTTGTTGGATTGCCGCATAAACTCTGCTTTGATTCTGTCTTTGGAGGAGTTATACCAAGATTCCATATTGCGGCGCATTTCAGATTTATTGTTTGAGGCGTCCATTAAATAAAACAGATGACTTTCATCTGAAAGTTTATATCCTAGTATAGGCTTTATAACATTGTTCCAAATTTCATCAAATTTAACTTCTTTCATAAATCTCTATTGCATCCTTTGTTAAAACAATTATTTCTATATCATTTATATCATCATCTTTGTTGTCTACTCGCATTGCCTTTTCAAATCCAACTTCATTGAGACTAATAGTATTACGCACAAATTCACCAATTCCTATTCGCGTATGTTCTGTCATAATTTATCTCCTTTTTGTGTTGTCTCCTTTTTTACAATTAATATAGTAAATTTTAATGTAGTAAATTTAAAATAATCTCATACTCTTCATCATTAGGGGTAAAATCTTCTGCATTTTCGCGCAAAGCTCGCTCCAATTCCGGCCCTGTGAACCATATAATTTTTTGCACCTCGCTTTCCTGAATTTTCAGCATAAGTTTTTCGTTTTCGGTTATTTTTGCTATAAAAAAACTCTGTATTTCGCGGTCAACATCGCCATTTGGCATAGCTTGCTCGCTGGCAAAATCATTTATATATTCCAACCTACTCTCTTCTAGCCGCAAACCGAGTTCCTCTTCCAATTCCCTGAGTGCTGCGGTTATTATTTTTTCGCCAGAGCTTATGTGCCCCGCCGCGCTTATGTCTAATTTATTTGGGAATGAATCTTTGTCCTTAGACCTTAATTGGAAAAGAGTGCGTTTGTCAAAGTCAAAAATTTGCACGTGCACTGTTCTGTGCCACAATTTGTTTTTGTGAATTTCGCTCCTAGGCAGTTTTTGCCCAGTGTAGTTGCCGTTAGGGTCACAAACGTCTATTATTTCTTGCATATTCAAAATTGCTCCAGTATAGCAATGCGGCTTTCAATTGGGGGATGTGTTGCGAAAAATCTTCTTTCGGGTTTATTTTCAATGAACAACTGGGCAACGGATTCGTTTTGCATACCGAGCAAAGCGGAATGTCCAGCGATTTTACGCAAAGCACTTGCCAATGCTTTTGGGTCTTTAGTTAATTCTGCCGCTCCAGCATCTGCCATATATTCTCTGTTTTGGCTAATTGCAAAACGCATCAATATAGAAATGCCATACCCTACGATTGCAAGAACCAATACTATAACTATTATTAATAAGATTCCCGAGCCATTGTTTTTTCTGCTCCTACTACGCTTGCTAGAAGAAAATAAAGCGCGTTTGGAACATTCTGCAAGCAAATCAAAAAATCCAACAAATACAATGGAAATTATGAGTACCTTAACATCATTGTTGCGAATATGCGTGAGTTCATGGGCTATTACTCCTTCTAGTTCTTTATCATCCAAAGTATCAATAATGCCGCGAGTGAGAGTTACAGTATAAGAGTTTGAACTCACTCCGCTTGCAAAAGCATTCAAGGCAGAGCTTTCAATAACGTGAATTTTTGGCATTTCCATTCCGCGAGATATGCAAAGATTTTCTACGAGATTATATACCCGTTTATTTTCATTGCGTGTCAAAGCACAAGCTCCGGTAGCTTTATCAATAATATAGACATTGGCGAAATAAGCCACAATAAACCATATAAG